>SMTZ1_10006615_pt1 | contig 11653 bp, 4 predicted proteins | sample DeeMarSWOR136_30_FD_25667 | JGI IMG/M metagenome (IMG submission 25667) | reverse complement strand
CCCAACGACCTGGTGATTCGCGCCCGCTCCTGGCATTTTCTGTCGTTCGACAAAGGTACTTCCCAGCAGGAGTATCCCTGTTCATTGATGGGAGCCATCGCCTTGATCCGGCAGGCGCTGCTGGATGCCGACTGGTATCGCCGCGCCCATGCGGCTCATCAGGAGGACCCGAAACAAGAACGCCCCGAGGTCAACCTGTCGCTCGAGGCCCTCCAGAGCCTGGGCAACGAGAAAGCTGTTTTTGAGGCACCCTCCGATTTGGGTCTGCTCCGCGCCGACCGGATCGCCCGGGAATTCGGTTTCGACATTGTGCTTCGTGGCACCGGGTTCGAGTTCGAGAAGGTCGCCGAGATCAAGGCGACCGGCCGAACCCTGATCGCACCGGTCGGCTTCCCGGACGCCCCCGAAGTGAAGACATTTGCCGGCGAACTGGACGTCAGCCTGGCCACATTGAGACGCTGGGATTGGGCGCCGTCGAACCCCGCTGTTTTGGAGCAGAACGGCATTCGCTTCGCCTTCACCACCGACCGGCTGGACAAGAAGAGCAGCTTCATGGCCAATGTCCGCCGGGCGATCAAGCGCGGCCTGTCAGAAAGAACGGCGCTGGCCGCGCTGACCACCGTACCCGCTGAAGTGTGTGGCGTGAGCCATCTGGTCGGGACGCTCGAGCCGGGCAAGTATGCTGATCTCATCGTATGCGACGGCGACATCTTCGACGAAAAGACCAGCCTCTATGCCGTCTACACCCACGGCCACAAGAAGGAGTTCATCCCCTATGACGAGACCGATTTCGCCGGCTATTACGCCGGGAGTCTCATCGGCAAAGAGATCGGTCTTAAGATCGAAGACGAGGGTCACGGCAAGGAACGGAAGGTCAGTGGCAAGTTCGTGGCCGGTGAGACAACCGTCAAGCTGGACGAGGTCGCGCCCGCCCGCAATCAACTTACCTTTTCGGCCCCGCTCGACAGCCTCGGTGGGCAGGGTGTCGCCCGATTCTCCGTGCGAAAAGAAGGCGACCGCCTGAGCGGGCGGGTGGCGTTCTCCGACGGCAGCTGGGAAACCTGGAGTGTAGTCGCCGCCGAAGAACCGGTTGATACGACCTCCGCGCCCGACAGCACAAAGTCGGAGGAGCCCGGGGAGGATGAGAAAGAGGAGCCGGATGTCCCGGTCGCCCGTCTCACCTTTCCGAACATGGCCTACGGGTTTGAGACCCTGCCCAATCCGGAAAACGTGCTGGTCAGAAACGCGACCATCTGGACTTCCGAGGCCGAGGGTGTTCTCGAGAACTCCGACCTGCTTATCAAAAACGGTCGCATAGAAGCGATTGGACAGAATCTGACTGCACCGGCCGGTTTCCGCGTGATCGACGCCATCGGTAAACATGTCACCGCGGGCATCATTGACGAGCACTCGCACATCTGCATCTCAGGTGACGTCAACGAGGGCACTGATGCCATCTCCTCAGAGGTGCGTATCGGCGACATCGTCAATCCGGACGACATCTCCGTCTATCGCTCGCTGGCCGGCGGCGCGACTGCGGCGCGGCTGCTTCACGGCTCGGCCAACCCGATCGGCGGGCAGGCCCAGATCATCAAGCTGCGCTGGGGCGCGACGGCTGAGGAAATGAAGCTGAAGGAGGCGCCGCCCTCGATCAAGTTCGCCCTGGGCGAAAATGTCAAACAGGTCAACTGGGGTGAACAGTATACTACTCGCTATCCGCAGTCGCGGATGGGCGTGGAGACGATCATCAGGGATGCTTTCCAGACCACGCGCGAATACGAAGCCGAGTGGGCGGCTTACAACGCTCTCAGCAGCAGCCGGCGCGAGAAGACCATTCCGCCGAGACGAGATCTTCGCCTGGAAGCTCTGGTCGAAGTGCTCCATTCGCGGATGTTCATCACCTGCCATGCTTACGTGCAGTCCGAGATTCTGATGATGATGCAACTGGCGCACGACTACGGCATCAAGATCGCCACATTTGCTCACATTCTCGAAGGCTACAAGGTTGCCGACGAGATGGTCCGGTACGAAGCCGGGGGCGGCTCGGCACCGGACTGGTGGGCCTACAAATTCGAGGTCTACGACGCCATTCCGTACAATCCAGGCCTGCTTCACGAGCGCGGTGTACTGGTTTCGGTCAACTCGGACAGCCAGCACCTGCAGCGACTGCTTAATCAGGCGGCCGCCAAGTCGGTCCAGTACACCGGCATGAGCCAGACCGACGCCTTGAATCTGGTCACGATCAATCCAGCCAGACAGTTGAAGGCGGACCAGGCCATCGGTAGCCTCAAGGCCGGTAAGCACGCCGATTTCACCATCTGGTCAGGAAATCCACTGTCGGTCTACTCACGGGCGGAGCAGACATGGATCGACGGCAAAAAGTACTTCGATATCGAAGAAGATGCCGGCCTTCGGGCCCGGGTCATCGAGGAGAAGAACAAGCTGATTCAGAAGATCCTGGCCAAGCCCGGTGAAGGCAAGAATGACAAGGGCGCGGGACGGCCGGGTGGGCGCCGCCCGCATATGGAAGGAGGGAGTCATGAAAACAGCCGCTAAGACTCTGCTGCTGACCCTCGCCGCCTGCACGGCGATGGCCCACGACTATATCCCGGGCGCCAAACAGTCACAGCCTATTCTGCTGAAAGGCGGGACGCTGTACACGATCAGCGACGGCATCCTGGAAAACACCGACCTCCTGTTTGACGCCGGAGTAATCACGGAGATCGGCCCGGGTATCACGGCTCCCGCGGACGCCGTCGTTATCGATGTCACCGGCAAGCAGGTCTACCCGGGGCTGATCGCCCTGGGCACGACGCTCGGACTGATCGAAATCGGTGCCGTGAGAAGTACCAGTGACATCAGCGAGGTCGGTCGGATTACACCCGAAGTCCAGTCGCATATGGCTTACAATCCGGATTCGGAGATAACCCCGACCGTTCGCTCCAACGGCATAGCCTATGCCCAGATTATACCGGGCGGTCAGTTGATCCTCGGTCGGTCGTGCCTGCTGAATCTCGATGCCTGGACGAAGGAGGACGCCGCGGTCAAGCTGGAGACCGGCCTGCATATCAGTTGGCCCAGAGCCAGTGTTGTCACCGCCTGGTGGGAACGGCGTTCGCCTGAGGAACAACGGGAAGCAATGGCCCGCAATCTCGCCGAGTTGAGACAGGCTTTTGACGACGCTCAGGCCTACCGGATGGCCCGTGAAGCCGACCCCAAGACCCCGGTCGACGCTCGCTGGGAGGCGATGCTGCCGGCCCTGAAAGGCGAACTGCCCGTGTTCGTGCACGCCGGTCACTATCGCCAGATCGAGCAGGCCATAGCTTTCTGCAAGGAACGTGGTCTGCGGATGATCCTGTTGGGCGGCGATGATGCCTGGAGGCTGACCGATCAACTGGCGGCCAACGATATCCCGGTGGTTTACTTCGACGCCCACGGATTACCGCGCCGTCAGGACGAGCCGTACGACCAGGCGTTCAGCGTGCCGAGGCTGCTGCATGATGCGGGAGTCAAGTTCTGTCTGGCCCTCGGTGGCGCAACCGGGGTGCGCAATCTCGCCTCCGAAGGCGCCCAGGCGGTCGCGTTCGGCCTGCCAAAAGATGTGGCCCTTCGAGCCGTGACGCTCACCCCGGCCGAGATACTGGGCGTGGATGACCGGATCGGCTCGCTGGAGGTCGGCAAGCAGGCGACCATCGTTATCTCCGACGGCGACATAATGGACCACCTGACCCACCGAGTGACGCACATGTTTATCGACGGCCGGGCCGTGAACCTGGACGACAAACATAAAGAGTTGTATCGTAAGTATCGCGCCAGGAAGCTCGATTGAGAGCTGGCTGGACGAGCTATTCACCGGAGGAGGCGGTTCCGCCTCCTCTGTTTTATTGGGCGCGGTAAAGGCCTACAGACCGAGACCGAGGCCGAAAAAGAGCGAGAAATCACTGGTGTCATAATCCGATAACTGCCAAGTGAAGTAAAGCGCCAGATTGAAGGGTTCAACAAACGGAGTCAGATTACCGAGCCCGAACCCGATCTCGCTGTACGGACGTGGGGCAACCGGCTGGGCGTTCTCAAACGACGGCTGCTGTCCCTCGCGAAGTTCGGTCCAGAATACGCCGCCGTGCAGGCTCAGCCAGAACGGAATGTCTTTGACCAGCGGCAGGCCACTGGCCACGAACAGGCGGCGACGGAAGTCGTGATGTACTTTTAACACGAGAGCGCGGCCGCCGATGAAGTCGGTTTCATTAAGGGTAGTGAAATGGTCGTCATCATGCAGTATGGCATTAGCGAAGTCTACGGTGTGGTAGCGTTGCGGTGGCAGGTCGCCATCGGAGGAGCCGGCATACAGCCGCAGTGAGGTCATCCCCAAACCGAGTGTGCGTTGACGTCGCCTGATGTCGATATAATAGCGTCTGAAGTCAAAATCGTTGTGGATGAGGTCCGGTGCCGCTTGCTCAAAACTCATCCTGATCCTGAGAAACTCAGCTTCGCTTAGCCTCAGTTCCCGCCCTTTGCTCTTGAGCATCCGGCGGGAGTCGTACACGAACTCAGCCCCGACTGTTCGCATCCGTCCGTCGGACACGGCCGGATTGCCGCGAACATCAGCGGTATCGCCGACAATACTGAAAGTGCTGCGCACCGGCAGTGAGTAATGTTCAAAATCCTCATAGGAGAGGGTCAGGCGCGTATAGTTGAGCAGCTTGGACGATATTGACGCTCTAAACCCGTCGGCCCGATAGTAGTCAAGGGGATCCCATTGGGCCACCAGGCCCCAGACAGTCGGATTGAATGAAGCGGTCGATATCACGGTGGGGCGGCGAATGATGCGATCGTAATAGTCGAATCCCAACTCAAGCCGCCGTCGCTCTTGAACGCGCCAGGTGAAACCAACCTGGTGTTGCGAGCGCCTGGCATCGAAGGCATATCCGGTCTTGACACGAAGCTTCAGCCGCTCGTGAAGCCGGCCGGTCGCCAGGCCGATCCCCAGATACGGTCCTTCGACCCGGTTAAAACGGAAGAGGTCCTGGTTCCCGAAGATGAGCAACGCGGCGGCCGCGCCCAGACCCATTAACGCCACCTGTCCGGGTGACTTGGGCCGGCTCTCCAGCGAATCGATGCGCCGATAGCCGTAAATCTCCTCGGCGGTCAACGGGATCGTCTGCCGGGCGGACCAGGCGGCGCTGTCCACGTCGTCGGCGCGGCGGTCGACCTCGACAATGTAGTCATTAAACGTCCCCTTCGGGTGACCGACCTCAAACTGGTAGCTATAGAGAGAGGCGATATGGGCAAAGCGCAGCTTCTTCGGTATCCCCGGCAAGGATACGTCGAACTGCACCTTTCCGCTAAACCGGACTTCAATCGGCATCCAGTAATCGTTCTCGAACCGGGTGAAGCGCTGGGCATACCGGAGTGAATCAAAGAGCGGGAAATGGACGCGCCGGCTGAAGCCGACATCAACCTCGACCACGTCAAAGGTCGAAGCGGCGATATGAATGAAACCCTGGAACAGCGGCTGATCCGGGTTTTTCGGCTCGATTTCGAGACGAAAGACGGCCAGCGAATCGATGTAGACGGTATCAAGTAAGTAGTAATTGTAGTGGTCCAGCGCGTCCTCGGCCGTGGGGGAAACTATCGAATACCGCCCCAGTTCGATCCGGTTGCGGTTGAAGTTCTGAATCTCTCCCACCGTCACCAGGTTGCCTTCAGCCTGTATGTTGGCCGACTGGCGACGCGCCGTGACGACTTCCTTGTACTTGTCCGGCTGCTCCCAGTAGGTCGTGACCTGCGTCTCGGTTAGAAGCCAAATGTGTGAACTGTCCTGCTTGGACTCATCATGGACGACCATTTTGGTGTAGGCATCGCAGCGATAATCACGTATGCGCGTCAGGATATCCTTCTTCCGACGGATTGCCTCCATGATGATCTCCTGACCCGGGTCGTACTGACGGCTGTACACTCTCATGACGCCGAGATCGACCATGCAGGTCTTGAGAAAGACATCGCGCCTTACCTCGTTGGAATCACCGGGCAGATCGACAATCTTAGAGAAATAAGCGATGTGGCTGAATTTCAGTTGACTCTCCCCCGGCTCGAGGAAGACCCGGTAACAGCCGTCTTCGTTGGCCAGGGTCGAGCGGCCGGAGCCGACCACCTGTACGGTGGTAAAGGGGATCGGGTGACCGCCGTCGGCGTCATATATGACGCCTTCCACAAGCGACGATGTCGCCTGAGCCAGTCCGGAGACAACTGACAGAGTAGTCCAGACTATGAAGATCCCTACAGCAATGAGATAAGTGGAAGAATTGGTCGATTCGTCCTTCATGGCGTCGCAGCTTTCAGAACTCATGTTTGGGCGGTAGCTTCTTCTGATCCGGCCACACAGCTTCCGGGGGACACTACAACATTCCCGCCAAAACGCATATTTCGTTGTTGTGCAATGTGTTGTTCATCCTTGTTGAATATATGGTGACAAGCTGGGGCACAATATTTGTGCGGCAACGGCCTCGTCCGCACTGAATCAGTCCATCAGCCGTGTTACTGCATCCACAAGACTTGCGGCGATATTGAATATCATGTGCACCACAATCGCCGGCAGAAGACTTCCCGTTCGCTCCCGGAACCATCCGGCGATGCCACCCGCCGTCGCAGTGAACAACAGGAAGATGGTCATCGTTACGGGCCGAACGCCGGGACTTAAAGCCGGGATATGTATCAAGGCAAAGAAAAGCGCACCTGTCAATACGGGGAGACTAAGCCGTATCCCAAACAATGCGATACCATGGCGGCCGAGGGGCGAAGCGAATCCCTGAACCAGACCGCGCACCAGCACTTCTTCTCCGACACTGGCATAGACCCACACCAAAAGCACGATCTGGGCTAAACTCAAGCCCGGAACGTCCGGCAATCCCTCAGACGGAAGCAGACGAAACAGAGCGCTGCCGAGCACCCCAACGGCCAGGCTTATACCGCCGGCGCGCCATAGCCACGACCATTCTCCGGGAAGTCTCAAACCGTAATCCTGAAGACGGCCTCGGCCCAGGACGACCATGATCAGGAGCGAAGCGGCCAGCATGGTCGAGTGCACAATAAGGGGTCCCAACCAGGGCTTCGCCTCCTGAGACGCGGGTGTGATCCCAAAAGCAACGACCATACCGGTCACCGCCACCAACACCACCAGCCCGAGCGCCACCGCGCCGATAGTCCGGCCAGCTGCGGCCAGCAGAATCTTGCCGGGTGAATCCTTCGATATTGGATTATTCATCGCCATCTTTCCGCCGGTCCGCGGGCTCTGCATGATATCTTGACATGAGAGCCACCTGCCCCGGCACCATCTCTTCATGGAAAAAGTGAGTTTCCGATAGGATTTTTTTCATCTCCTTCAGGGCGCCTGACCGTGGTGCCGCCTTCCGCAACCGATGGAGCGTATGTTCTCTCATTAGCCCGGCATGGACAATAGATGATAGGTACAGACTCTGGCTCCAGATCGCCTGGTGCACCGCACTTAAGTCCTGATTCATTATTGTCAACAGGTGCTCGGCCGCATCGACCACTATGTTGAGTTGTTGACAGGACCAGTGCCGTAAGACCTCCTCGGCTCCTGGCGCCACCACCACGTTGACCCCTTTTATCGCAATGGGGCGATAGGCTTGCAGATAGACGTCAATCTCTCTGGCTGCTACCCTGGCGAGAGCGGGTGCTATGCGGTGCAGCGGCTCGGGAAAGGCGTCCACTACGACTATCATCCGACATCGGGCGATCATCTTAAGAGCGCGCTCCATAACCAGGTGAGGCGATTCGATGTGATATACGGTCTCGTCGTGAGGATCGCCTTTCAGACTCGATAGAACCTCCTCAGCTTGCTGCAGCCTGCTTTTGAAATCCGTCTCAACGTGACCAAGGAACTCTCTTACCGGAATCGCCCGGCACTTGCGGCCAGTCCCACCGGACGCGACGGCTGCTCCTTTGCGGCCAAGCGAATCGACGACTTTGTAAACATTGGCGCTCGGTTTGCCCAAGGCCTTCGCGATTTGATAAGCGGTCCGTGAAGGACTCTTCAGAAGAAAGCAGTAGACCTCCGCTTCAAGCTTGTTCAAACCGAGAAAGCGGAGAGTCTCCGGGTCAATTCGCACCATATCAACGGGTCCTGCGAGAATCCGAATGCAACACCTAGTATAATAATCTAATACTACGAAAATACGACACTATTGTTTCAAGCCGGTGACATATATGCGGATGAGTTGTCCCCGTCAATGGTGAGTAACCTGTTAAAAACCGGTTGGTGAAATGTCATCATCCGCATAACATTTTGATCCACAGAAGATTAACCGGTCGATTTCAAATGATGTCGAGCTGACAGGATGGCCTCAACGACTAACGGTGTACTAAGTGTCTGTTTCTCAAGCTATTACCTAAGCTGCCCTTTTGAGTCTGCAGCTTGACAGTCGTAGTGTATGTCAAATCAAGTAGTGGGTCAGCTCCATACCTCTTTGTAATCCATGTGAATAGAGAAAATCTGCCATTGCATACAATTTTTTGTGGTGAGCACTTCTCCGACCACAACATATTGTGGCCTCCTTGGCACTAGCAGTAAGGTTCCGCTCCTGATCTGACAGCGTGGTCCGCCTGCCTGGGACAGGGGACAGCCAGGATTGTTTGCAGGACGGTAATCTGTCCAAGGTGAAACGGATAGGATAATAAGAGTACAGGAGGTACTTCTTGAAAATACAGCGTCTTTTCACACGCGAAGGAGAATCTCCCTATTCCCGAATCAACTTCGTCAGCCGTTCGTCGGAGATAAGGGACCCCGACGGAACGGTAGTCTTCAAGCTCGACGATATCCAGGTGCCGGAAGGTTGGTCCACGGTGGCCGTAGACATCCTGGCCCAGAAGTACTTCCGCAAGGCCGGAGTTCCTCAGGTCGACCACCACGGCAACCCGGTCCGGGACGAGCAGGGCAAGCAGAAGCTGGGCGGCGAGACCGACGCCCGGCAGGTGTTTCATCGGCTGGCCGACTGCTGGCGAAAGTGGGGTGAGAAGCACGGATACTTCGACTCTCCGGCCGACGCCCAGGCGTTCTATGATGAACTGGTTTATATGCTGGCCACTCAGGTCGCGGCGCCCAACTCGCCGCAATGGTTCAACACCGGGCTGTTTGAGACGTACGGTATCGCCGGGAAATCCCAGGGCCACTATTACGTCGACCCTGAAACGCATACCATCACGGAAACGAAGAACGCCTACGAGCGGCCTCAACCGCACGCCTGTTTCATCCAGTCGGTGCAGGACGATCTGGTTAACGAAGGCGGGATTATGGATCTCTGGGTGCGTGAGGCCCGTCTGTTCAAGTACGGCTCCGGCACCGGCAGCAATTTCTCCAATCTCCGCGGGGTGAACGAGCCGCTCTCGGGCGGCGGTCGGTCGTCCGGCCTGATGTCCTTCCTCCGCATCGGTGACCGCGCCGCCGGCGCGATCAAATCGGGCGGCACCACCCGGCGGGCGGCCAAGATGGTCTGTCTTAATCTGGATCACCCGGATATCGTCGATTTTGTCGACTGGAAAGTGGTCGAGGAGCAGAAAGTCGCGGCGCTCGTGGCCGGCTCCAAAGTGATTCGACAGCAGTTGAAGAACGTCTTCACGGCGGCCGTATCCAAGGGCGATAACGGCCATCAGAAGATCGAAGTGGATCCGACCAAAAATGACCGTCTCCGCCGAGCTCTTCAGACTGCCCGTAAATATGCAGTTCCGGCAGCCTACATCAAGAAGGTGCTTGAGCTGGCCGCTCAGGGCGTCACCGAAATCGATTTCGTCGATCTCGACACCAACTGGGACAGCGAAGCATACCTCACGGTGGCTGGACAGAACTCCAACAATTCGGTGCGGGTCCCCAACAGCTTTTTCGAGAGACTACGGGGCAGGGAAGACTGGCCGCTCAAAACCCGTACCGGCGGTGAGATTTCGTCCACTATCCCGGCCGCCGATTTGTGGGACAAGATCTGCTACGCCGCCTGGTCCTGCGCCGACCCGGGGATCCAGTTCGATACCACCATTAATGAATGGCACACCTGCCCCGAGGACGGCCCGATCAACGCCAGTAATCCGTGCTCAGAATATATGTTCCTCGACGATACCGCCTGCAACCTGGCGTCGCTCAACCTGGTCAAATTTCTCCACCCGGACGGTCAGTTCGATATCGAGGGGTATCGCCACGCTATCCGGATCTGGACCATTGTGCTGGAGATTTCCGTGCTCATGGCATCCTTCCCCTCGAAGGCCATCGCCTGGAAGAGCTACGAATTCCGTACGCTCGGACTGGGGTACGCCAATCTCGGCACGGTACTGATGCGCTTGGGGATACCGTATGATTCGGCTCGCGGTAATGCCTGGTGCGGCGCTCTGTCGGGCATATTGACCGGTCAGGGCTATGTGACCTCGGGCGAGATGGCCCGCGAACAGGGGCCGTTCCCCGGCTTCTACCGAAACCGAAACCATATGTTGCGGGTCGTCCGCAATCATCGACGGGCAGCCTACAACGCTGATCGCTCCGAGTATGAAGGCCTGACCATCAAGCCGCACGGCATCAATCCGAACTACCTGCCGGAAGACTTGACCCGGGCGGCCCGCGAGGTCTGGGACAAAGCCCTCGAAATGGGCGAAGTACATGGTTACCGGAACGCCCAGACGACGGTCATCGCCCCGACCGGCACCATCGGTCTGCTGATGGACTGTGACACGACCGGCATCGAGCCCGATTTCGCCCTGGTCAAGTTCAAGAAGCTGGCCGGCGGCGGCTACTTCAAGATCATTAACCAGTCGATCCCGATTGCGCTGACCCATCTTGGTTACTCTGACGAGGACATCCAGAAGATCATTACCCATGCCACCGGCCGGAGGACGCTCAAAGACGCACCATTCGTCAACCATGAGTCGCTCAAGGCCAAGGGGTTCGGGGACGAGGATATCGAGAAGGTGGAAAAGGCGTTGGAGAGCTGCTTTGATGTCAGCTTCGCTTTCAACAAGCATGTCCTGGGTGACGATTTCGTTCACGACGCGCTCGGATTCACCCAGAAAGTAACCGACGCCTGGGATTTCAACCTGCTCAAGGAACTTGGTTTCACCTGTGACCAGATTGCCGCGGCCAATGAGTACTGTTGCGGCACTATGACCCTCGAAGGCGCCCCCGGCCTGAAAGAGAGCCATCTGCCGATTTTCGATTGCGCCAGCAAGTGTGGGCGCCGGGGCAAGCGCTTCATCGGCTGCAAGGCGCACATCCAGATGATGGCCGCGGCCCAGCCGTTTGTCTCGGGTGCCATCTCGAAGACCATCAACATGCCGGCCGAGGCGACTATCGAAGACGTGAAAAACGCCTATATGACCGCCTGGGAAGGCATGAACAAAGCGGTGGCGCTGTATCGCGACGGCTCCAAGTTGAGCCAGCCGCTCAGCGCGACCCTGTTCGACGAAAACGCCGGGGCCCGGGACCTCACGGTCGAGAGCGCTTCCGAAAAGATGGCCGAGCGGCTGGTCTACCGCTATCTCGCCAAGCGGCGTCGCCTGCCCCACCGCCGCGCCGGCTACACCCAGAAAGCGATCGTGGCCGGTCACAAGGTCTACCTGCGAACGGGCGAGTACTCGGACGGTACTCTGGGGGAGATTT
>SMTZ1_10008295_pt1 | contig 11654 bp, 14 predicted proteins | sample DeeMarSWOR136_30_FD_25667 | JGI IMG/M metagenome (IMG submission 25667) | reverse complement strand
CGTGTTTTCAGTAGTATACGATGGAAGGGTTGTCGTAGATCATATGGTGAGCAATACAAGATTCAAGAACATCTTAAAGGAAATCGGCCTGTAGCGCTATGAGTAGAGAAAGAGTAGAACAACTATTAATGCGCAGCCATTGAGGACTGCAATTACGCGGGGCTGCAGATGACTTCGGTTGTGCTCTTCAATAGACACACGTTTCAATCCCGCCGGTGGCTATGGTAAAGGCATTAACTTTTCTATTTGCTGACGGGTAATTAGTTGATGCGTGACAGGCAATGAAGAAAGCACGGGATAAGTTGGTCGGCAGGAAGCTGCTCTTAATGGGGAGTAAGGCTTTTCGGTCGAAAAAGTTACCAGTTTCACTAACAAGAAAAATTGACGAAGCACTTGCCCGTAGGATGAGTATTATTGTTGGTGAAGTCCCGGGCGCATGTAGACTTTTCCAGGATTACCTGAGAAGAAAGAAATGCAAAAATGTCGTAGTAGGACATGCTAAGAGTTTAAGATACAATGCAGGCAACTGGAAGGCCAAACAGTACGGAAAAAGTGTCACCGAGAGAGAAAAAAACATGATCGAAAAGTGCGATTCAGCGATCATCATATGGCAGGATAGCAGCGGCGTGATTGCGGAGAACCTTGAAATACTCAAGAGAAAAGGTAAACCGACGTTTCTTTATGAATACATCACGAAAACGCGCAGGGGTAAAGCAGGTTGGCTTGACCCTGAGCGAGTCTATGATCCTTACTACAGTTGGAAGGAATATATGAGGAAAAAACGTAAGGCTAAGGCGTAGGATGTTCGTTGACATGATGCTAAATAAATGTTAACTTTTAAGCAGGAGGAAAAATGGCCAAAACAAAGAACTTAAAGGAAATTCTAATATTACTGCGCAAGTATAGTCAGTTGAGCGTCGACCTCGGATATGCCGCGGTGCTGGAAGATAATCTGGAACTCGCTCAGGAAGCTTTCCGGGTCAAAGCCGAGATAAGGGAGTTGGATTATCAGCTGAGAAAAGAGGCACTGATGGTCGCTCGCTTGTCGAGATCCGCAAAAGAGGATATACCGCAGATTGCCAATATTTTGCAGATCGGGGTCGCAATCAAGGAGATATCTGATGGTATCGATGATCTGATTGAGATAGCGATCAGAAATGTTGGGGTCCATCCCATTATCAAAATAGCCTATTCGCGAAAGGATATCAGGATAGCGCGGCATGAAGTCGGCCCTGAATCGAAGATGGACGGTAAGAAACTTGATGAAATTGACATTTTGATTGTTGAAGGAAACGACGCGGCAATACGAAAGATGCAGGAATATGTCAAAGGCACGAAGAAGGAAACGAAGAAGTAGACGCGTAATATCCGATATCCTCCTCCAGGCGACACCCGTTGTCATTCTTACCTCGCTGGGTGAACTCTTCGCGGGTTCGATCCTGGGTAAGATGCATCATAGGCTCGATCTCATTCCCGGTTTGATAATCCTTGTGCCCGCGATAATGGGTCTAAGAGGAAACATCGGTGCTGCCCTTGGTTCAAGAATCTCGGCATCGCTTCATCTTGGTCTTGTCGGCAAGAGATTCTCTTTCAACAGGTTTAACCTGAGCAATATCGGGGCGGGATTTTCACTCTCACTTGCGGTTTCAATTATCATCGGTTTGTGCGCGCGCTTGGCGTGCCAGGTTTTTGGCCTGCCGAGTATACCGTTGGTGAATCTGCTCTTGATTGCGATCTTGGCTTCGGCAATGGCTTCGCTTGTACTCATTCCATTTACCGTTACCTTGACTTATTTCGCTTTTAACCGGCGTTTGGACCCGGACAATATTGTAGCACCTATCATCGGAATGGTGGGCGACGTAATAACCGTTGCCGTGGTATTTATCGCGGCCGATATTGTCTTGAGATTTAAAATCGATGATGCGTGGAGTCTCTTAATGCTGCCAATCGTGCCCATGATCATCAGGCGCATTCCCCCCCGGTACAGACTTCTGAACATCCTTAAGCAGAGCATTCCAATACTTTTCTTATGTACGGTACTGGGTGTTCTGGCCGGTATCTACCTGCACTGGCAATATGAGAAATTCTTTCTTATTCCAGGCCTGCTGATACTTGTTCCGCAGATTATTGCCAAGGCCGGGAGTATTGGCGGCATCTTTGGCGCACGTTTTGCATCCGGACTCCATCTCGGATATCTTAAACCGTACCGCATGAATGATTATGTGATCAAGAATTTCATTGGCGCGATTGCCTTGGCTACTGTGATCGCGCCGGTCGTTACCGTGATCACCAAGTTCGGAGCCGACATATTTGGCATTCCGCTTGTACCGTTTATACCCCTCCTGTTTATCAATATCTTTGCGATTTTGGTCATAACGCTGATTGTTTTTGTACTCGATTTCGTAACTGCTTCGTTGTCGTATAAGATCAGAGTCGATCCGTCTAATTCCGTGATTCCTATTGTGACCAGCTTGGGCGACATCATTGGAACGGTTGTGCTGGTATTGGCAATATCGATGTTCTTGTAAGAAAGAAGGGTGTCAACATGCGCGGCTCGTTTATGCATTGATGAGTGTACAATTACACATATGCACATATATCGATATGTCGATATGGTACTTGGAGGCGAATATTTGAGATTAGGGAGATACATTGCAGGAGGAATTGGTTGTGATTTTTAGGAGATTAAAAATCACATTGAAGCAGAATGAAAATCCACTTGTCCCGAAGTTTGATCATGATAGTAAGGACGATCTGTAATCAAGGAAGAATGTGGAAATCACCGATTATCTGTGCCGAAGAAAGTCTCAGGCTAAGTGCTATCCGCGGTCAGTGGTTTTTTTGTTTTATTTTTCCTTTATCATCACCAACAGCATTTTGAATTTTTGGCGCGCTTTGAGAGCGTGTGGTTTGTTTGCCGGCATGATGATCATTTCACCGGTTTTGAGCGAGTGTTTCTTGCCTGCTATATTTATTTCCGCTTCACCATCGACAATGTAGACCAGTGCGTCAAAGGGCGCAGTATGTTCGCTCAACCCCTGTTCCTGGTCAAAGGCAAATAGCGTTACTGTTCCGGTTTGCTTTCTTATAATTTCCCGGCTGACGACAGTGCTGGCCTGATAATTAACCAGTTCACTTAGCCTGACTGGCCGGGTAGTAAGATCATCTATTCGGTCCGTGTTGTTGGACATATTTCTCCTTTCTTATTTCGAATGTTAGTTTTACCTAGTATTTTGGCAGTTTTTCAATGAGCCACTGCTTGAGCGTGTCGGTGGCCGGCATTTTTTGTTGCCAATCAGGATCCTGGTAAAAACCTTCGTGTCGGATCGTTATCAGTTCATCCAAGATAGCTGGACGGTTGGTGGTGACATCCTCGCCGTGCAAGTGCACAGGATAATTATAAATGCTGGGCAGTTCTTGAATCTCGTCTTGCTTGAAAATCTTTAGAATGATGCCGGATAGCAATGCTTGGTGAATGAAGATCATGTAGCGTTCGTCTTGTTTATATAAGTTCTGCAAGTCCGGTTCTTGATATACCTTGAAGAAAGTATCATGCCAGGCTTTGAATAACTTCTTATCGGGGCGAATGATCAGCATGCCAGCATTGAAATATGGCCTGAGGTTTTGTCCATCAATATGAGCCTCCATAGGAAATACACGATCCTCGGGAACGTTGCAGTAATTGTAGACTAGCGTCCAGAAAGGATCTAGTGGTGTGTCATAGACCGAACCTACGTTGGTATGGTGAACCGGTCGGTAACCCATGTTCTTGTCATCGCGCAGAATAAAGGCGTGAGGTTCTTTCAATATTATTGTGTTCGAGTTAAGCCAGACAAGCAGGTCGGTTTTGCCCGTGGCAGTGGATTCGGCAAGTCCTGCCGCGCGAATATCTGCGGCGAAAAAGAAACGCGCAACTTCGAGCTCGATATCATACGGCATTAAGGTGGCATCTAGTTTGGTTAGCCTGTCTACGGCGCGCGCCGTGAGTTTCTTGCCATACTGAGGTACAAAACACCAGATTGGAGCCTGAGAAAGGGAACCGGCAAATGCGCGAATACTCTCGACCATGAGCAGAGCATTTGTTTCTGACCATTCGGTAGGGTAAACAACAGTGGTGAATATGAGTTCTTCTCTTGTTTTCATTTCTTTAGCTCCTGCCACGCTATGGAAACTGACGGATGTAAATAAAACTGTAAGTAGAATGATCTTCCGCCCGAATGTTGTTTTAATAAACATTTACCATTACAGTATAATTAACATACAGGTTTTTGTCAACATGGCGCGCCAGGCAAATCTTTTCTCTTGACAAAATTAATCGTTTGACTATAATTCCACTGAGTCATATGATTTGTTGATGGAGCTTCTGAATATGTATATTCTCAAACCCCTTCAATGAATATAGACTTGAAAGGAGAAACATATGGTGTATGGAAAGGTGAAATGGTTCGATAGTAGGAAAGGGTATGGTTTCATTGAGAAAGAAGACGGGTCAGGTGATGTTTTTGTGCACTACGCAGACATTGCGGGTGACGGTTATCGGACCCTTAGAGAAGGCGAGAGAGTTAAGTTTGAGATTACCCAATCCCCAAAAGGGGACAAAGCTACAAAAGTCGAACTTGCGTAATGTGCATAACATGCATCGGAAAAAGCCCCCGCAAGGGGGCTTTTTCTTATATGGATTATGATGTCTTATTGGCAAATGCGCGAAAGGTTTTCCGCTTCATTAGAAAGTTAACAACAGATGCCGGGAAAATTATGTGTTGTGAAATTATTATGTAATATGGGGATTTTTCAGTGGTGAAAGTTAACAGAATATAGCAGGTTGGTTAGTGGGTTAGTGGCCCCAGGTCATATTCTCGAGGTGTTGGCGAATATGACCAGCAGTGCGGAACTTTCTAATAATAAGAGAACGTTTTAACCCACAGCATATTTCCTTAATTTCTTTGGGGTGTTTGTGATAGAAACGGGAACCGCCGATGGCATCGTACAAAATACGTATCAGATCGCATACGTCGTCGCGGATATTCCCGGCATCAGGTGTGCCCCAGTTATACATATCAACGACCTTAGCTTTAAATGATAACCCCTGCCTTTTGACAATAATGTTATCATCGTGTAGATCTCCGTGGTACTCGCGCGCACGGTGTATTTCCTCTACGCCGGCAGCGAGTGCATGAAGAAGGTGGAGTCCTTCAAAAGCAGTTAGACGCTTGCCGTGTTGTCGTTTAACGAAATTGCTTAATAATTCCCCTTCAACGTATTCTGATATCAATACTGTTATTGGTTCTCTGTGAAATGAAACACGCTCCTGTGTATGGTATTGTATCAGTATTGAACAATGCCTTAATCTGTGTAATTTCCGTGCATAGAATTTAGTGGCCCGGTCATGTTTATTGCGGTGTGGCAAGAAAACTTTGGCGGCACGGTCGACACCGGTATTCCGTTCGCGAACGCGATATACTTCCCCTTCCCAACCACTACCCAGTAGGCAGAGTACCTCGTACTTGCCGGCAATTACGCGCCCCGGTTGAAAGTTAAAGGTGTTGATATGGTTCTGCTGCCTTTTACTCATCTTCACACATCTTCTCAGTACTATATTATAAAGAGGGAAAAAGTCAATACATCTTGATTGGCATACCGTGCCTCATATAGCGGCCCCTGCATTGACACTGAACATGTTTCATTTATACTGAATAATGCTGGTTTCAATTCCAGGTCTGAATAATAGGAAAGGAGTATGTAATGAAGAAATTGCGAGCTAGACTGATGTCAATTACTGCAGTTTACCCACTTGTATTGACCTTAGTGGGTATGGTCTTACCTAACCCAATGGGGGTTGCGGCAATCTCCAGAAATGAACAGGATGAGATTATTACGAAAATCTGCTCATTACTGGAAAGCAATTACGTTTTGCCGGAAATAGGTGAAAGAGTTAGCACACACCTCTTGGCTAGTCACGAACGAGGTGAGTATTCTGAATTAAGTGCGGTCAGAGAATTCGCCGCGCGGCTGGATGCCGATCTGACCGAATGGAGTAATGATAAACACCTTGGTATAGTCTATGACCCGGATTGGGTCAAGCAAATAAAGGAACAGAAAGAGGAAGACGCGTATCTGACTGAGGAGATGGTGGCTGAAGAAAGAGCCAGGAATTTTGGTTTCAAGCGTATGGAAATCTTGGACGGGAATGTAGGCTATCTTGATCTGAGGATATTTTTCCATCCAAAATACGCCGGCGCAACAGCGGTTGCGGGAATGAATTTTCTTTCCGCATGCGATGCAGTCATAATAGACCTGAAAAACAACGGCGGCGGGTGGGGGCATATGGTTGCATTTTTATGCAGCTATTTCCTGGATAATGAAGAAGTAGTACACCTTAATTCTGTTTATTCCCGGCCTGAGGATCGACATTATCAAAGCTGGACCTCACCCTATGTACCGGGAAGAATAATGGCTGATATCCCGTTATATATCCTCACCTCCAAGTCAACCTTTTCTGCCGCCGAAGAGTTCTGCTACAATCTGAAGTACCTCGAGAGAGCTACAATCGTTGGTGAGAGGACACGCGGTGGTGCCCATCCAATAAGCTCAGTGGTCCTTGATGACAATCTCATACTGATCCTGCCTGAATGGACTTCTATTCATCCAGTAACAAACACCAACTGGGAAGGCGTGGGTGTCGAACCTGATTTTGAAGTCGCAGCAGTGGATGCCTTTAATGTTGCCTATTTGAATGCTTTGGAGAAATTGAGGGGTTCGGCACAAGGTGAGGAGAAGCGGGTTTCTTATCAGTGGTATATTGACGGATTCAAGGCAAGACTCAGTCCTTTCGCGGTTGATGCGGCAGTATTAGAATCGTATGTGGGTAAATACGGTTCACTGAGCATACACTTGGAAGATGCTATGCTCTTTTATCAGCGCGGAGACCGTGCCCTGCTCAGGATGATTCCGATGAGCGAGACTCTTTTTCTGGTGGATGAACAGAGTGACGTGAGAATAAGATTCAAGAAACAAAAAGGACGCATTAGCGGTTTGACTGCTATGTACATTGATGGCAACAAAACTGAATATGTGCGGGAAGACGGATGAGGTGATTTTAGTAATTGGTTAACAGGAGGTGTTTTGGTGAAGGCTGTTCATGTGAAAGATGCAGAAAAATACGAACCCGAAAAAGGCTGGCTGCGCGCTAGCACGTGTCACGAAAACAATATATCGCTGGAGTATTTTGTGAAACCACCCAAACACTCATCACCGTTACATAATCACCCTCAAGAACAGGTTTGTGTTGTGATCAAGGGTGTGATGAGGGTCCGAAACAAGGAAGGCCAGGAATCTTTGCTCCAGCCTGGTGACGCTGCCTACTTTGCCGCTAATGAGCCGCACGCAATTGAAAATACGCTCGATGAGGAATCGGTCGGAGTGGACATCTTTGTTCCGGGCCGGTCCTTTGATTTCTGGTTAAAAAGGGGACAGGCTACTTTTTAGGACAAAGCTTTAATACCGCTTTTCATTAAAGTGAAAGTAATACGCCTGAATGAATGTGTTACCAGGCGGGTATTCGAAAAAGAAGCCTGTCCCCTTTACTCCCTCTTAGTTGATGTGAATTCGAATTTGAAAGCTTGGCCCTTATACCATCCTTTTGCTTTGGTAGGGAGGAAACGTAATACGGTGTGGTCAGGATCGTTAGGTCCGGTCGCGTAATATCTTTCCCATCCTTCATGCCAAATCTGTTCTCTGACCCTATGGTCATCAACGATTTCGACATTGCCTGAGAGCATTAGGCCATGGAATTCGTCTGGCTTGCAGTAGTAGGCACAAACCGCTGGATTTTTCTTGATTTGGCTTATCTTGGATGAGGACGTATTGGTGGTGAATAGTACCATGAAATCATCGGTGTGGTTCTCGAAGATTTCAACCAGCTTCGGGAATTTTCGCTTGTTCCGTAGATTGAACATACACCGGGTTTGAGGATAGCCTTCGTGATCAATGGTGGTAACATATGCAGCAGCTGCGGATTCGAGCAACTCCAGACTGGCTTTCTTGATTTCCTTTTCGTCCAATATGACCCCCTAAATTGTAATTATCTATAGTATAGCATAACATGGCAGTGATGTCCAGTATATATTATGATATACACACGGGGTTTTTGGTGTTTGACAAAGTGCCTTTGCATGTATATTATAAGTTATGGAACGACAATATGGATGTTGATAATAGATTAGTCAGAATCAGTAAGTTCCTGAGTCTTGTATTGAGGCACAAGCCTGAGCACATTGGCTTGACACTAGATGCTGAAGGATGGGCTGATATTGAGGAGTTGATAAAGAACTCGCTGGAATCTGGTGTCGTACTTGATCGGCCAGCTCTGCGTCAGGTTGTTGAGCAAGCCGAGAAAAAGAGATTTTCTTTTAGTGAAGACGGTAAAAGAATCAGAGCCAATTATGGACACTCCATTCCTCTTTCGCTCCGCGAAGAATCTGCTGAACCTCCGGAATTTCTTTTTCACGGAACGGCGAAGCGGTATCTACCATCAATAGAAAGTAACGGGCTCGGTCCTGGGAATAGGCAGTATGTGCATTTGGTCGAAGATGAAAAGACCGCGGTTGATGTGGGGCACCGTCACGGTGAACCAGTTGTGCTTATGATCAAGGCACACGAAATGTATGAAAAGGGATATGAGTTCTTCAAAACCGAAAGTGCTATATGGTTGACGAAAGATGTGCCCGTAGAATACATAGAAATAGAAGGCTTGAAAGGGCTTAAAGAGGGCTCATAGAGGGCGATGAGGGCACTGAATTTTGATGCAAAATCACAGATTTTGATAAAATTCGTGAGAGCGATAACGACGCACTTTTTTAACAAAGGTGCGCATTGGTTGACTCTATAGGATATAGTAGGTAGTTTGTGTAAAATAGTAAGTAGTACGTAGTAAGAAAATATCCCACAACATAAGAAAGAAATTGAGGTTAGTCGTGTATTGACAAATAGTTTCTTGCATTTAGAATAGAAACTATGATATTTCGTGAATTTGGCCACTCAGGTGTGAAGGTTTCGCAGTTGGGTTTTGGTGCAATGCGGTTTCCTCTGACCGAAGAATACGACCCGACCACGATTGACGAGCCCGCGGCAACCAGAATGCTACATTATGCAATAGACAATGGTATAAACTATATTGATACTGCATACCCGTACCATCGACAAACGAGTGAGAGCTTTGTCGGCAGAGCACTGAAGGGAAGCTACCGGCAAAAGGTCTACCTGGCGACGAAGATGCCGGTCTGGCTTGTTAAGTCAAAAAGAGATCCCGGTAAGTATTTCGAAGAACAGCTGCAGCGTTTGCAGACCGATTACATTGATATGTATCTACTACACTCTTTGGGAAAGAGTGCTTGGACGAAAGTGCGGGAATATGAGGTATTGGATTTTCTCGTTGGAATACTCAAGGCTGGCAAAACTCGGTTTGTCGGGTTCTCGTATCATGATGAGCTGCCACTGTTCAAAGAAATCGTCGATGCCTATGCTTGGGCATTTTGTCTGATACAGCTCAATTACGTAGATACTCATTACCAGGCAGGCCTTGAGGGTCTCGAATACGCATACAACAAGGGTATAAGGGTTTTGATCATGGAGCCTTTACGTGGCGGTAAACTTGCGAATCGTGTACCCAGAGAAGTGCTGGATATAATAGCACGATCGCGGTGGAAACAAACACCAGCAGAGTTTGCGTTACGGTGGGTCTTGAACCGACCTGAGGTGAGTTGTGTGTTGAGCGGGATGAGCAGCCTGGAACAGGTGAAGAGAAACATCGGATTCGCAGCAGACGATCACCGCAATTCACTTACGCCTAAAGAACTGGCGCTTTATGCACGAGCTAAAGAATTCTATCAGTCGAGAACCAAGGTTGGCTGCACGGAGTGCGGTTATTGTATGCCGTGCCCTCAGAAAATTCCTATTTCTTTTGTCCTCGAACTGTACAACGATGCCTGCATGTACGATGCGATTCAGGATTCACAATGGATGTACAAGGTTTTTGTTAAACCGGAAAATCGGGCTGACCAATGCACCGAATGCGGTGAGTGTGAGGAGAAATGCCCTCAGAATATTCAAATTATGGATTCACTGAAAGAGGCACATCGATTACTGAAGCAATAAGGGGACAGGCTACTTTTTTGGACCATATAAGTAGCAATGTTTCTTAAGATAGTAATGTGGTTGATCGATAAAGAAAGCTGAGTGTTTTTTCAGAAAAAGTAGCCTGTCCCCTTTAAAAGGAGATGAGAAATGAATATACGGCACAGCCACAACCACCGGGACGATTTGGCGGGTGAGCATCCGTTCGGTGATACTGGTCAACTGATATTATTGATAGCATTCTTAGTGGTTTGGTTCATTGATTCCTTTATTCTCAGGTTCTCTACCTTTGCTGTGCAGTATGTTTCATTGTTTCTCAGAATACCATTGGGTGCTCTTTTCCTGTTCGTTGCCGGATATTTGGCTCAGCAAGGCATGAAGGCAGTATTTGGCGAGGAGCGTACAGATCTGGCAGTAGTCGAAAAGGGTGTATTCAAGCGCCTGCGCCATCCAGTATATCTTGGGTGTATTTTGTTTTACGTTGGATTGGTTATGTTCACCCTCTCAATATCCGCGGCAGTAATCTGCATTACTATTATAGTCTTTTATCATTATATTGCAAAACATGAAGAAAGATTGTTGCTTTCAAAGTTTGGTAATGCATATGAACGGTATATGAAATCCGTTCCTATGTGGATTCCTCGTCTCTAATCTAAATGGTTGAAATGAATAGTCAGCAAAGCAGAATTCGCGAGGCATACGATTTGACAGTCGAGCAGTATCACAAAGGCATTGATCCTCTGGAATCCGTCCCCGAAGAAATAAAGAGTTTGCCGGGTTATGAAGAGGTCATCAATAACGTATCTTTGGGTAGCAGTGCAGCAGATATTAAGGAATATTTGAAACCTGAAAAGGGTATGCACTTTCTTGATGCGGGGTGTTGCGCCAATTTGGCAAATTACCGCTTTGATAAATGGCCTTGTACTTACTATGGTGTCGATATCAGCCCGGCAATGATTGAGGCGATGAAGACTTTTGCCCTTAAGAATGGAATTTCGATTGGTGGGTTGCACAACACGGACATCGCGAATATGCCATTTGATGATGATTTCTTCCAAATCGCCGCGCTGATCGGGGTATTGGAGTACTGCACCCTTGAATATTCAAAGCGTGCATTACGAGAAATGCGTCGCGTCCTTCAACCGGGCGCGAAGATGGTTCTTGATATACCGAACCTCGATCACCCTTATGTCGAGACCATGTTTAGACTGGAGGAGCATCTCCGAAGGCCGCACATTCCAAAGGGAAGAGAAGCGCTAGAAAATCTGCTTGCACCTATGTTCAGGATTGAACATGCTGATGATTCACGGGTGATGCTGAAATACTTTGTCCGTGCCGAGAAATAGTGTTCTGTCCGCAGGTTTCCACGGGAACTGAGTAGAACCGTCAAACATGCTCGGGTTTGCCTTTATCCTGGTTATCTCTTCCGCGACGTTACATGCCCTGTGGAACTTCACCACAAAAAAGGCATCGGGTGATCTGAGCGTTGTCTACCTCGGATTGGTTTTTGCATCCATCGTTCT
>SMTZ1_10006614_pt1 | contig 11654 bp, 10 predicted proteins | sample DeeMarSWOR136_30_FD_25667 | JGI IMG/M metagenome (IMG submission 25667) | reverse complement strand
ATATCAAGAAGTACACCCAAGACACGCTAAAAATGATTGGAATTATCACTTTTAACAGCCAAAACTTAATGTTCTCGTCGGGTATCCATGCTAGTTCAAACGGCGTGAAAGCAAATATCAAAAAAATCACTATAGGTACCAGAATCACGCTGATTAAAACAATTAATCGACTGATAATCAAACCTTTTATTCTTCGCGCCATTTAATTTCACATTAAAGTTATCAATCCGATTATATAATAATTATTTAGACCGTTTTTTAAAGATATTATAAAGAGAGCGGTAATAAATTTATTTCATTTTGAAAATATCAACTGCTCATGACTTTTCTACCAATAAAATTATTATGATTAATGGGAAAAATCTTTAAAAAGTCTACACCGAACTAAATAAACATAGTAATATATCCTTTATTCAAAAAAATTTTAATCTTTCTATTAAATTGAATGAAGTAATTAATTATGAGCGATGTTAAACCCGAAAAAATTGAAAATGTAAAAGAAGAATACGAACATTCCAAATTAATAATGGCGAGTTACGGTTCCAGAGAATTATTAGGGCAATGGATTGGTGCTGCGTTCGGATTTTCTGTGTTTTTTTTCTACGAAGTAATAATTGGGCTCGATTCGTTCTTGGCATTTCTGGCCTATTTAATATATTCCATCTGGAACGCAGTAAACGATCCGCTCGTTGGTTGGTTAACTGAAAAGCTACATATGCCTTGGGAGAAAAAGTGGGGTGTGAAAAGAAATCCATGGATGCTCATATTCGTGGTACCGTGGCTCTTATCGTTCATATTCGTTTTCATGGTTCCCCAGCAATGGGATCCTCAAGTTGATCCTAGTTATAATTTGCCGGTCTTTGGGTGGTTCGTTATGTCAGTCTGCTTGTACGACACATTTCTTACTTTGTACGATGTAAATGTGCTTAGTCTATACCCCGAAAAATTTCGAGGCCTGGGCGAGCGTAAGACGGTCCAAGGATTTGGAACGATTTTAGGGATTCTTGGGCTCGTCTTAGCGGCGATAGTTCCACCTTTTATCCAAGATAAAACAGTACCGTCGACATATGTTACTGCAGCGTTAATGAGCGTTATAGTAGGATTTTTTCTATTTTTGTTAATGTTACCGGGTGCTTGGGAGGATAAGGTAACGAAAGAACGATATCGACAAAGAAGAGAGAGGCCAGAAACGGCAACAGTAGAACCGTTCGTAAAGTCTATCGGAATTATGGTGAGAGATCGTCGTTTTATGTTGAAGGCGTTTTATTTCTTTGGTTATCAAGTGGCGGGACTCATGATACAAGCTTCTGGATATTATGTAACCACTTTTATCCTAGATACTGAAGAAGGAGCGTTTACGATTCTATTGGGAGCGATGCTCTTGGGAGCGTTAATTTCTGTTCCATTGTGGCTACATTTCTCTCATAAAGTGAACGATAATAAAAAAATGAGCCTTTATGCCGGATTTGCAATGTTTGTTACGTTTTTACCGATGATTTTCGTGGGTGATATTATTGGGTGGGCTATCAGTTTGCTCCTATTTGGAATCGGTGTGGGCGGTCAATGGTTTATGGATCCACCTACGATGGGAGATGTGCTCGACGATGTTGCAGTGAGGACGGGGAAGAGACAGCAATCAATTTACTACGGATTTCAGACTTTTGTAATAAGAATGGGAAATTCCTTTATAGGGCTCACAATTGCGCTTACCCACATCTTAACAGGGTTCGTGGAAGGCGCCACTTCTTTAGCGGAGTTACAGGCAGCAAATCCCTCTGGTTGGCAATTAGCTGTTTTCGGCGTACACATTCACTCAGCGCTCGTACCGGCAATCTTAGTTATCATAACAGTAATTCTCTTCTGGAAATTTTACGACATTACGCCAAAAGTAGTTAAAGAAAACAAGAAAAAACTCAAAGAACTCGGATTATAAAATTCAATTTTTTTTTTTATTTTTAAAAATGTTTTTATGATAATTTAGTATATAATTTCAGTGTATGAATGAACAGAATGTTCGCGATTTTTTTGAGCTTTTTTCGTCTTGTCCTGTGTGTAGAAAGGAGATTGAGAAATTCTATATAGTGGATTTCTTATTGAGGAAAGATCTCGATTCGATAACGCTTAGGAAAAAGTTAATTCGGTTAATCGAAAAAGTCAAGCAATCTGGCTTAAAACTTAAGATAGGAATACCTTGCTGCATATGCGCTCGAAAAATTTTTCCAAACAAAAAATTTAAGCGCAATTATGACATAACTGCTCAGCAATACAAATATTTATCGCCTAAAGATGTTGAGCAAGTACTTACTTTTCTCTTTGGTTAAAAATTTAGATTAAGCAGCTGGTTCCTCGGTGTCTAAAATGTGCTTTTCTTCGGTTTCTTTAGCCATATATTCCGTTATTGCATCCCCTATTATGTCAGCCAACCGCCTGCGCTCGCTCGGATCGATTGCGCATAAATTAAAGCATTTGTCAACACCTAATACCCTTGCGACGAGGTTTTGATCCATCGCTTTTGGGAGATCTTGTTTGTTCGCAATGCCGTAAACAATTGCATCTGGTTTTTGTTTCTTAATCATGCCCATGAATACTCGTTTCGTCTGTAAAACATTTTCGACGGTACTATCGGTTACTAGAAGGATTATATGCGTTCCGCGAAGTAACATTGGCCATAAGGGAGTAAAACGTTCTTGTCCCGCGAAATCCCATAGCAAAACATCGGTTTCTTGTATTTTCCCGAAGTTTTTATACTGGACAAACATTGTAGGAAGGTAATCTAAGGGAATTTCTCGTCCTTGTATGAGTTTGTACATAGTAGTCTTACCTACTCCCCCAAAACCTACAAGAGCTACCTTTACCTGGCTGAGAAGTATCTTTTCTAAGTATTCATTCATTTCGTGAATCTGGATTTTCGTGATGTTAGGATTGTTGATAAAAGCCAGATACTTCTCTTGCATTGCTTGTTTCAAAGAAAGCACTTTTTTCGCGACTTCTTGGTCGTCTTCGTCAATATCGGCGCATATAACGAATAAAACGCCATTATTTTGCGTGTAAGTGAACTTAAAATTACCCGCGGGTACGGATTTCACGACATCTTCTTGCATCATGCGAATCATATCCGACATCGCCGATAGAAAGCCAGTTACGAGGGATATATCAACTGGAGTCCGAGTAAAAGTCTGGTGATACTTGCATTCTCCGGTGTTAAGTTTAATAATATAGACGTCCCGAATCATGGTTTTTTTTTCTTTATCAATCGATTACCGATTATTTTAATAAAGTATTTCCAACGTAGTATTCTGTATTTTTACTTTACTTTTTATAATATATAATAATTTATTTATTTAATTTTAAAGGATGCTGAACAAAATCCATCAATTTTAAAAATAGATAAATTTATTTTTTTTATACTTTAGCACCGCAATTGGTACAGAAGCTATCGTCGGGAGTTAATTTTGCGCCACAATGAATGCAGAAACCAGCCTTTTCTTCCGGTGCAGCTTCTTTCTTCTTAGCCTTTTCTTTTTCCTTTTTCTTTTCCTTCTTTTCTTCTACTCCAAACGATGGTTCTTCGAAGGTTGTTGGTTTTGCTTTTGCACCCTCTGGTTTGTACTTTAAGCTCCCAATAAAAGCGCCGAACACGCTTCCAATTAGAGCACCCTCCATCGTAGCAGTAAGTACAGCTAAAATAAATGGTCTATCCGTCAATCCAGTAAATACTGAATCAAATATATCGGGGATAAAAGATAAATCCATCCCACCCGGGCCTCCACCACCCGCAGTTCCGGCGAGAGAGAGAATAATAATATAAACGATTATGGAGGGTATAAGATATCCGAGTCCAATTGCAATACTTGTTGTGAATCCACCTTTAGGGCTATGCGCGAATAGAGCAGACGCGATAGTACAACATAGAATCCAAGGAAGCACTATTGCAAGCATCATCAGAGGCGCATCTGGTCGATAAATAAGAACCCAATCGAGCGGGAATATTATAAGCAAAACAACTCCAATTAAACCGTTGACCAATACAGAAAGAAGTATAGATAGAAAGTCACCTTCACCTCCCGTTGGAGCCATACCGGTAATTAGCATAGCGATTGCTGTGCCTAAATTCATAATAACTCCTCCAGTTATTGCACTACCCAAATCTAAAAAGACAAAAGCGATCCACGCCATAGGAATGAGGAAAAGCATTCCCACAATACCGGAGAAAAAAACCCTTTTAAAGCCCATTTTCCATCCTTTAGAAGAAGTATTGTTATAATTATAGATCTATATGTAAATTCGGTTATTTAATTTTGTTTATTAAAAAGCGACAAAAAAAAAATTAAAAATGTTTATTTTATAGACGCAATTCGGCCTCTATCCATTTTAATAACGCGGTTGGCGAATTTAGTTAATGCTTCTCGATGAGTTACGACAATCATGGTCGTATCGTAGTTTTTATTAATGTCTTTGAGAAGTTGCATTACTTGTTGTTCTGTTTCTGGGTCTAAATTACCGGTAGGTTCATCTGCCAGAATAACTCGTGGTCTATGCACGATTGCTCGAGCTATTGCAACTCTCTGTTGTTCACCTCCCGACATCTGAGGGGGATAATGGTCCTTTCTTTCCAACAAATCAACATCTCTTAAGGCTGCAATTGCGCGATTTTCAATCTCTTTATTTCTTAAAACCGTAGGCCATAGAGGAGATTCCACATTTTCAACCGCAGTTAAGGTGTTAATAAGGTTAAAATCCTGAAATACAAAACCGATTTTTTGCCTTCGAATACGACTTAATCTATCTTCGGTCGAGCGACTGATATTTTCGCCGTCAAATACGATCTTACCACTATCGGGCAAATCGAGTCCCGATAAAACGTTCAAAAGAGTACTTTTCCCACAACCCGTTGGACCTTGTACGCAAACGAATTCGCCAGATTTTATATCAACGGTAATATCAACTAAAGCTCTGATGATTGCCCCTTCTCTTCTATATTCTTTATTCACTTCGCTTGCACTAATCATAATATCTAAACTTGACATTTTTTGATACCTCCTTTACGTCCCCACCTTTTTTAAAGCGATAATAGGCCTTACCCGCAACACTCTTCGATTCGCTAAAAGAATACCGATTAATTGAACGGAGACGAAGATGCCAAAAGTCAATAAAACGGCTGGCAAACTAATTAAGGGCAATTGGCTTGATGGAACAGATGGATTAACTGCAGAGTAGAAGTACCCCAAAGCCGCTACAAAATGAAAGAGAACCTCGATAACTATAATAAATCCACTTATTGTTGCGAACAGAATCTCGCCAATTATAATAGTTTTACAGTCTCTGTTTGTGTATCCTATGCATTTCAATGTCGCGATTTCGCGCCTTCTATAGTTTGTTATAACCCAGGCATAGAGGAGACTCAGGAATATTGAAATCCCCATAGCGATTAAAAAAGAAGTTACCGCTGTAGTCGTCTGAACAGATGAAATGTGTAAAGAATAGGATGACCAGAACAAGAGTGCAGTATACATCATTGTAAAAACGAAATACCTTTTTCTGCTTCTAAGAGCAAGGATAATCGCTTTTTTCCATAATCGTAACATTTGATTATCACTGAATTTTTAATTTATTTTATTAATTAGTTCAAATATATTTTTAAACTTAATATATTATTATAAAAGCACGAAATATTTTATATATTTAAGTAATTAAAAAACTAATTTAATTAAATTTAGAAAGTAATTACTCAATTCTCGATAAATCATGTCGGAAGAGATTAATAGCATTATTAACGAGTTATTTGATGTTGAGGCAACTGTGGGTGGCATTGCTCTCATCGGAAGTGATAATCAAATTAAATTTCAAACGGAAAATTGGGACCTTTCCGGCGATTTAGCATCGATTATTGAACTCATAGAGGCAGAAGGGGGAATTGGAAGGATTGTGCTTCAAGGTATAACATACATGGTCGTGGAAAACACACCAGAGAGAAAAATTGGGACAAATATTAAGGGGCAAGGGCATTTAATAATAGCTCCTACGGGCGACAATAGCGCAGCTCTTGTTTGCTACATAATCCCTGAAGCAGGTCCGCGCGACGCTCTCTTTAATGTTCAAGAGGCTGCTCAAAAATTAAAGGGTAAAATATAAAATACTAATTTATTTCTCTTTTCTTTTTTTGAAGATTTCCTTAGAGTTTATGAACGATTGGCCAGAAATTTTTCAATATATTTATCAATTCTGCTTTAACGCGAGATATAGTATTTTTCAATTCTGGATCTTCTGGAAGCGAGATTTTTTCTTCAAACGGTAACTCAACTTGATCCCCTAAAAGTGTCTGAATTATCGAATATGAACATATGGGTAAAGCGCTTTGGCTGTACCCCCCTTCAAGAACAAACGAGAGTTTTCCATTACACAGCCTTTTTGCGAGATCTAATATGTTATGGGTAAATTGAATGTAGGCATTTGCAGTAAGCAAACAATTACCAATGGGATCCGTGAAATGTCCATCAAAACCACAAGCAACAACTATTAGCTCGGGTTTAAATTCTGAAAAAATTGGATCGACGATATCAAACAATTCCATAAAATATTTATCGGTTGTTTTGGGTGGAATTGGAAAATTGATATTTTTTCCTAAACCTTCCCCTTCCCCAACTTCAAAAATAAAACCTAATTCTCCTTGATCGAAATCGTATTCGTGAATTGAAAAATACAAGATATCGGGGTCTTCGTAGAAAAATTTTGCAATCCCGTCTCCGTAGTGATTATCAATGTCGACAATGGCAACTTTATTGATCGCTTTCTTTACTTTTCTCAAGTACTGAATTGCTATCGCAATATTATTAAAGATACAAAGGCCAGAAGCAACATCTCTTAGAGCGTGATGGCCAGGTGGTCTAATAAACGCAAAAGATTGATTTACATCGTTGTTAATTACGCTTGACAAAGCGCTTATCGTTGCACCTACAGCTTTTTTCGCTAAATTATAGGTGTCTTTTGTGATAAAAACAGATTCACCCGCGTCTCCGGACCCAATATCAGAGAGATACTTTATTGACTGGATGTGATATTTCGAATGTACTAATTCTATAACAGAATCGTCAATATCAGTCAAAGGTAGTTGTTTTACTCGACCATCTTCAAAAAGATCAGTCTTGTTGAAGTAATCCATGATTCTTTTAATTCTTAAAGGACTTTCAAACGATTCGAAATATGGTCTTGGGTAGGGAGGATCGTTGAGTACCTCAAAATCTTTGTCTGTGATTATTCCGACAGTTTCCTTCAATTTAACATCAAATTTTTATACGCTGATTTAGATAAGTTAATTATCGTATAAATAAATTTATTTAATGAAGTGAAATTCAAAATGGACGCAACTGAAATTCTGTTCCTATTACTTTTTAACGGGCTCCCAGTTATTCTCTTAGCAATTCCAATTCCTATTTTATATAAAAAGACCATAGGAAAACTTTACCTTAGGATATATTTAGGGATTTTAGTATTCTTTTTAGTTTATTGGATTTTACCCATTATTTTTCAATTGGATGTTCAACCAAAAGAATTAGCACAAACTACGGAAGGTCAAGAAGATATCCTTGCGGGAATCACATTTATTTTTGTTCACATGCTGTCGATAATTTCTTATTTCCTACAGTACCCATTTTTAACGCTATCTTTTATTTTCGTTATCGGCCCAGTTATATCTTTCCTGCTACTAAGAAGAAAGCTACGAAAAGAACCAGGCACTATGGAAGAGAAATTATCTGAAATTACTTACGAATTAAAAGCCAGTCCATCCGAAATGATAAAGGAGGGATTAAAAAAATCAGGTTGGTCCGAGGAGAAAGAACTTTTTAAAAGTTTGGTTGTTCTTTTGCCAATTTCATTATATTTATTATCTGTCTTTATAGATGTACTCGGTTTAGAGAGCTTTTCTTTAACAACTGGTACAACAGCTATTGGGTGGTTTATAGAAATCATGTTTATATATCTCGCAACTCTTTTATTTGGAATTCATTTGCTTTATTCAAGCAGAGTTTCATTTAAGGGTATTTTCGTTGGGGAACAATTAAAAGAAAACACTTTTAGGAGTCTATATCAAGTTGGCACACCAATATCAATATTAAGTATTATTTTATTTCTTGCAAAACCTACAACGAATCCAATTGTGATAATCTATTTTTTTGCGTATTTCATAATGGGATCAATAATTTTCATACTTTTCTTAAAAATAATTGAACCAATATCGATCCTATTATTAATAAAATTAATTGACTGGTGGAAATTTAAGAAGAAGAGATTAAAAGAAATAGATTGGAATAATTTTTATTACCCCATTATTTTTGGTTTTGCTGCAACCTTTATCGTAATTTTAGTATTATTTCTAGGAATGGGGGGATTGAATTATTTAATCGTACCTACAGATGCTATTCGAGATGCTTTAGTAGAAAAGGCTGCAATTACATACACAGACACTATATATTTGGAGGATGCGATAAAATTAGACCTTTACAATGTAAATGGGTCTTTAATTTATATTGTATTGTGCGGAATGATTATGGCATACCTTTTTTCGAAGAACTTACAGTACATTAAAAGAATTACTATGACATCTTTTCTTTTTTTGGGTATACTGGTCCCTCTAGCGGTCTTTTTTGAAATCACTAAAATGGCCCCTAATCCAATTCCTTTTGTACTAGAAGAATATTGGATAACTGGCTCACCAGCTTATTATACCTTATTTAATCAAAATTTTTATACGATTAGAACTGCATTATTTACTACAACTTCAGCTGCAGAAGGAGGTGTCATCTTATTAGGAATAATAGCAGCCCCTTATATGTATACTAGGTATGTGTTAAACATCGTGATCTGGGGATTAATTTTTTACTATTTCAATAAGACATTTATTTCAAAAAATATCCCTAAGGAAGGTGATCTGATAGAAAAAATAGCGTTTTCACAAATGATCGAATTCCCAAAGTATGAAGATTATCAGACGAATCGCTATCGATATTTAATCACAAAAAGCGAAGAGATAGAGTTGGAAACGGTAGAAAAGCGAGACGATGTAAAAAATTTACTCGACCAACTCAATGAGAACAAGTTTATCGAAGAATTAAAGTCAGACAATGTGGAGGAGTCTAAACGTTTCTATTATACCCTGAAATATTTATTCTACAAGGATATGATATCTATTTGGATACCAGAATTCTCTTACGAATCCCAGAAACCCGAACTTAAAGGACTTTACATAATGTATTCCGATGGGAGGGATGTCTTTTCTCATAATTTCGAGGAGGAACAATATGTAGATCCCGCTTTAATTTCTGGGATGTTCTCAGCAATTACTTCTTTTATAAAAGAAGCAACGAAAAGTTCGGAGTTACTTCGCGTTATAGACCACGGGGATATAAAAATAATGCTCGAATATGGTAAGTGGGTTTTTGCTGCGTTATTCGTTAAGGGACAACAAACTCTAGAAAATAGAAGTCGATTACGAGAATTTATTGATTGGTTCGAAGAAAAACACGGCGAGCTTTTATTAGATTGGAACGGCGCAATGCATCCATTTAGAGGCGACGAGGATAATGTTAAGGAGCTTTTCAAAGAAGACTGATTAGAGTTATGTTAAATAACTAATTATATTTCTCTACTTTTATTTTTTGGATATATTAAGCCTATTTTTCAGGCAAAGGAAAAGAATATTCTTTTAAGTATCGAGGATTTATACACTTTTGTCTAAATTATCAGATGTCCATTAATTAAAATAATCCAAAAAGAGGTGAAACTCATGGTATTGATTATGATAACGGGTTGGATGCCGTTTGGTAAAGAGAAGGAACTTGGTAAAAAATACATCGAATCGGTAAAAAAGTTTCCGTTGGATAGGTCCTTGGAAAAAACTGTATTACAAGTGGCCGTTAGACCCACCAAAGACGGTTATAAAACGATAACCCTTGCAGAAATTAAAAAAGGGAAATACGAAGAATACATGGATAGATTGTCGCGACAAATGTTAATGTTTAACGAGATCGAAGGATATAGATACGAATTTGAAACATTTATATCTGGAGTAGACGCAATGCCAATGATAGGACTTGAACTCCCTAAGCTCTAATAAAAAATCCCCAATTCTAAATCCTATATTTTTTTTCATAATTCTTATAAAGAAGATTAATCGATCGTACTAATGCGAAATGCTTGAATTAGTGAATAATAGGTATTCCTCAACCAACGAATAAAATGACTAATAGAATTTCGCACCCTCTTCCACTTAGACTTTACATAAAGTTCAATAGCGTTAGTGGATAATAATTGTTTGGATTTTTTATTGAATAATTCGGCTTTAATCTTTATCGTACCGTTCTTCACCGTTTCACCTATATTTAAATTTAAAAGAAAACATAAACGACTTGATGAGGATTCAATCTTAATGCTTAGTTTCCTTTCGAAAAAGGGATTTCCGTTGAGTTCTCCTTTCAAGACTAGATTAACGTCGATATGATTGATTAGATCGTTTATAATGTGAATATAAATCGGTTTCCTCTGACCATGGCTTACGACCTCGTTCCAACTCATTCCAATAATAGGCCCCCAAAGAAACAATCCGGCGTCCAATCCACTAAAAATGATAGATCTGTAAGGTAAACGGATTTTAGTTAGCGAAAAACTACAAAGAACGGGAGAACACGCCTCCTTAACAGCATGATACGCTTTCTTTCTGAGGTTGAAGTAGTCAATTATGGACCAGGTAATGCTTGGCCAGGTGTCTTTAAACATAAAAAGCGCGAACATGTGAGTTTTTCCCTTACACCTTCTAAAAGCTTCAATACTGAATTTAAGGTTATCTGCTTGATAGGCTTGGGTTTTTTCAATCATTTTTTTTAAGCCATGATCAGGTGTTGCGTTAGACATGTGATAATTTAAAATATTCTGACTGTCGTGGTACTCCCACTTCCTATTAGGTGGCCAATTATTTTTAACATCCAAGTTCTCTTCGTTCCAGGTTGGAGAATTTATGCTCGGGAGGCTTTGAGGTCCAAATTCTGAGGGATACGGCGCTCCTGGACACAAAAGGTACCCATATTTCGTGCCAAAATACCAACCACAGAACGGATGACCAGAAATTGCAGATTCTGACCACACGAGACGACCGAAGAGGTCTTCAGAATCGACATGCTTCTTTAAGATTTTTGCCATCAAGTGGTTTTCTTCGTTCGAAGGCTCTGTCCAACAGGAAAAGATTATGATTGAAGGATGGTTGTGCAGCTGAATTGTCATTTCTTTTGATTGGTTTACAGCTGCATTAACCGATTCCCTGCTATATTCGTAGTTCCATAAAGTTGGGAAATCTTGTTGCAAGACAATCCCTGTTTCGTTGATGTAATTGTAAAATAGCGACTTCTCAACATGGTACGAAATTCTTAAAAAATTCAGGTTTGCCTCTTTAACATCGCTTACTGTTTTAGCGTAGGCTTCGTCGTCCATTTTAGAAAGCCATAAATTGCTAAAGAAGTTAGCACCTCTTAGATATATCTTTTCTCCATTAAGATACCAGCCGTCCTTTTTGTATTCAGCTGATCGAATCCCAAATGTACCTTCCCACTCATCTAAGGATTCTTCTTGAGTTTCAATTGATACTTTCATTAAATAAAGGTGAGGCG
>SMTZ1_10006611_pt1 | contig 11655 bp, 8 predicted proteins | sample DeeMarSWOR136_30_FD_25667 | JGI IMG/M metagenome (IMG submission 25667) | reverse complement strand
TATTATAAAGAAGATATAAAATGTTTACACAAGAAAGAGATCCACCAGGATGACCAGATTGTGCCTTAAAAATCATTCCTAGGATATCTTTTTTAATCTCAAGGATATCTAAAAGTAAGTTATTTTCATCAGTCTTTGATAATTCCATCTTAAATATAGAAAATGTATTAATTATTGTTTGAAATAGTTGAAATAAAATTTTTAAGATTAGTTGAATTAAAAAATTCAACTGGGGGTAAGGATGCAGCCAAAGCTGCCGCATAGAGGGCAATTCTCACACTATCAAAAGCAGAAATTTTTGAAGCGAATGATAATCCTAATGTAGCCATAATAATACTTCCCACTGCTATAAAACTTCTTACTGGTTGTTGTAATATAGGATAGATCTTATTTACTTGTTCAATATTTTTAGAAAATAGATATGATTCGGTTTCTAAATAGTTTAATAATACATGTTCACATTTAGAGGAATTTAAGATTCTTTTGCCCACTATAGTTGCACTTGTATCATTACAACAGTCAATAGAAAATGCTTGTAAAGCTTTTTGAAGGTTGATTTTAATTAATTCTACATTTTCATAGAGATAATAATTAGATATGTTAGGTCGAACAATTATAGGTGTCTTTTTATACTTTTCTTTTAAAATGCCAAGTAAATTCTGGATAAAACGATCTTCGAATAATCCACCCATGCCATAATCCAAAATTACTATTGCTTCTATATCTTCTGAGCTGTTTTTAATTAGATTATAAAATTTATTAATTGTTGATTCAGAAAATTCACTATCATAATCTGTTTCTAAACGTAATAAATGCTGGTTCATTGCTTTTACTCTTGTAATTTGTGGAGTTTTAATATCTTCTTCTACAAGGATACCTGATGTATTTACTTTTAGGTCATTTAGCGTTTTTAAAAAAAAATCTCCTTCAAAATCATTGCCAATGATAGTACAAATTTCAGGAATTCCTCCTAATGATTTAATAAACTGGAGCACTAAACCAATCGCTCCAATGTAGCTGTTGTTGGATTCTATTTTTATATTTGGGACTGGAGCGTCCGGAGAAATTCTATCTGCATTGCCAAAAATATATTTATCTATTAAAGCCTCTCCAATTAGAAGAATTTTCCTATTCTTCCATTTAATAATTTCATCAGTTAGAGTCATGTTAAAATGTTATTCTTTTAATTTATTTTGTAGTTTTTCCCAATCATTAAGAAAATCTACCAATCCTGCATCTGTATTAGGATGTTTAAACATTTTTTCAAGTACAACAAATGGAATTGTTGCAATATGAGCTCCCATTTTAGCGGCCTCAATTACATGTCTAGTATTTCTAACAGACGCAACAATTATTTCTGATTCAAAATCATATGCTCGGATAATTTCCATTGACTCCCACAGCATGTCAATTTCATTCTGTCCATTATCCATTAGCCTTCCAATAAAAGGACTAATATATGAAGCACCTGCCTTTGCAGCGATTAGAATCTGGTTTTGTGAAAAGACAAGGGTTACATTGGTTTTAATCCCTTCAGATTCAAGAATTTTAACTGCTTTGATTCCCTCTTTTGTAAAAGGTATTTTTACAACAATATTTGGAGCAATTTTTGATAACTCGCGAGCTTCCTCCACCATCTCCTCTGTAGTTAATCCAATAACCTCTCCACTAACAGGGCCATTCACAATTTCACATATTTTTTTTAGTTGTTCCATTGGGTCCGCTCCTTCTTTAGCTAATAGAGTTGGATTTGTGGTAACACCGTCAATAATTCCTAATTCTTGCATTTCTCTTATTTGTTCTAAATTAGCTGTATCAATAAAAAATTTCATGATTCTCACGATTAGATTTTAGTGATTATAATTATTATTAACATTATATATTTTTAGCAAATTCATTAAGATTTTTAAATATCAAGTCTGGTTTTATCACACCAATTCTTCTTTGTTCTTCCTTTCCATATCCGGTTAAAAGTAATACAGTTTTACAATTTGCTAACCTACCTGTTTGAATGTCTTTTAATGTATCTCCAACCATATAAGATTCATTTAAATTAATATTAAATTTTTTCTTAGCATTTAAAATCATACCTGGATTCGGTTTTCTACATTCACATGGACCAGTAAAATCAGGATGATGTGGACAATAAAAAATATCATCCAATTCAATATTATTTTCTCTTAATTTTTTCTGCATTTTATTATGAATAATTTTAAGAGTGTCTTCAGTAAAATACCCTCTTGCTATTCCAGCTTGATTAGTTATGAGAATGAGAAGATAACCTTTATTTTTCAATATTTTCAATGCTTTAATTGATCCTTTAATAAATTCAAAACAATCTGGATCTGAAAGATAATTAACTTCTTTATTTATTACTCCATCTCTATCTAAGAATATTGCTCTAGTTTCAGTGTCCATTTTTATCAGATTCTTTAAATAGTTGGATTATCTTATTGGGATTTTTAGCTTTTAGAATAGTACTTGAGCTTGTTAAAATATCTGCATTTATTAATTGTTTTGCATTGTCTAAATTAACTCCACCATCAACATCAATATAGAAATCATAGGTATTTTTATATTTAACTAATTCATTTACTTTATTTACAGTATTTGGTAAGAATTTTTGTCCAGCCCATCCAGGATTTACACCCATTATTAATACTATATTTAAATCTTTTAAATATCCAACAATTCTATGAATTTCTGTATCTGGATTAATTGCTAATCCGACGTTCTTATCGTATCTTTTAATTTCATTTATGATTTTATCATATTTATTATCAATTTCAAAATGAAACATGAAAGTATCAAGATAATGGATAATTTTTTCTATATAATCGAATGGATTTACAACCATTAAATGAGCTATTATTGGGGTTTTAAAGTTTTTTTTTAAAATTCTAAAAGTGTCTAAATTAAGATTTTTGTTCTTTACAAATTTACCATCCATAACATCTACATGGATATAATCAAAATTTTTTAACCCGCTAAGAATATTTATTGAGAAATTCTCTGTTGCATGAACAGAGATTGCGATTTTTTTCATTGAAATTGATTAACTAAAGAGTTCTTTTTCTACTAAATAACAAATAATATGACCTACTGTAATATGACCCTCCTGAATTCTTGGAGTATCGCTAGAAGGTATTTTTAAGCAATAATCAACTATTTTTTCGATTTTATTTTCTTTTTGACCCGTCATACCAACAGTTATGGCCCCTTTTTCTTTTGCTTTTTCAAGACCTTTTATTACATTTGGAGAATTTCCAGATGTACTAATACCAATTGCAATATCCCCTGTTTCCACAAATGATGATACTTGTCTTTCAAAAATTAAATCATACCCAAAATCATTAGCAGTAGCTGTAATAACTGAAGTATTTGTATGGAAGGCAAGGGAAGGAAGGGATTCCCGATCTTTATAAAATTTACCTACAAATTCTGCTGCAATGTGTTGTGCATCAGCAGCGCTTCCACCATTTCCAAATAAAACAACCTTTTTCTTCTTTTTATAAGCTTTTATTATTTCCTCTGAGATCTCTCTTATTATAGGTGCCAAATATTTAATTCCTTCTTTAACTTTTATACTTTCATCTAAAATTGATAATATTTCATTTTCCATAAAATTCAACAATTTTTCTAATTCATTTATAATTTAATCTATTATCGTTCTTATTTTATTTCCCACACTTCAAGACCTTTTGGATTAAAATGAAAATTTACTATTTTTCCTCCAATTTTTTCTAATTCTTGAATAACAGTACTCTTCTTGCTTGGCTTTGAAAATAATAATAAGTGTCCTCCTCCTCCAGCTCCCAATAATTTTCCCCCAAGAACTCCAAATTTTCTGGAAGTTAAGTAAAAACTCTCAATATCCTTATTAGAGATTTTGGAACTTAAACTTTTTTTTGCTAACCATCCTTTATGTAATAGTTCTCCAAATTCATTCAATTGGTTTAAGTCATTTGATTCTATTATTTCCTTCATAGAATGAGCAACATCTTTCAAATCTCGCATAGAATCCATATATGATTTCTTTTCAATTCTATAACCCTTTAATACTTCATCTTGAATATCTGAAGAAAAATGGGAACCACCTACATAACATAATATCAATCGAAACTGTAGTTCATTAATCATTTCTTCACTACTTTTTATGGGAAGTATTCTTACCTTGTCAGTAAATTCCATAAAATTAAATCCTCCAAAAGCAGCAGCATACTGATCTTGATAACCTCCTTTTTGCTTTAACTCAATTCTTTCGATATCACAAGCCTTTTGTGCGATTTCCTGTCTGGAAAATCCGAAATTATAATACCTATTGAAAGCTCCTATTAATGCTACTGATAAAGAGGAAGATCCTCCCATTCCTGAACCCGCAGGAAGTTCAGAATATACATTTATTTCAAATCCATCATTAATATTTAAAACATTAATAATTCCTTTAAACAATTCAAATTCAGTATTATAATCTTTATCTCCAATACTAAATTCGAATTCTTTATTAGTATTCATAGAAAATACTTGAATTCTTTTTTCTTCTCTTTGCTTTAAAGAAATAAATACATGACGATCTATAGCTGTACTAATAACACAACCTCCATGTTCAATACAATATGGGGCCATATCGGTACCTCCTCCACCAAAACTAACACGGAAGGGTGCTTTTGAACGAACTATCATATTTGTCAACGCTTATTCAAAAATGTTTTAATATCAAATTTGGTCATATTAAATCATTAAAAAATTTGATTAATTTTATAATAATACTATAACCACCCTGACAATATAAAATAAAAATATTTGATTAAAAAAGCAATTAAAGAATTAAATGAAAAAGGATTATTAAAAATAAAATTTAATTTTACCTTTATATAATAGCATGGAAAAAATACTCATTTCTGGAGCAAATGGTTTCTTAGGATCTCATCTCACTGATTTTATTTTGAATAAAGGGCATAAAGTTTATGCTTTTGATGTTCCTAACCTCCCTATAAAAAATTTACTCCACTATACGAATGACCAACGAGAATTTTCTTCAGAAGAAAAATTAAATATTTTTGGAGAGAAGATTCAAATTCCTACAACAAACGAAAATTTAGTGTTACTTGAATGTAATTTAAAAAATTCACAATTAATCGAAAGGATAATTCATGAAGTTAAACCCATATACATTTTTCACTTTGGAGCTCAACCGTTAGTTATTCCTTCTTGGGAAGATCCTGTGAATACTATAGAAACAAATGTTATTGGCACAATAAATATGTTTGAACCAATAAAAAAGTATAATATTAAAACAAGGGTAATTGTTGCTTGTACAAGTGCAGAATATGGTACAACAACAAATATTAATCATAAATTAAAAGAAACAGATCCATTATTAGCGGTTCATCCATATGGGATTAGTAAGATTGCATCAGAACTTCTTGCTCGTCAATATTTTCTCAATTTTGGAATAGAAATTGTTAATCTTAGATTTTTTAATCAAACTGGACCTCGAAAAGTTGGAGACGCATGCGCAGATTTTATAAGTGCTATAGCAAAAATTGAATTGGATCAGTCAGAACCTATAATTGAGGTTGGTAATCTAAATCCTTACCGTGATTTTACTGGAATAAAGGATACTCTCCAAGCTATATGGTTAGCTGCCGAAAAAGGAAAACCGGGAGAAACTTATAATGTTTGTTCAGGTATTAAGGTTCAAATTAAAGAAATTTTAAAGATTGCTTTGAGTTTTTCTACTAAAGAAATAGAAGTGAGAGAAAATACTCCTGAAAAATTAAGAGCAACCGATGAAGATGTTATTTTGGGAGATAACTCGAAAATTAGAAGTGAATTAGGATGGAGCATTACAAAATCTCTAAAAGAAACCCTAAAAGATATGTTTGACTATTGGATAAATTATTACAAATAAGATTAAATTAACTTTTACAAAGAGTTAACTAAAATAAGAAATTAAAAAAAAAATTTATTAAATTTTAGATTTTTCTTTTGGATAATATAGCAAGAACTACACCTAAAGCCGCTAGTGCTCCTCCACCAATTGCTCCTCCTAGAAATATTGTATTTCCAAGATTTTCTGGTTCCAAAGGTAAATTATATTCATCTTTCCCTAGCTTATTTACAATAATGTTCCTAAATTTAGGTAACCAGGAAAGAATAGCATCCATTTGATCATCAGTTAAGTCAAAAATTCCTTGCAAAATGTCATACATTTCATTTCCTTCTTTCGCTTGATACCATTTATTTATTCCATTAACATTAACTAATGAATAAGTACTATTCTCATCCCATAGCTTGTCACATTGTTCAACAGTCATTTCCGTAGCACCTTCAGTTAATCCGACCTCAAAGTAAGGTGGACCATAAAGAGGAGGATCTCTTAAACTGAGAAATCCATCAGGTAGAAATGCATCACCATAAATAGTACCATTAGCCCATTGTTCATAGAATAGCACTTGTGCAAGTTCTGGCACAGTTAAACCCGTATCTATTTCAATGAGTTGAGGAACACGAGTCTCCACGAAATCACCTAACCAAACTAATAAAGTTAGCAACTCAGTAGCCGAAAGCCCAAGTTCTGATATTAAAAGAGCTTGAACCGTTGTATTTGTAGCTGCTTCGCCCCATAATTCAATTCCACCGCCAACAAATGTGTAATCACTAGTATCATCCCATAGATCTTCAACTACACTAAGCGACATATTAGTTTCTGTTGGTAAGCCAACTTCAAAATAAGGTGTGCCTGTTAAACCTAGTTCAGCAAGAAATCCATCCGGTAGTAGAGCTTCACCTTGAATAGTACCATTAGCCCATTGCTCATAGAACGAAAGCTGAGCAAGTTCGGGTACTGTATAACCCGTATCGTATTCTATCAATTGTGGAATTCGAACTGTATAGAAATTTCCTAACCAAGTTAAAAGACCTGGTAATTCTGCTACAGTAAGACCTGCAGACCCAAATGCAGTAAGTAAAGCTGTTTGACTATCTGTATCATTCAACATTGCAGCAAGCCATACTAAAATTCCATCAGTATGAACGAACGTATAATTGTTTGTTTCATCCCATAGAGCCGCTACTTCGCCTAATGATAAGGTAGTTGGAGTTGGTATCCCTATCTCGAAGTAAGGTGCGCCAGCAAAGGATGCATTAAGCTGACTTAAGAATCCAGTAGGTAAGGCTGATGCACCTAAAATAGTACCATAAGCCCATTGCTCATAGAATGCATTTTGAACGATTGTAGCAAAGGTTGCACCAAGGTTGTATTCTAATAGAGGTATAACACGATAACTATAAAAAGCTCCTAACCAATTAAGAAGCCATGGCAATTCTGTTGTGGCATTAAGTCCAAATATAGTTACTAGTTGTGCTTGAAGAGCTGAATCTGTTAGCGCTCCAAGCCATAATAATATACCATCACCACTTACAAAAGTATAACTGTTTGTTGCATTCCATAGGGCTATAGTTAAACCCATTGGTAAATTACTAGGGTATGGTAGACCGACTTCAAAGTAAGGCGAACCAGAAAAGGAAGGATCGAGCATACTGAGAAATCCATCAGATAAAAGGGAACCATTAGCCCATTGCTCATAGAACATAATTGGCGGAATTTCTTCCAGCGTTGTAACTCCATATACACTATATTGATATAGAAGAAGTGCAGGTACAGAGTATTGATAGAAACCTCCTAACCAAGTTAATAGTAATCCTAATTCTGGTGCAGAAAGTCCAAACACACCCTGTAAATACAATTGAAGAGACCCATTAGTAATTGCTTGAAGCCATAGCTGTACACCTTCCAAATGAACAAATGTATTACTGCTTGATTCATTCCATAGGGCAAGTGTTAAGGCAAGGGAAAAATTTGCTGGAATTGGTATACCCACTTCGAATTTAGGGAGTGCTGCGAAGGATGCATCAATTTCAGCAAGAAATCCATTAGGAATCACTGGCTTACCACTGATAGTTCCATTGGTCCATTGTTCATAGAATGCTCCTAATGCAAGTTCTGGTACAGTTAGTAGATAATTCTCATATAACATTTTTGGTGTTATATTTGTAATAAAATTATATAGCCAATAAAGAACCATATTATATTGTAAGGGAGATATGCTAAAAGCAGCCTGTATTGTAACATTGTATGATGCATTAAGCCATGCCTGTATTCCGCTTCCATTTACAAAGGATAATATATTTGTTGGATCCCACATAGCAATAGTAGTAAGATTTGCGATATTTGTTGGAATGGGAATACCTGCTTCCAGTCCTTTAAGTTCTTGATCGTAAGTATCAAGAAAAGCACTCAAATCAATTCCATCAGGGATAATTGTACCATTAGCCCACTGATAATAAAATCCCCAGTTAACTACTTCTGAGACCGTCAATCCAGGATTTGCGATGGCAAAGAATGTGGGAACCATGGGGAATAAATATTGCTTGAGATATCCTGCAAGTGCTTTAAGTTGCACCCAAGTTGCATTATAAAGGCTTTGTATTGTTGCATTAATAAAGGGCCCAATTACAGGTGTATAAGTAGCATTAAAAACCTGAAGAAAACCACAAACTCCAGTACCCATAGCAGTATCATTAATTAAACCAGGTATGGTACCGATTGATGGATCAGAAATTCCATTTATCATTAAAGCTTGTTGAGCTGCTGAAGTATAGCCAAGACTTGCTAATCCACCTGTCATAACTTCTGAAACACTATTGATCGGCATCATCCCCATTGTAGTAGTGGACCATGCTTGATCGTTCATAAAACCATTTAACGCACCAGAAAAAGTGCCACCATAGAAAGGCATTGCTCCATATATAGTGTCATTCATTGCGTTTGCCGAAGTGGTGCAATTTATTATTGCTTCTGTATTTGCTTCCATTTCTGCCTTAAGAGCTAAAAGTACATCGGGGGTTGCTAAGACAGGAAATTGTTGTTCTAAAGTATCAAGCGCTTGATCTTTAACTCCTAATAGAACACTTGGAGTTGATAAAGCAAGAAGAGAGTCATTTATGGTATTAATAGCATTTGCTTGAATTTGTAATAGCATTTCTGGAGTTGCTAAAACGGGGAGCTGAGTTGCAAGTTGAGTTAATGCCTCACTTTCTATTCCTAATAGAACATCAGGAGCCCCAAGAGCGGGAATTTGATCTTCTAAGGTTAAAAATGCTTCTTCTTTAATTCCCAAAAGAACATCAGGAGTGGCTAAACCAGGTATCTGATCTTCGAGAGCGGGTACAGCATCGTCTTCAATTCCCAAAAGAGCATCAGGTACTCCTCCAGAGACTAGATCAACTAAGTAATCATTTACAAAATAGCCTGTAGGTATTAAAGCACCACCAAAGGCTAGAAAAATTATGCCTAGAATTAAAAATGATTTTTTAGACATAGTAATTATAGTTTAGATCTCCTTTTATATAAAGGTTGTGACAAAAACTTCTATATTTTTATTTGCAATTAAACTCCTTTAAAAAAAGTAAAATATATTCTTTTAATAGAACAATAATTGCAAATAGAACGAGTAAAATTAAACTTTTAGATAATTAAAGAATATTTCTTTAATATTATCCTTTTTTATTTCAGCATTACAGTATGGGCAGTATAGTTTGGGTTTTTTATTTAAATTTTTTAAAACATTTTCCTTTAATGATGCTGTACATTCTTTGTTTGGACAGAGCTTTAACTTTCCAAAAACTTTATCTTTTTCTTCAGAAAATTTCATATCTATTATTTCAAGCTCTTTTGCGGTTACCTTTTCTAATATATATTCTTTCATTTTTTCTATATATTTCTTTAAATAATCTATCTGAGTTCCAATTTTTAATAGGATTTCTTCTCCTACTTTAAAATTATTTTTCTTACGAGAAAATTGAATATTTCTAACTAGATCATTTACTAATCTTTCAGCTAAAAGCTCATCATCAAGGGTGGTATCCAAATATACATTACAATATTTTGATTCTACTTTTAATAAATTATCTGTTTTTATTACTGATTCAACAATTTCTAATTCTTTTGCATTACCAATTTGTTTTATTATATCTGGAAATTCAATTTTGGGCATACCCTCTTTTGGTTCTATAATTATTTTTTTATTTGGCCACCGTAATCTGATTTTATTCTCGTCCTTTAATGCTCTAATGAGCTCTATTAATTCCCTAGTGAAATGCATTTGTTCTTCTAATTCTACATCAATTTTTTTCTCATCATATTCAGGCCAATTTTGTAAATGAATGCTCTCTGTTTCTTCATATCCAATTGATGTTAGATGTGGTTTATACATCTTGAGAAAGATATCCTCAGTAATCATTGGATTGATTGGTGTTAATAACAATAACACCTTATATAAGATATGATAGAGGACTAACATTATCAATAACTTATTAGGATCGTCAGAATAGATATCAAGTTTATCACGATTTAACATGATATACCATCTACTTATATCATTTACAATCAATTCGCGCAGTTCACTTGTGATCCATGGTAATTCATAATTGTCTGATAATTCAGTAATTTTTTTAGTCGAAGAATTCACTCTCGAAATTATCCACTTATCTAATTTACTTAATTTATTTTCTTCAAGCTTTATTTTTGAAGGAGTAAATTCCGCTAAATTGAATTTTTCATTAGCATATACATACACATTCCAAATTGTATTTATGGTTTTATATGTATCAGCATATTCTTTTGCAACAAAATTGAAATCCCGACCTGGCTGTGTTACACCTATAGAATAGAAGCGAAAAGTTTCAATTCCTTTTATCTTTGAATAAGATTTATTCTTTTTAAGCTCATCTAATGTTCCTTTAATAAGATTTTCAGGAAAGATTTGAGTTCCTTTTGATTTACTCATTTTTAGTTTTTCTCTTAAAGTCCAACCATGCATATAACAAGCATCATAATTTTTGCGTCTTGAGGATACCATAGCACTACATAAAAGAGTATTGAACCACCCTCTTATCTGATCCTTACCTTCAAGAATGAAATCTGCAGGAACCCATGTATTAAAATGACTTTTTCCATCATAAACCTCTTGAGCCGCCCACATTACAGAACCAGAATCTAACCAAACATCTAAAATATCATGAATTCTGTTTTTTATTCCTTTATTACACTTTTTGCATTTCCATGTAACTGCATCAATCCATGGTCGATGTAAATCTTCTGGACATTCTCCTGCTATTTTTTTTAATTCTTTAGCAGAACCTATAACTGTAATATCCCCACAATCTTGATTATCACAAATCCATACACTTAAAGGAATACCCCAGAAGCGTTGTCTTGAAATACACCAATCTTTTAAGGAACTTAACCAACTTTTAAACCATCGTTCTCCCGCCCAATCTGGAACCCAATAAATTTCACTATTTTTTTCCAATAACTCTGGAACTAAACTTTCAGTTTTGAAAAACCATTGATTAGTAGCTCTATATACTAACTTGGAATCACATCGCCAGCAATGAGCATATTCATGTTCAATTTCATTAGTCAATATGAGGGTTCCTTTTTTCTTTAATAAATTTAAAATTTCTTTATTAGCATCAAAAACATGCATACCTTCAAATTTTCCCGCTTCTTTTTTATATAAACCTCGAATATTAACAGGATTAAAAATTGGGATATTATTTGCTACGCCCACTTCAAAATCTTCAGGT
>SMTZ1_10006610_pt1 | contig 11655 bp, 6 predicted proteins | sample DeeMarSWOR136_30_FD_25667 | JGI IMG/M metagenome (IMG submission 25667) | reverse complement strand
AACGTTTAGCAATTTATCGATAAATAGTCTTTATTGAACCCCAGGAACCTTCCTCCGTAGATACCTCACTGCACTCGAAGCAATCGGGAAGCTGTCCGGAGAGGTCACCAGTACAATGTGTCCCACCGTGCTTTATAATGATGGCATTGGGATATTCCGCCCAAGGGAGAGGTGCCATCGTTGAATAGAAGATCCATTCACCTGTGCCCGACGCTCCAGGCTCGCAGTCCCTAATTTGAGCTTCGAAATTGACCACATTATCCGTCGTGACGCCCTGCTTTCCCTCGCAAAGAAGGGAACCGACGAACTTTGCTTCGCACGGTTGACCACCCGGGTCATGGATACCAGAGGATGTACCTGCAGTTTTGGGGAAATAAATCTCGCTGTAACTGCTGTCGCAGAGACACGGACATTCCGCACCGAGCGAGAACAGAAAATAGCTCACGTTAACACCCGCTCCGGGCTCGGCCGCCTGCCAGTACCCAGAGAAGGTATACTTGTACAACCCCTCATAGCCGGGATCGGTTGCAATTTCGGCAGTTACCTGTATCGAAACTGAGTCACAAGCCTGTGCAGAAATGTTAACGGGTGAGAGAACTAACGCTGCGATTAGGAGTGAAGCCATTATCAAATAACGCATTACCTTCTCCTAGTTCAAAAGATGCATTAACGCTAATTTACAATAGTTTTATACATCATCATCTTAGCACAATATGCTAAGCAATTCAAGACCCTTTTCGCTGATCGCTTCTGTAGATGAGAGGGGGTGAAATGCGGCTTTGTGCGTGTAAAAGCAGAGTTTTACACTACATTGGGTAAGCTTATAAGCTTATTATTCCATTCAGTCTTCCAGGCGTTTCTTTAGCATGTCTCCGGTCAACTTCGGATTGGCCCTCCCGGAACTCTTCTTCATAACCTGCCCCACGAAGAAACCGAAGAGCTGTTTCTTGCCCGCCCGGTAACGCTCCACCTCTTTCGAATTTTCAGAGAGCACTTCCTCGATCCACCTCTCCAGCTCTCCCGATTCACTGATCTGCTGGAGACCGAGCCTCTTCACGACGACCCCTGCGCCTTCACCGGATTTCACCATCTCCTTGAACACGTTTCGGCCCGCCGTGCCACTCACCACCCCACCGAGTACGAGCTTGAGCAGTTCCCCGAGTTCCTCCGGCGGGACGGGGAAGTTCTCGATAGTGATACCGCTCGCCTTGAGCTGCTCCAGGACATCTCTCATCACCCAGTTCGAACTAACCTTCGGGTCCCCCGCACCGCGTACCACTGCTTCGTAGTAATCAGCGACTCCCTTCTCCGCACAGAGGACGGCAGCATCATAGTGGGAAAGCCCGTAGTCCGCTTGGAATCTCCGCTCCCGCTCCAGGGGGAGTTCCGGTATCGAGCCCCTCACCTCGTTTATCCAGGCCTCATCCACCGAGAGGGGCAACAGATCAGGCTCGGGAAAGTACCGGTAATCGTGGGCGTACTCCTTCGTCCTCATCATGACGAGGCACTTCTGATTCTCATCCCACAGGTTGGTCACCTGCGCGATCGTGCCCCCTTCCCGCAGTACTGCAACCTGGCGCTCGATTTCGAACCGTATCCCCATTTCCACCGCTTTGAAGGAGTTGAGGTTCTTGATCTCGGTCTTGGTGCCCAGCTTACGGGAACCCTCAGGCCTCAGCGAAATGTTCACATCGCAGCGAAGCGAGCCTTCTTCCATATTCCCATCGCAGATCCCCAGGTACCGTACAATCTGACGAAGCCTGGTGAGGTAGCTTCCAGCCTCTTCCGGCGCTCGGATATCCGGCTTGCTGACGATCTCGATCAAAGGGACACCGCACCTGTTGAAATCGACGAGGCTGCTCCCGCTCTCGTCGTGGATGAGCTTTCCGGCATCATCTTCGAGATGAACCCGTTCGATACCGATGCGGCGGGTGGTGCCTTTCATCTCCAGCTCGATATAGCCGTCTTCGCAGAGGGGCCGATCGTACATCGAGATCTGGTAGTTCTTCGGACAATCGGGGTAGAAGTAGTTCTTTCTCGCGAAAACACTCTGTGGCGAGATCCTGCAGTGTGAGGCGAGCCCCATCATGATCGCCATAGACACCGCTTCATGATTCAAGACGGGGAGAGCTCCCGGGAGCCCGAGGCAGACGGGACAGACCTGCGTGTTCGGCTCGGCGCCGAAGGTTGTCGAACAGCTGCAGTAGATCTTGCTCTCGGTGAGGAGCTGCGCATGAACCTCAAGTCCGATGACAGGCTCGAAACGAATGTCGTTCATGACTGCATTTCACCTACCGCTTCTCGATATCCGGGCTGAACTGCTCCCTGAAGCGATATACCTTCTCCAGTCCGAGAGCCCCCCGGAGCAAAGTGGCCTCACGCCCGGCGCCCGCAATCAACTGCATACCGATCGGCAGGCCTTCGGGAGAAACCCCCGCCGGGATCGAAATCGCCGGTAAGCCGGCGATATTGGCGGGGGTGGTAAAGATATCGGAGAGGTACATCGCTATCGGATCATCAATCTTTTCTCCGATCTGAAAGGCTGGTGTCGGTGATGTGGGGAGAACGATCAGGTCGAACCTGGTGAAGATCTTCTCAAATCCGTCACAAATCAAAGCTTTGACCTGCTGTGCCTTGGAGTAGTATGCATCGTAATACCCGGCTGAAAGAACGTACGTCCCGAGGAGAATCCTTCTCTTCACCTCTTCACCGAAGCCCTCACCGCGTGTCTGCTCGTACATCTCTATCAAGGAGTCCGATCGAGCTCTCAATCCATACTTGACACCGTCGTACCTGGCGAGGTTGGAAGATGCCTCTGCATTGGCGAGAATGTAGTAACAGGCGATCGATGTCTCCATTCCCGGTAGATCGACGCGCTCCGTCTCCGCACCCTCGTCTTTCAATATATCCACCGTGCCGACCGCTGCATCACGGACGGAATCCTCCAGCTCCCACGTATCGAGATCCCGGGGGATCGCAATCCTCAACCCTCTCAATCCCTTTTTGATATCCGCCGTGAGATCGGGTGCCGGCTCCGGTATGCTCGTGGCATCGAAAGGATCCCGCCCGGATATAACCCCCATGACAATTGCACAGTCCATCACGTCCCGCGTTATCGGACCGATCTGATCGAGGCTACTGGCGAAGGCGACGAGCCCGTACCGGGAAACTCTTCCGTACGTTCCTTTCAATCCCACCACACCGCAGAGGCTTGCAGGTTGGCGTATCGAGCCGCCCGTATCCGAACCAAGTGCCGCCGGCGCGATGCCCCCAGCCACTGCAGCTGCCGATCCCCCGCTGGAGCCACCCGGCGCGTAATCCTCGTTCCACGGATTTTTCGTGATCTCGAAGGCGGAGTTCTCCGTCGATGAGCCCATGGCGAACTCGTCCATATTGGTCTTCCCCATGATCACCGCCCCCGCATCGTGGAGGCGATCGACCACCGTTGCATCGTAGGGGGGTCGATAGTGTTCAAGGATTTTGGAGGCACATGTCGTGGGAAGGCCTCTGGTGCAGATGTTATCCTTCACCGCCACCGGGATCCCATACAGGGGACGCCCTTCTGGATCTTCTTTCTCCAGCGCTCTCGCCTGACTCAAAGCATCTTTCGCGAACACGTGCAGAAACGCTTTGATCGTCGGATTGATCCGTTCGATCCTCTCGAGGTAGGCTGTGACCACCTCGACAGGTCTAACGGCGCGTTTCCTGTACATCTCCCGGAGAGAAACGACTGACAGGCCTGCCAAATTCTCCATATCAACCTTTCAGTGAGAGCGTTTCATGGAGTGGTGTCTTCCTTCTCGATGACTGGCGGTACGCGAAAGAAGCCTCTTTCACTATCGGGTGATTCGGCGAGCACTTCATCCCTCGAGAGACAGAGCCCGACGGTATCATCTCTCAGCGTGGGTCGAAACCGGCCCACGTAGGCCTGGGGAGTGTAGCCGGACGTATCAATCTCCTGGAGCTTACGAACGAACTCGATGATTTCGGCCAGCTGTGTTTTCAATCGTTTCCTTGACTCCCTGCCTATCTTCACTCGCGCAAGCCGCTCGAGATGGGCAAGTTCACTGTCTTTTAATTCCAACGGTAAACCTCCGCTAAACGAAAAGTAGTAAAAAGCTACCAATATTACAGGAGAGGTGTCAATAAGAACGAATATACATCATGAGGGGGTACTGCTTATCGGGTGAACCTGAACGGCGCGTAATTGGCAAGGAATTTCTTCTCCCCCTGACCCGGGAAGTAGACAGTCACCTTCATATCCTTTCCCGATCCTTCCACCTTCCGAATCGTTCCCCCCCCATACGTGGGGTGAACCACAAACGCTCCTTTATAGAATCGCTTGCTGGTAACCGTGAGAACTTCGCGATCCCTGCTGATTGGAGACGTACCGACCTTCTGAAACAGGTCGATCCCCGCATCCGCGATGCCGATGTTACCGGAAATCTCCAGCAGGTTTTCCGGAAGCTCGCTGATAAATCGGGATGGATTATTCCCCATCCAATTCCCAAATTTCATGCGATTGGCTGCTGAGAAGAGGAACAGCTGCTCCTCTGCCCGAGTCATACCGACGTAGAACAGCCTCCGTTCCTCCTCCAGCTCCTCGTCGTCATCAAAGCTCGAATAGTGCGGTAAGAGCCCTTCATCCAGACCGGTGATCATCACCACCCGGTACTCGAGACCCTTTGAGTTGTGAAGGGTCATCAGAGCCACCGTATCCTCGTCTCTTAACGCATCGATATCGCTGATCAGCGCTATCTCCTCCAGAAACGGTGCCAGCCTGGGATCTAGTGCTGATGATACGAACCGCTGTGTCTCTACCAGGAGCTCTTCGATATTCTCCAGCCGTGTCTCTGCGGTCTGTGGATCAGTGAGGAGATATTCCCTGTAATGTGTTTCTTCAATAATCTTCTCTAGGAGATCGTATACTGTCTCCTTCCGAGCTATGAGCTGGAAGGTGGCAATCATCTTCGAGAACTCCGCTACCTTCTCTCGCTGAGCCTTCAGGAGATTCGACAACGTCCCTTTCTTCCTCAGAGACAGCAGCAAGCTCTCACCCCCGGCAGCTTCCTCGATGCGCTCCAGTGTGACGGCGCCGATACCACGCCTCGGAACATTGATAACGCGCTTGAGGCTCACATCGTCATTTGGATTGTTGATGAGCTTGAGGTAGGCGAGAAGGTCCTTTACCTCCTTCCTCTCGTAAAACCTCACACCGCCAATGATCTGGTATGGGAGCCCACCCTTTCTCAGCGCATTCTCGAGTGCCCTCGACTGGGCGTGCGTTCGGTACAGAACTGCAATCTCATCCCTCTTGTAGCCGGATCTGATCAAACCGATAATCGCTTCCCTGACCAGTATCGCTTCCTCTACCTCATCTTCGGAGAACATCATCCGGACAAGTTCCCCCTGACCCTTTTTCGACCAGAGATTCTTCCCCTTTCTCCCCTTGTTGTATGATATGACGTGATTCGCTGCCTCCAGGATCCGGTTTGTCGAGCGGTAGTTCTCCTCGAGGCGGATGGCGACCGTATCGGGGTAGACGGAATCGAACTGGAGCATATTCTCGACTGTCGCACCACGCCACCCGTAGATCGCTTGATCGTCGTCTCCGACGACGAACAGGTTCCCGTGATGCGATGCAAGTGCATCGATCATGACCATCTGGATTGCATTCGTATCCTGGAACTCATCCACCAGGATGTACCGGAATTGCCTGGCGTACCGTTCCTTCACCTTTGGATAAGCAGTGAAGAGCTCGACAATCCTCATGATGAGATCATCGAAGTCGAGGGCGTTGAATTTTCGCAGCGAACCGCTGTAGCTTTGATAGACCTCGGCCACTCGTTCCCCCAGTGGATCGGTGGCACTCCGAACTGCTTCCTCCGGAGGGACGAGTGCATTCTTCCATCTCGATATCCTGTTCCTGAACAGTGGAGGGGGATTTTCATCCAGCCCCCATCCATGCCGCTTGATGATATCTCTGATGAGCGAGATTGAATCATCCTCGTCAAAGATGGCGAAATTGTTCTTGTAACCGAGATGTTTCGCTTCTTTCCGGAGGATCCGGAGGCCCGTCGCGTGGAACGTCCCGATCCAGAGCGGTAAGTCCCTTCTCGAGAGAAGTCTCTCTACCCTGGCCCTCATCTCCCCGGCCGCTTTATTCGTAAACGTGAAGGCCAGAATTCTCTCGGGCGAGACCCTCTTCTCCTTGATCAGGTGCGCCACCCGTTCTGTTAATACCCTCGTCTTTCCACTCCCCGCACCGGCGAGCACCAGTACGTGACCTTCAGTGGTCTGAACAGCCTCCCGCTGCTGGGGATTGAGATTATCCATAGGTATCCTGGACCCCTGCTACGAGTTCTGATAAATCGACAGTATTTTAAAATGTCGGTCCGAGGAAGAAATGGAAAATAGGTTTACCCGTTCTCGAGAAATCGGTCGGCCAGCCCAGCTGGAAGTTGAGAATAAGAAAACCGAACCTCATGTAAAATCCCAAACCGAAGTCGCTGTAGAATCTGAGATCGTTAATGGTTCTAGGTTTTATCCTGTCATCAAACGGTTCTATATAGAAATCCTCTCCCCAAACGGTGCCGGTATCGAGAAAGAAAGTGCCGCCGATATTACTGATTCCCCACCTGCCAGGCCACCCGAAAATGATCGCATCGATGAGCGGATACCTGTACTCAAGATTGAAGAGAAGCATTCTCGGTCCAGAAAATTGTAGATAGTCGTATCCCCTCATCGTCATTGGTCCGCCGAGGAAAAAGAATCGCTGATCATCACCTTTGCTGACCGCTCCAATCGCTCGGAAGGCAAGGCAGTTCCGGTAGAAGAGCGGCATGTACTTCCTGAAATCGAAGAATGCGGTCGTTCGCGATATATCGCTCCCCGCGAAGGAAATTGTGCGGGATAGGCTGACCATCCAGCGTGAACCGATAACGGGGCCGAAAGAACCGAAGTATGCAGAGTCATGGACGAAAGAGAAGGTCGGTTGGAAGAGCCGGCGCTCGGACCTCTCACCCCGCTCGATAATGTACATGCCAGGCCTCAAAGGATCAGGAACCAACTGATCGAAAAACTCCCTTTCCGACATGAACCCTTGGAACTCGAGATCAAACCGTGAGAACATCGACAATGGAAAACTGACGAGACCGAAGAGGCCATAATTCCTCTCTGTGAAGAAGCGGTAATCGAGAAAGGTTTCCCCCACAGAGGAGACACGGGAGTTGAGATAGTTCTTAAATTGAAAGATGCCGAAGGCGTAGTCGATCCGCTTTTTTAGATAGTAGTAGGATAACATGAAGTCACTGTCCTCCAGCGATCGGTATATGTTAAAGGAAAGGAAGACATGATGATCTCCCAACAGGTCACTGAAGGCTATCTGGTTCATGAGACCGAATCCAAATCCGGTTGAGAAAAAGAGACCCATGCCGTTGCCAATGTAGTCAGGTGAGAATTTGATACGGTATGGCTGGACAGTTCCAACCTCCTTCTTCATTCTCTCCCGGATAACCAGGAGTGAATCCGGATGAATATCTTCTTTGGAATCCTCCTCGACGACGATCTCTGGTACGTCATACTCTCTGTATCCGGGCCACTTCCCCTCACGTGGTTCATCAGGAGGAGGAGGAGAGAGCACGTCACCACGCCGCACCCCTGAAACACCACCGCCGACCTCGACTTCGGATGTTTCTTCTGTTTCTCCATAGGGACTGTCAAATGTGAGCGTACTGTCAGTGGTGAGCATGCTGTCGGCAGCAAGCGTGCTGTCGGTAGTAAGCGTGCTGTCAAATGCGAGGCTGGAATCGAGTGACACTTCCTTGAGGGTCAGCAGCGCAGCCACCTCTCCCGATTCAACTTCCGGAGGTTTCTCTTCTGCTCCGAGTTCTTGAGAGATACGTTCATGCTCTTCGGTTATGAGAGGGCTTCCCGTGGAGTAAGAAACCTTTGACTTTTCTTTGAAACCCTCCATCACGAACAGGTCGTACCCTGCCGAATTAAAAGCACTGAAAACGAGCCGATCCTTGGCCGTAGAGTAATCAGGCGAAAAGATCCCTCCCAGAACATCTGTAAATCGGTAGTAACTCCCGACCTCGAGACTACCCCGATAGAGATTCGTGATGCCACTCTCGCTCGAGGCGAAGATGATTTCATTGCCGCCGGGAAGGATGATCGGATCGCTATCGTTTCCTGGGGTTCCGATCAGGAGTTCTTTCTCTCCCGTCACCAGATCGACTCCCCAGATATCTCCATCAACGGGAAGTACGTTGTTCATTGACTGGAAATCAATATCTGAGATTTTTTCAACACCCGAGCTATCGGATTGAAATTCCGGCTGTGTTACGGTCGGGGCGTACCGTGTGTATACGATTCTGTCGCCGTCCGGAAACCACCTGGGGTTCTCTTCATCTTCGATATCGTCGGTAATCCGACGCATCATTCCGCGCTCCATGTCGTACAGGTAAAGATCTGTCTTTCCCTTATCGGTTCCCACCAGTACGAGCTTATCCTCTTTGGGAGACCACGCAGGGCTGTAAAAGAAATCGAGCGGAAGATCGATTTCATCCAGTATCTAGCCATCGGGAACCTTCATAATAAACAATCTGTCACGCCCGTGCGACTTGGCGACAAAGGCGATACGGGTACCGTCTGCACTGTAGGTGAGCCGTGACTTCATGCTTCGAATCGATTCGAACCTGGTTGACATTGATCCGATGAGGAGCTTTTTCTCGACTTCCCCGGTCAACGCATTCATCAAGTATATGCCGTCAAGGCCCTTGCGATCGGAGAAGTAAACGATATATTCGCCATCGGGCGAGAAGACGGCCTTCGTATTCATGTAGTGATGATCCTTCATATGATCGGTGAGTTTTCTTCCGTAATATTCCGCCTCCTTCTTATCTGCGTAGAGCGGCCAGTACTTCCTCCTCATACTCTTTTTGAAGTCACGACTGAGCTCGGTGGTGGAGAGACCCAATGTCGACCTCAGGGCAGGTTCTATCGAGCGCTGATGGCGCAGGTGATCCATGATTTCGATAACCTTACCGGACCCGTACGTCTCGTTGATGTAATATATCGCTGCTTGCCCTGTCTTGTACGTCATATAACCCCATGACAGGTTAAGATCTGTCAAGTAATCGAAAACAGTTGCGTCCCGCATGAACATCTCGGCCTCTTCCCCATACCCGACCGAATAGTACTCGGCACTTCCCTCGGCAAACCACAGGGGGATCTGGAACAGAAAGTTCCGGGAGAACACAGATTTCAACAGGCTCCCGTAAATGATGTCAAATTGAAAGATATGCACGAGTTCGTGAATGGTCGTATGGGCGAAATCTATGTTGGAACCACCAAAATGAAGAACCATCCGTTTTCGAAGAGGCTCTGCAAACGCCTGGACTCCTTCGGGTATCAGGCTCCAGGTCACATTCGTCTGCTGGAAATCAGAGTGGCTCCCGTAGAGGATAACCGGTATTCGCCACGAGATATAATGCTGGAAGTCCTGGGAGAGTTTGCCGTATCCATACTCGAGGATGACCGCCGTCCGAGCCGCAAGGTCCTGGTATCCCCCGGTAAAGTGGATATCGAAGTGGGGGGTCCGCAGCACCTTCCACTCGAAATCCTTGTATTGGACCTTGTTCTTTCCAAACCACCACACTTGGGCCTCGGGGGAAGACCCGGCGAAAACGAATACAAATATGAAAAAAACGCAAAATGCCGCCATCCTTTTGAGCTTCATATGCATGGCTGGTAGCCCTCCCGTACGTAAGCTCCTACATAATATAAGATGCTCATAAATCGTATGATCAGCAAGTATTTTCCCGGTCTCAAAACTCCCATCTCAGTTTGATATCAATGTTTATCTCATCGGTACTCCTCGGGCTCTTCCCCTGCAACAACTTCTCGGAGTACTTGATAATTTCGGAACGGATAAGAAAGAGATTGCTGATTCTGTATTCGACCTCTATTTGTCTCGCTGTCGATATCGAAAGACCCTGTTTATATTTTACGTAGAGCCCTTCAGACAGATACTTCCCGATGGCAATCATCGTTTCTGTCTCCTCGAAGGCCCCCCCAGCGGTTCCTGTCATGCCCGCTGATTCGAGCTCTATCGTCACCCCCTCCATTTGCATATTCAACATCCGTTCGATATAGTTGGCAGCTAAACTCTGCGCGGTTGTTCGGGCATCCCACGTTGCCCCCTCACTATCCGGGGAGCCCACTATTCCTCCGCCGAGCATCTTCCAGATATCCGTCTCGCTGTATCCTGGATCCTCGTGACGAAGTGACAACCTGGGCTCCACATCGTCCTGGTGCCACTCGAGTGTCAGATAGATCTTTCTCCCCTCGGGGTCCCTCGTCTCCGCTTCGATATCGACGATTGGCCTGAAACTGCCTGCGTGGGCGAACTCCAGCTTCCCTGACTGTATACGGAACTTGTTGTTGTAGACATTATACCATCCCCTCAGAAGATTCAGTTCGCCTCGAAGATACGTTCCTTTCCAGTCGTGATGCAGGGTAACCTTCCCCCGGAGCTCCAATTTGGCGTCCGGTGTCCTGATCCACGTGTTGCCAGGTACATCGAGATCGATTGTGGCGATATATGACGGAGGTTCCATCGTGCCACCCTGTTCCCTGGTTGCGAGATCACCCAAGTCATAGTAAATTTCTGCACTTTTTACTTCGATGTTGCCCGAGAGGACGGGAATGATCCTCTCTCCTTCGACCTCTGTGTTAATATCGAGTCGTCCGCTCAATACGGCAACCAAGTCCGGAATACTCGCCAATACGAAATCCTCGAGATCGACGTTCAGGTTGTACTCCTTTGGCTTCCATCCTCGCAGGACAATCGAACCCCGGCATCCGAATTTACCGTCCTTGCCTTCCCTTCCCCTCACCTCCGCCACGGTTATCAAGGTGTCTTCGAGGAGAATTTTCGAGTTGACCTCATAGTAGTTCTCTTCCATACCGGACAATCTGAAACTGGCGTTATGCAACCGCAATTCACCGAGGATGGCCGGCCGGTTCACAGTACCGCTCACCTTGATGTTTGCAGAGAACCTCCCGTTCCCTTCAGCGATGAAATCCGTCACCCGTGTAAATCCCCCGAAGTCTCCTTCTGGCAGGTCGAACTCGAGCAGTATGGGGCGATTATCGTCCACAGAATAGAACCATTCCTCCCTCAGTATGGGTATACTCCCCTCAAACACCCCCTTTTGCCCCGATAAGACATCCACCGTTCCATCTATCTCAACCGATCCTTGTCCGATCTTTGCCCCCAGGTCGATCGACGGAACCATCATTGACGGCGAGGTGAGATTTTCGACCACACCCTCAACGGTCAATGTGGGATGGACGAGAGAACCGGATATCAACCCTGTTCCCGTGAACATACCTGTCGTGAAGGGCACCCGTTCATGCAATCCGAGGATGGGATCAAGATGAAGTCCCCGGCAGTACAAATCCAGCCTGGAAGTCGCTTTGCGGAGAGCCTGTTTGCTGTCATTGTAAAGATCCTTGAGGGGAGCACCTGCAATCTCTCCATTCACTAAAAAGTGACCCTTCGGTGCCGATACGAGAAGGGAATCGACCATATACCTCCCGCCGGAGTAGTGGGCCGTGAGCGAGAGGCTATCAACCGACAGTGTATCG
>SMTZ1_10006605_pt1 | contig 11657 bp, 8 predicted proteins | sample DeeMarSWOR136_30_FD_25667 | JGI IMG/M metagenome (IMG submission 25667) | reverse complement strand
GATTGATTGATCCACTTTGATATCTCTTCCTATATCTCCCGATCTTCCACCACTTAAAATGCTTATAATAGGTTCTATCTCAATCTTTTGTAATTCTTTGAGACTTGATTCTAAGAAAAGGATCTTTTTTTCTAAATTAGCACATTCATCAATACCTACTGGTCCATAGAAGAATTGATGTTTTTCAAAAGTTTCCATTACTGCTAATCGATTGAAATCTCTAACATTGAGATCGATTTTAAGATAAGTTAGAAAATTGTTTGAACTTAATGATCCTCTTACAATAGCTTGAATTGTGTCTTTCATTAAAAATTCAATAATAGATTTCTCAGGTAAATTACATTCAACTACACCCACTTGTGAATTTATCTTTTCATCTAAAATTTTTCTCAAATCATCTGTTTTTCCAAAAAGGAAAACGGTAGAATTAAATTCTTTGACAAATCTTAGACTTGCGGTTAGGATCTTCTGGTTATGAAACTCAGAATCTCCTAATCCTACACCTATATTTATTGCTTTATTTCCTTTTGCTATTAATTTATATTTTTGTAGTATTCTCATAGTCCGATAATTTTTAGAGTCCATAATAAACTATATAAACCAATAATAATGTGAGTGTGTCATAAACTCCATGAGTGATTATTACTGCAATTAAATTTTCTTTTCGCCAATAATACATTAATCCTAACATTAATGAGATAGCAAAATAGGGGATAAATGATAGAGAAAATGAAATGAGAATTGTTAATGGATTTTCAACATCCGTTAAAAATATTCCTAACACATGAATTATAGCAAAAATTAATGCTGTTATTATTATTCCTGCTTTAGTTCCCAAACTCCTCATCAATCCCTTCTGCATAAATCCTCTAAATAATATTTCTTCAGAAGTGCCAATAATTAATATCATTACTAGAGATAATAAAATTAAGTTTAGAATATCTGCACCTGAAATTATTATTTCTATATCAGAAGTAATGCCAGAAAGCTCTTGAATAATTTCAATCCCAAACAAAAATTCCAAGATTATCTCAGTTAAAAAAGCAGTTACTGCAACTAACAATAAACCTATAACAGCAAACCCTAATCCGATTAAAATCTCTTTTAGAATTCCTTTTTGATCAAAACCCTTTAAAGTAAAACCTAATAATCCTAACCTATTTTCCAAAGAGGGATTTTGGAGATACTTTCCGACATATAATACTGGAACTAGTATAAAAATCAATTCAAAAAACGAGCTAAATATAAGGAAATATGGATTAAATATAAAATCAAATATATACTCCAAATTAAAAGAGATATAAATAATAATGGCAAATATTCCCGCGATCAAAAAATTGATTAAGAGATAGGCACCCAAGGGAACTCCAATAGACGCACTTACCCCCCATAATTCATGATTTTTAGTATCAATAATTTCATCACTTGATATTTTTTTAGGACTATAAAATATTGGAGTATTGGAATGTTGGGAGTATTGTGATTGTTTGATATAAGGATTTACTACTTTCCTTGGCACTATTTTCTTATTTTCTTTAATGTATGTAAGATTATCTCCGCAATGTATACAAAACTTTAATTTTTCAATTTCTGGAATTTTATTCCCACATACTGGACAAAAAAGCCATTTTGAATTTTTTAATTCTATGTTGTCCTTAGACTCAGCAATATGTTGAATTTTGTCTCTGTCTCGAGCTTCTTTGTTATTCATTATCAAATTACAAAAATAAATTAAATTACAAAAAGCTTTACATTTCAATCTATAATGGACTTTAAAAAACCAGATTTTTAATTAAATACTTTAACATATATTCACTATTAGTAGCTTCAATTCCATTATGATACATACTGATATTTCTCTCTTGATAATAGCTATACTTAAGAATGTCGCCTCCTCTATCAACTGTTAATTGAAGCTTAATTGAAGGCATCCAAAATGTTTTATTAGTATGTTGATATTCCACCATTACCATAAACAGATAAGTACCTGTTCTTTTCGGAATAACTTTTGTTTTTATTGTTCTCTTTTCATTCGTTCTTAACTTTTTAATATTTGTATATTGTAATTTGGATTGAAAAGTGTTTGGCATAAAAAAGTATATCTTTATATCCTTAATATCAGTTAAATTAGGATTCTCTATTATAAGAGTTACAGGTTCTTGATTATTCAATTTTAGTTTTCTGTTCTGAAATTTGATACCGATAAAAAGTGGGTATGGAAGTATTTTTTCATCTAAATTAAAACTTAAATCAACAAGTTTTTGAAGATTGGGTTTTAATTCTGAACTAAATTGATTTTTTTGTTCTTCTAAAGTAAGAATTTTCTTGTTTCTAATTTCATCAAAATTTTGAAATATTCGATTAATATATTTTAGTATGTATTTATCAAATTCTGTATGCTTAACAGAGATATTTGAGACTAGTTTTTTACAATATTCTGATTTAAAATCTCGAATTAATGGTTTTTTAAAAATATCAATAATGAAATTTTTTAATAACTCATCCAAATGGATTAAATCTTTATATTCAACTTCAAACCTCTTAATAGTATTATCATTAAATATATTATTTTGGATTAAATCACTTAAAGTACTTAAAACTTCAACTGCTTCAGAGTTATAGGCATTAAAAGCCTTTAATATCATTTCTTCTAATAAATTGCTGAATTTTTCCACATTAATATTTTTATAATTGATGAATTCTGCACGATAAGATTCTAAATATTTAACTAATTTTCCAGAATGTAATTTTAAAAGACTTCTTTGATATTTTTGATATCTTTCAGATACATCTTTAATCCAATTCTGAACCCGATTAATTTTTTCAAGATTTTCTTCAGTGTTAAATATTATATTATCTCCTAAAGTATCAGTAGATAAAAATGGATTGTAAATTTTCACTTTTTCTAATAATACACATGTATTACGCTCTAATTGATATATTTTTTCAATTTGAGTGTATAAATTAAATTTCTTAATATCCTCCGCTTTAACTTCAGTTAACCTATCAAGTAAATCTTCTAATTTATCAGAATAATATTTTGGATTCTTATTCAGAATTCCCCTTAATATTAGAGCAAATTCAGAAAGAATTATATACATTTCTTTCTTTTCACATATGCTGCGATGATTATTCTCTAGTTTAGTAATATTACAATAATCTACAATATTTTGATAGTTTTTTTCGGCAATAAAGTAATATCTTTCGCAAGTGTTAAGATACTGCGAGTTTTTTGCTAAATAACTATAATACAATCCTAAAAGGGATTTATTAATTAAATAAGTAAGATCTCTGAAATTTTGATATTTTTCTCTTATTTTCTCATTTTTAATATTAGGCAATAAAAATTCTTCAATGATTATCTCAAAATTACCAGCAGTTCGAATTAAATTGAATAATTTAATTGGTTCAATTTCAATATTATCCAATTTTGTAATAATTAAATGTCTATATTCATTAAAATCAGAATTTAGTTTATGAAAAAAGGATTCAATCATAGATTGATATTTTTCAATTTCTGAATGTTTGATAATTCTTTCAATTCTAATTTCTGAATTTTTGAATAACCTTTCAGTTTTGAATGAAGTTAGATTTAATACTTCACCAATATAATACTTAAAAGAGGATATTGATTCCATATATAACGTTTTCGTCCCACAATAAGGACACTGAGTTATAGATCCCTTTACAATGGGTAAACCGCTCCCACATTTCTTACATGGTAAATGAAACATAAACCCTTATATTCACACAAATATTATTTTTCAGAGTTACAAATTGCTATTTAATTATTAAAATTTTATCCTTTAAGGTAATTAAATCATAATATCTTGATGTGTTTTTTGAAAAATAATTAAAATGAGTAAGTATTTCAAAATATTTTTATATTTTTAGCTTGTAAAAAGTATATTTAATGTGTAAAATAACAATAGAGATGCTTTTCTTTAATCTTAATTGGATTACAAAAACCATATCGTTCAAATTGAATTGTTTGATTCATAGGGATGTTCAAAAGACTTATTTCTCCTTTACCTTCTGAAATTGTTCCATCTGGTTTTAAAATTGAAACATCTATATTTTCATCATTAGGTACCCATTGAATAATTGGGAACTCTCGATCTAATTCCTTACTATGGTAAGAAGCAAACATTCTTTTATTTCGTAAATCGAAAGAATTGATATTAACATTCATCAAATCTTTTAACCGAACTATTTGACTTTTTATAAAATTTTTCGCATCTGATAATGGAAGTATTATATTCATTTGGTTATTTTTAGTTATACATCTTATGTTTCTTTTTCCCTTTTCAGGGTTTGTTGGATGCAACAGAGGTTCTGCAATATATTCTTTTTCTGGAATATTATCAATAATAAGTAATATTGGGCTCTCGACATAAAAATAACGGTTTGAAATTTCGTCTATAATATCCTGATTCTTTGAATATAACCAATTCACAGAAAAATTAATGCCAGATTGAGACATACCAAGTTCTAATAATGTCTCTCTCAATGCTTCTGGTCTTATACCGCGCTTTTTGAGGGATTGTAAACTCCATGTCCTTGGATCGTCCCATCCCTCATATTTACCATTCTGAATATTATTTCTAGAGTCAGTTTTACTTAACTTCATATTAGCAAAATTAAGTCTTCCATAATATAGCAATTCTGCCTTCTTCCATCCAAAATGATCCCAAATAAATTCCTCGATTAAACCTTCTTTAACTAGATCTATTCCTCTAAGTATATGAGTTGCTCCAATCAAATAATCGTCAATTGCCCATGAATATTCTAGCATTGGCCACACAGTATATTTATTGCCTACTCTAGGATGATCTGCTTCTGAAATCCTCATTATAATTTGATCTCTTAAAGCAGGATCTTTTTGATCCATGCCTGTTTTTAATCTTACTACTACTTCACCCTCAGAGTATTTTCTATTGAGCATTGCCTTCCATTCTTCTAAGTTTTTTTCAATTGATCGATTCCTATGGGGGCAATTTACCTTTCTTTTCTTATATTTTTCTCGAAATTCTTTCGCAGAGCAAAAACAAACATAGGCAATATTATCTTTAATTAGTTTTTCACAATATTTATAAAAGATTTCTAATCGATCACTTTTATAATAAATTTTGTTGTAATTTACTCCTAACCACTTTAATCCATCTTTGATTAAATCATAAGCTTCTGGTAAAACATACTTAGCCTTAGGACTGTCTCGCAACGATTTAGGACTTCCAATTGTATCATCATAAAAAAGAATAAGTTCACCATTATATTTCTTAATATACTCATGATTTAACACAATCATTCTAGCATTTCCTATGTGTAATGCACCACTTGGGTAAGGAGCTAAACGCATTACAATTTTTTCAAAATTAGAAATGTTAGGTAATTCTGGTAATTCTTTTCTTTCTTCAATTTTTTTTTTTTTATCTAAAGCGTGAGGATCCAATTTCAATAATTCTATCTTTTGTTCTTCAATGTCTAGTTTTAAAATGTCATCAATGACATGATCCAATATAGGAACCACTACTTTAGCTTTGGATCTTAAGTCAGGTCGCGAAGCCATAAGCTTTCCCATAATTGCTTTTTTGTTTGGATGCCCATTGAATTTTATAGCATTTTTCAAGCCATATAACCAAAGAATTTGCTTGATATCTTTAACTGACATTTATTGTTTTCATCTAATTTTATAAAAAAAATTATATATTGGAAAGTTTTTGAATTATTTCATTAGTTTCTTTCATTATCCTTTCAACTAAATCTTTAACTGTAGGCATATCATGAATAAGACCTACACCTTGACCAACAGAAACTACACCAACATCTAAATTACCTTCTTCATACAATAATTTTGATTTAGCACCTGCTGCAGCATTAAATATTTCCATCTGGTCACTTTTAGAATTTTCTAATTCAAGAACTTTCTGTGCTGCTTGATTATTCCATACTCGATGAGTAGCATTGAGTGAACGCATAATAAGTGTTGTGTCATAAATTGTCGCTCTTAAAAGAGCTTGTTTTAGATTTTCATGGATGGGGCATTCTTGTGTTGCTAAAAGACGAGTACCTATTAAAGCTGCTTCTGCTCCTAATGATAACACTGCTGCTACACCCCTTCCATCCGAAATGCCCCCTCCAGCTACAACAGGGATGTCTAAAGCATCAATTGTAGCAGGAGTTAACACAAGTGTTCCAATATCATAACGTCCTGTAGCACCTCCATTTTCCCAACCAACTACTTCTACAATGTCAGCTCCTAATGAAGCTGCTTTTTTTGCATAACGAACTCCTGCACATTTATGTATCCAAGTTACTCCATAGTCCTTAAATAATGGAATATATTTATCAGGCGCTTGATGACCAGAAGTCTCGATAATCTTAATTCCCTCATCTAACATTACTTTTACGTGATCAATCTGTTTAATTGGTTTTAACATAGGAAATAAATTTAAATTAACTGCAATTGGCTTATCTGTTAACGATTTAAGTTCTATAAGCGCTTCCCTTAAATCATCCGGAGTTCTAAACATCACAGAAGCCATTATTCCAAGTGCACCTGCATTTGAACAAGCAGCGGCAAATGAAGGATAACTAATATTCATCATATTCCCACAGAAGATTGGATATTTTATACCCAACATTTCTGTTACTTTTGTTTTTAACATAAATTTACCACTTTTTTAAAAAATGTTATAAGAATTTAACATAATTAATAGAACTATTATTATAAAAAATATAAAATTTCATTTTATTGAATATTCCAATTTTGCTTAAATAGACTTATAATTTTAATAAGGTTGATTTCTGTCAGATCTTTGATAATTAATTGAGCTCCAAGAAGTTCTTCTTTATTATGTGTTGTTGTAAGGGCAATTGATAACATTCCTGCTCGTTTAGCTGCTTCTATCCCCACTGGAGCATCTTCAATGACTAAACAATTTTTTGGATTAATTTCTAATATTTTTGCCACAATTAAAAATACATCTGGTTCAGGCTTCCCTCTTTCAATTTCAGCTGCTGTAATGATAACATCAAAATAAGCCTTGATTTTTAGTTGAGATAATAACAAATCTACGTTTTCAGGAGGACCACTTGAACCTACAGCCAATTTGAATCCCTCTGACTTTAATTCTTTTATAGTTTTAACTACGCCTGGTAAGGGTATTAACTTATCCTTTACTATTTCTCGATAATATAACTCTTTAAGACTAGCCCATTTTTCAACAAGAACTTGATCTACTTCTGGTCCTACTAATTTACGAGTAATAATGGGGGACTGTTGACCAAAAGTATCTTCAAACATTTCTCTTGTAAATTTCATGCCAATTTTTGCTGCCATTTTAACCCAACTTTCAAAATGAATAGGTCCTGTATCTGCTAGAACTCCATCCATGTCAAAAATAACGCAATAATTACTAAACATAATTTTTTAACTATAAAGAACAATTAGATAATTATTATAGAGAATTGTTAATTTTTAAAAATTACAAACAGAAAATTAGAAAGGCCTGGTAGTCTAGTATGGATAGGGCGCTGGCTTGCGGAGCCAGATATCGAGGGTTCAAACCTCTTAACATATAGTATAGAGGGGATAGATCCCCCCCAGGCCACTATCTTTTAAATAGTTTGTTTATTATTTAAATTAATCAATAATATCTAAGATTTCTGAAATATTTCTGATTTTTCTTAGGTTTGACATATTAATTTCTTTTTCAAAAGGAAATTTATATTTTCTTTCAAGTAGAATTGATTGTAAGTTAGCCCTATGAGCACCAATAATATCAGCGTACTCATCCCCACACATAATAACAGTATTACTTTGATTTCTTAAACCCATTTTCTCGACTGTATAGAGAAAAATGTTAGGATCTGGTTTTCTCTTTCCATATTTAGCAGAGGTCATTATAAAAGCAAAGAACTTCGCTATATCATGCTTTCTTAACATATTTTCAATAGTTTGGTGATTAGGGTGGTTAGAAATTAAGGCAATTTTAATATTCTTTTTATTCAGTATCTCTAGTGTTTCTTTTGTTTGATCAAAGGGTTCCCACTCATCTTCCTCGCAAGAATGGTACATTTCGGCTAATCTGTCATATGTATCTAAATCTATTTGATCAATATTATCGATGATTTGATCTTCTATAAGTGATTCTAAAACATTTTGAAATATCAAAGTGGTTGGAAATTCAGTTTTAGTTTGAATACTTTTTCTAAAAAAATGTTCACGTCTCTTGGCAAACTTCTTAATAAAGGATTCATCGGTGATTTTTTCACTCCAGACTTGCTTTTCTTTTAAAAAATCAATAGATTTTAACAATCCTTTTTTAAAACAATCATAATATCTTTCAACAGATGGATTATCAAAGTAAAATAATGTAAAGCCGAAATCAAAAATAATTCCCTTAATTTTCATTGTGTCAATAAATATAAAGACAGATTCTTAATTTTAATTTATCTAAAGTAAAAGGAAAGTAAGAAACTATGGTTGCTGTTAAATACTTAATAACAAATAAATTATTAAAACAGATGTTTAATATTACTGAGAACCAATATGTCGATCGATAAATGGCTTGATGAAAAAAGTTCAAAAGAAGAAAGAATTAAGAAAGAGATGGCTTTTAAACGTCTCACGAAGAATGAAGTTAAGGAGTTAAAAAAGAAAAAGATTAGGGATATAATCAAAAAAGAAGAACAAAAAACTAGTGATATCTCAGAACAAGACAAATTTATGCAAAAAATATTTGAATTTAAGGACTGGTTAAACCAAAGAGCCTTTCTAAAAGGTGATTTTGAAAAAATTGAAACATGGATAAAAAATTTAAATTCATTCCTAACCTTATCATCTGAGCAGAAAGAAAAATCAGACTTTTATAATGAAAAAAAAAAAATAATTGAAAAGTATAAAGAAATCCCACCGAAATTTCTCGATGAGAAAACAAGAATTGCTATAAATAAACTGATATATGGTGCAAATAGAACAAATTCAGATAATTATTACATAAGAAAATTAAAAGGAAGTCTTAAGGAAAAACAAAAAGAAGCAGAATATTACGAGATTATCGATAAACTATTTAAGATATTATGAAATTACAAGGAAATTTCAAAATACTTTTTATTCTATTAAGTTTTATAAATTTTATATCAAAAACTAGACATCTTTAAAGTTTACAGAATGATTCTGATTTGCCCAATCGCCGGTGTGGGTAAGAGACTTCAGCCCTTCACATATTCTAAGCCAACAGCTTTCTTGAAGATTGCAGGAAAAAGGCTAATCGATCATATTCTATTAAAGTTAAAAAATTCGTTTCCAAAAGGAACAAATATATATTTTATTGTTGGTTATAAAAAAAGACAAATAACTGAGTATCTTAAGATTAATCATTCAGATTATTTTAATCTCCATTTTCTAGAGCAAAAACCATTAGGTTATGACGCAGATACACCATTTTTTAGTGGTCTTGGAGATGCAATCTTGTTAACCAAAGATTTTGCTCAACATGATGATTGTTTCATTTTCTTGAGTGATAGGCTTCCAATAGAAGATTATTCACAAGTTTTATTAAATTTTCATCAGGATATTTGTGATGGTGTAATAAATGTTAAACAAGTAGACAATCCTCAATATTATGGTGTGATTGAATTAGATGGAAATGGAATTATTAAAAGTATAACTGAAAAACCAGAGAATCCTAAGTCAAATTATGCTGTATCTGGCGCTTATCTATTCGGAATGAGTGTCACACCACGCTTATTTGAATTATTAGAAGAACAAAACAAAATTCCATTGGAAAATGGGCAGGAACATACGATTACACCAATTATTCAACAATTAATTGGAGAAGGCTTTAAATTAAAAATCAATGAAATGAAAAAGAATATATTAGATTTTGGAAGGCCGGAAAGTTTAATAGTTGGGAACCGTCTACTACTTGCAGAAGTTAAAATACAAGATCCTACATATGAGAAATTGTATCAGTCTGGTAATATAATTGATTCCAAAGTCGTTCCTCCTGTCTTTATTGGTAAAAAATGTAAAATTTCTGATTCTGTTATAGGTCCAAATGTATCAATTGGAGATAACGTAATTTTAGATAAATGTATTTTATCTGAATCTGTAATAGGTGATGGAGCAAATTTGAAAAAAATTATTTCTTCAGAGAGTATTGTGGGAGATTATACAATCTTAGAAGATTTAATTAAGAAAAGTATTACAATAGGAGATTCTTCTTATATCACTACTTCTAATATGAAATCTTTCTAATTATTAAAAATAAAAGAAAGAACAAAATAAAATTTCATTATTCAAAATTTGGTCTTTTATCTTGCCATGGAGCAATCTCTTCAAAAGCTTTTGAAACTTGCAGCACGGTCAAATCGTCAAACCTTTTTCCAACAATCTGCATTCCAACAGGTAACCCATCTCGCGACCATCCACATGGAATAGAAGCAGCAGGATGGCCAGTCATATTAAATACTGATACAAGAGGAGCCCATGCCGTAGGAGAGACCATTTTTCTATTAATTTGAGTTGGGAATAGAATTCCTAATTCAAATGCCGGTAAACCAGTCGTAGGTGTTAATAAAATATCATATTTTCCAAAATACTGATAAAATTTTTCAAATACAATTTTGCGACGAGACATAGATCTGACAAAATCTGTGACTGTAGCAGTTAATCCCGCTTCAACAGCTTTTATAAGGCCTGGATGCATTATTTCCCTCGAATCTTTCAATTTAGACATAAAATCATAACCAAATAAGACAGAATGATATGTTAAAAGAATTCTTTCAGGATTTTTAATCTTAAATTTTGCTGGTTCCACTGTCCATCCAAATTCCTCAAACTTTTGAACTGCATTCAGGAAATTTTCTTTAACTTCTGAATCAATTACTTTTGCATATCCTAAATCAAGAGAAAAACCTATCTTTAAAAGATTAGGCTTTTCATCAAGCTCTTCTAAATAATTAATATTTTGGTCAGGTAGGGAATATATATCACCATGATGTGGCCCTTTTATGGCATCCAACATTAATGCTGCATCCTTTACATATCGTACAATCGGGCCATAATGAATTAATGATTCAAAGTGCACTCCTGATGTCGGATATACTGGAACTCTTCCGAAACTAGGTTTAATACCATAAATTCCGCACAAACTAGAAGGAACCCTAATAGAACCTCCACCATCCGCACTTAAAGCTAAATATCCTAATCCAGAAGCTATAGCAGCTCCTGCACCACCGCTTGATCCTCCTGGTGTTCTTTCTAAATCCCATGGATTATGAGTTTCTCCAAAAATTAAATTATCTGTAATATGTAAAAATCCAAATGGGCTCATATTAGTTTTTCCTAGAATTACAACACCCGCATCATTTAATCTTTCTACACATGCATCATTTTCATTTGGAATGTTGTTTTCGTACAATTTTGAACCAAAAGTCGTTCTTATTCCTTTAATTGGCATTTCATCTTTAATTGAAGTAGGGATCCCTTGTAAAGATCCTAATTTTTCACCTTTCTTGACTGCTTCATCTGCTTTTTTTGCACTTTCTCTAGCTAATTCAAATGTAGGTGTACAATACGCATTTATTATTGGATTAATTTTTTCAATTCTTTCAATAATAATCTCTGTGATTTCTTGGGAAGATAATTC
>SMTZ1_10027198_pt1 | contig 11658 bp, 11 predicted proteins | sample DeeMarSWOR136_30_FD_25667 | JGI IMG/M metagenome (IMG submission 25667) | reverse complement strand
TTTATCATTCAATAACAACTTTCAAGTACTTAGACTATTTTTCATGAAATACCAAAACCCATAAAGTATGTAAAAAAAGTTATCACTCTGTAAAAAAAGTTTCCATTTCTTGTTATAAATTTTCAGACATTTGGCAGATGGGATTAGGCTAGAAGATCAGGGATTTCTCATGGTTTCGGGCAAGAGCTCTCGTAGCCTTAGGATTATCGAGAGACCAACAGAGATGGGAAAACCATCTTCGGAGTTTTCGGCACGTAGTGTTACACCATCAACAGATCCGTTTTCCAAAAGATGATTTGCAATCTCAGCAGGATCAAAGAGCTTGAAGAGATCTTTTCCGAGCTCAAGACTCATTGCTGCGATGACCCCATAGACACCCCAGTTGGATACCGTGGCAATAACAAGTTCGTCACATTTGGTTATTGAAGGGATGATGGACATGTGTGAGAGTTCTCTGTTTAGGTTTCCCATGCCAATTTCGTTGCCCCCGTCACCAAAGGCAATGGTGGGACAGGTGCACAGCTCAAAGAATAAATCGTACTTCGCAGCGTATTCTGTGATGTCCTCCTTCCGCATATTGTAGTAACGTCCGTCCTCAGCCACACCCGGCCGTTCCACAGAAATGACAAGCGATGGTTTCAGGGAGGCAACGGCCGTCTCGACCAACGACTTAGACTCATGCCAGGTTCGAATAGGGATCTCGTAGGTGTTAAAGTCCCTGCTTAGTATTCTAGATATGGGCGGGGCACAGACAAAAATCGGCCGATTTTTCAGGGACTCGAGAACCTTATACAGACTGATTGCGCCGATGGGACCGTCTGTTTCAAAGCTGTTGCCAACGGGGAACCCCGTGCCAATCAACACAACGCCCTTGTTGTTCAGCATGAGATGGGCCGCTCGTTTGCAATAACCCTGTGAGAGGCCTTTTCTCAATGCATCCATGCCCCGAGAACTGTGTGCAAGAATGATGTTTTCTATCTGGACATCGGTGGAGCTCATGGCAGGTGAGTAAATACCATATTTTGCCAAGAAAGGTAAGGATGGACCTCAACGCGCCAACTCCCCTGCCCCAGCTTCTCAAGAACCTCAAAATCCCCTTCAATAGGGTAAAGGTGGTAATGGTCAATTACAGGGCTGTTTCCAAGAATATAACAATCCATCCGGGTGATCGGATCTCTCTGTTTCCAAAAGAGTATCCTGTTTTCGCCGATTCGAAGGACTTCAGATAAAACCACTCCAACGGATCCCTGCTTCTATGGAAATCCTGAAATACAGGCGGACGCAGTGGACTGCCCTCAGAGGGTTTGACATGAATCTAGCATTAGATGAGTTTTTCTTTCTCAAGGGCCTCCATGGCGGCTTGGCAAGACGTGGTTATGAATGACAGGGCCTCCGAGATACACCTATTTATTTTAGAATACTCAGACAGCGTCAACCTTCCCATAGCCTCCATAACTTTTTTCTCAGCGCCTACGAAATTGACAGATTTTTCTATATTTTGGGCTATTTTGATCTCATGGGCCAAGTCCTCCAGGTATAAGCGCATCATTTTCTCAGCCCCTGTCCGTTCTTCGCCTCTGAGGGTGAGCATTTTTGCCAGCAAGTCTGAGGCCATGATGAGTTCCGATTTTATCCTTTCAGCATACTGATAAATGAGGATGGTCTTTTTCGTATCCATCTTTTAGGCTATTTCCCAAGATCGGATTAAGTCAAATTCTTCGCCCTATGTTTAATTTTCCTCTCCCTTAACCTGCGGGCAGCAGAGGTCCAAAGGTGGGGAAACTTGTCAAAATATCGTTAATTTATTAGAGTTGGGGTACACTGTCAAAGGGTTTACACAGAATGCGTCCAGGTATGCTAATGACTGGGAGGAGGTCAAAGTGAAGGAGGCTATGGCGCCTTTTGTCGCTTTAGGGAGCCGATTACTAGGCGTTCCAGAGGTTCTTACCCTCGGGGTGAAACCGAATTTCCATGATTATACCCCGCATGAAAGGGGATTGATTTTAGACGCCCCAATTATTTTATATCCCACACTTAATTACGCCCAGTTCTTCACCACATTGGGCAAAAAGATCTTTCCCAGTCTAGAGACATACCTTTATGCAGATGAGAAGATCAAACAGACCACACTTTTCTACATGCGGGACATACCTCATCCCCGGACGAGGATCTATTATCACCTACATCATGGGGACATCATGAAGGATTTCACTTTCCCTTTTGTGGCAAAGCTTCCCAGGGCCTCTGCTCAAGGAAGGGGTGTCTTTAAAATCAACAACCGAGATGATCTTGAAAACTACCTTCAGCGCACCCACGTGGCTTACATCCAAGAATATCTTCCCCATGAGAGGGACCTAAGGGTTATTCTTATCAACTATGAACCCATTCTGGCCTATTGGCGAGTCTGCCCTCCTGGAAGTTTCAAGACAAATATCTTTCAGGGCGGGTCATTCGATTTTGGAGGCCAACATGAAATATGGCCGCAAGGGTTTGCAGATTAAAGGTATGGACCTCAAACAGATCTTGAGGAAAAAACTCCTCTCAGGAGAACTGATAGCAGATCGCTCATAGCTCGTGGCTGATTGGTATCTATGAAGAGAAAGAAGCTCAAAATATTTATCTATGCCCTGGGATCTCTATGCTTATTTTTGATCCTTTTTCTATCTATTGTTTACATTCAGGTTTACAGGGACGCCTCCACTCGCATTGAGAGAGGGGTTATTGACAGCATCATCTTTTCGGAAAGCCCTGTCTATTATGATGATGGAGTAACACCGATAGGTGTATTTTTTGAAAAGACCCATCGCAAATACATCCAGTACGCCAATATCCCAAGGACGTTTATAAAGGCAATCATTGCGGCCGAAGACAGAAATTACTTCAATCACACTGGTTTCGATATGAAGGCGATGACCAGGGCTATGATTGCTAATATCAGGGCTCGCAAGGTCGTTCAGGGCGGAAGTACCATAACTCAGCAGACCGCCAAGAATATTTTCAAAAGGCAGAAAAGGTCATATATGTCCAAGTTAAAGGAGTTGATCCAGGCCAGACTCCTCGAGAGCGAGTACAGCAAGGAAGAAATTCTTGAAATGTATATCAACCAGTTCTTTGTGACTGGTTTTGGGAGAGGTCTCAGAATTGCGGCCCAATATTTTTTTGACAAACAGGCAGAGGACCTGGATCTCGTGGAATCCGCCTTCATCGCCGGTTCCGTAAAGGGGCCTTTCAGATATGACCCCTTCACCAAAAAGACCGAAGCAGAAAAAGAAAAGGCGAGGCAACTGGCAAAATCTCGGAAGAACTATGTTCTTGCGGCTATGCGAAAAATGAACTTCATCACGCAAGAGCAATACCTAGAGGCTAAAAAAGAGGATGTCCCCTTTAAAGAAGGAAAAGTGACCTACAGATTGAATGTGATTCTCGACTATATTCGTGAACAGCTTGAATCGCGTTATTTCACGGAAATACTTCAGGAACAAGGCGTGGACAACATTGCCACCTCCGGCGTCAGGATATACACCTCCATCAACAGGGAGATCCAGGAAGGGGCTCTGCGGAGCATCCGACGACATTTGCCCCTGCTGGATGTCCAATTGTCAGGCTACAGCACCCGTCCTGCGAGAGAAGACTACGGGAGCTCCGCCGGCGAAAGCCTCAAAAGGGGAAAAACTGACCTCCCTTTCTTGTGCCGCATTACCCATATCAAAAGGGACAAACAAAATCCCTCTCTGATTGTAGCCTGGGACAAGGGCGGGGGCATCATCGATTACGACGGGTTGAAACCCACGGGCGAGGCATGGCTGAAGTGGAAGCTGGGTAGCTGGGCCCCATTTGACAGACGCCATGTGGCCGACTTCATGCAGAACTTCCAGGTAGGGGATCTGGTGGCGGTGCAAGTCATGGAAACCCGGAACGGAAATGGTCAGACGCGACTTATGCTCTCCAAGTTTCCAGAGCTGGAAGGTGGAATCGTTGTCCTCAAGGAAGGGGCGATAAAGGCGATGGTGGGGGGCTTTTTCGACCGCTATTTTAACCGGGCTGTAGATGCTAAAAGGCAGTTGGGGTCCATTTTCAAGCCCCTGGTCTACACGGCTGCCTTTCAGCTCAAGTGGAACAGCTTAGACCCCCTTGTTAACAGGAGGGATCTGTTTCGGTTTGAAAACACCTTCTATCTCCCAAAACCGGATCATGAACCGGAATCCGATAAGGTCTCCATCGCTTGGGCAGGCGTCAAATCAGAGAATTTAGCCACTGTCTGGCTCCTGTATCATCTTACGGATCGCCTCAATATGAGTGAATTCCGTCGCGTAGTGGAGTTGGTCGGACTAGCCAGAAAAGGGGACGAAACATACGAAGATTATGTAAAGAGGATACGGGACAAGCATGGCGTGGTCGTCAATAAAGAGGCATTGATGGAAGCGGCTTTCCAGGAAGCCAAGAAAGAGATTGAATCTGATCTCATATTTATCGGACAAGAAAATGCGCTGGAAAATGTCCGCAGGCTTCATTTCAATGTGGACACCGCGAAATTGGATCTCAAGGACCCCCGAGAGAGTCGGATTAGCAGTCTAAGTTTTCAGAGGCTTCGAACCCTGAATTTTGAGATGAAGAGGCGTTTAAAGAGGATTCAAGACCTATTGGAACTCTACAAAAAAGATGAAAACCAAACTTGGACAGAGGAGCTGCAGGAAATCTTACGGTTTTTTTATTTTACCGAAAACGAAAAGAGCGGCGTGAGGGTGATTTACGCGGACCCCATGGGTGAAATGGATCTTACTGCGCTGACTCCCGTCACACCTGAATGGATTTTTGTTAGCCCCGAACCCTTGTCGGTAGAAGCAGTCTGGATCAACGGTGTGATTCCTTCTGAAGGGGTCGATCTACTGCAAATCCAGCTCCAGGAAAGTTATAAGAAATTAGTGGGCCAAAACCGTTACGATCTGTCTGTACTTTCCAAGGTGAGAGACTTTAGGACACTTGTAAACCTAATGTATGTGACTCATCTCTCTAAGGAAATGGGAATTTCCACGAGGCTCGACCCGGTCCTCTCTTTTCCTCTTGGGGCAAACTCCATAAGCATTATTGAGTCAGCCCTTGCCTATCACACCATAATGACAGGGCTTGTTTATCCCATCTCGGACGGCTTGAAGCCGGGCTTGGTACCCGCCATAACGAAGATCGTGGACCGGGAGGGTGAAACCCTATGGGAATACAGGCCTCAGCCAAAAAGGATACTTACAGGCCGGGTATCGGGGCTGGTTTCCGAAATCCTTCACCAGGTCATAGAAAATGGAACAGGTCAGAGGGCCAAGGATGCTATTCACCTCTCTGTTGAAATCGACAAGGAAGAACTCGACATCCCCATTCCTGCTTTCGGGAAGACGGGCACGGCTGATCGATTTACCAACTCCAGTTTCGTCGGGTTTATCCCTGGACTACAGAAGAATCCCAATCAACTGGATACCCAGAAGGGATATGTCATAGCGAGTTATGTGGGATACGATGACAATCGTCCCATGAAGAGTAAGAATGTGACCATTTACGGCGCCTCAGGCGCGCTGCCCCTCTGGATCGAAACGGCCAACACAATTATCAACAGCCATACTTTCAAAAAAGATATCCAGGCGGCTGACCTTGCCTTTGATATCCCGTCGGTTTCCCTCAGGGAAAATGATGAGCTCAGGCCCGTATTGATTTCATCCACCACAGGACTCCCCCTCCAAGAGGAAGATCAAAAGATCATTGAAGGCAAAGTACGAATACGCTCTCATGTGGAGACAAAAGAGGGTATAATAGGCCTAAGAAGGGTATTTGAGCCCATATCAGGAGCAGATCATGAAGAAGAACCCGACATTTAGATTGACGATTCTCCCCCTATTACTTATTGCCGTTGCCCTAGGCTGTCTGCCTGAAACGAAAAAGGTGCAAATGGGCCCAAAGACCGTAGTCAAGCCGCCCCCGCCTCTTTCCATTGAAACACTTGATAAAAAAATTGCCCATCTCACAACCATTTTGAATGAGAAAGAAATGGATCATGATGACAAGGCCGTTGCCTCGGATTTGTTGGCCACCTACAAAACAGTCAGGTCCTATCTCCAAAACCAATCGTCAGCATATGATGAAAGCAAGATCATTCAACTCCTTTTTGAAAACTTGGGGCGGCTCGAGCAAGAATATTTTTTAAGAGAGAAATTTGAAGGTCCTGCCTATTCCAAAGCGCTCTCTTCTTTCTCCGAGAAGAGAAAAAAGATTGTGGATCATTATCTGGCCGGGGATTACCAAGGGGTGATCAACGAATGCGTTGATTTGGAAGCCACTTTCGGTCCTGATTCCCTAACACCGGAAATAGGTCTCCTTTTCGCTGTTGCCCTGGCCAGAAAGGGCATGCTAAGCGAAGCCATAATCATCAGCGAAAAGATCATCCATGAACTGGAAGGGAAGCCCGGCCTGATCCATCTCAGGGCGAGTATCATCGAATGGCAGCTCGATCTGGGCAACAGAGAAAAGGCTCTGCAGATCTATGAGAAAATGATGGATGACCTGGATGAAAGGGAGGATTTATTGGCGAAGTCCAAGCTCATGGTCATGGAACAGCGAAAGCGGGCACCCCGCCAGGAGGACCCTGCAGCGGCTTATGCAGGCGGTTTAAAACAGTTCGCCAAACTGGATTCCACGGACGAACTCCTTAAGGCCGTGGATGAGCTCGTACAAAAACATGAATTCGGAGAAGCAAAACTCCTTTTGATAAAACACAGAATAAGAACCGAGGAGGGACCTGAACTGCAAATCATTGACCAGGCCCTAAAAACCGTGGACCTGGCCGAAGAAAGATACCTGCAAGAAAAGAGTGCCAAGCTCTCCTATGAAAAAGAGACCTTGAAGCTGGCTCGAAAGCTGATTGAGGAGGAAAATTATGAGGAGGCGTTAACGAAGATTGAGACCCTCAGAGATACACAAAATATGACTCCAGAAATGAGTGAGCTGAAGCGAGTGGCCACAGAAAAACTGATAAAAGAGGAGAGAAACAAGGCGGCCAAGTATTTCTTGATGGCCCGAAAGACCACGGATCCAGCAAAAAAAGAGGAACTCCTGCTTTCCTCTTATGACATACTCAAGGCCTTGATTGAACGGTATCCCTCATCCCCTATGATAGAGAAGCTGAATGACAATATGAGGACTGTGAGGGAGGCGCTGGCCAAACTGGGAAAAGACCCAGAATCCTAATTTTAGGTCTCGACCTTTGCTATTAAAGCTTTTTCTTGCATTTACTATAATCCCATTTATTGAGATTTATTTTCTCATTAAAATCGGGTCCTATTTGGGAGCCTTCAATACGGTTCTAATCGTTATTTTGACTGCTTTCTTGGGAGCCCTTCTAGCCCGTTATCAAGGCTTTCAAACCATGCTGAGGGTCAGAGAGAGCCTTGAGCGGGGAGAGATGCCTGCTGAGGAATTACTCGATGCCTTGCTAATTCTGTTAGCAGGTATCGTGCTTCTGACCCCGGGCTTTCTTACTGATCTGGCCGGACTCATGATTTTGATTCCACCAACCCGTTTAAAGTTCAAGCGGTGGCTCCGTAGGAAATTTGACACGTGGACCCGCCAAAAAAGAATTGATGTGACGCTTTATGACTAGTCGCATTCAATGTTCCATCATTAACTTTTAGAAAAAAAGCCGTCATCGCGACCCCCGCAGAAGCGGGGGGAAGCAATCCCATATTTTGAAAGTTGCGCTCTTCGTTAGTTTGCAAGAGATTGCTGCTTCGTCGGGCAGCAAAGAATCCACCGGCAAAGTCGGTGGCTTTGCTCTAGCCCCCTATCACTTTGTTAAACCGCAAAATATGGGGTCACCGCCCACTCACACAGTAGATGCGGCCTTGAGAAATGGGGCGTGGCCTCGGAATGAAAAAGCATGGCTCCTTCACAATCGCGAACATTGAATCATCATTTCACGAGCAAAGCTTAACGGGTTTTGGATACGACTAAATAAGACTGAGTCCGGAAATCAGTCTTATTTAGTGCCGGGCTCCTCGCAATGACTTTGAGGGGTTCTCTATTCTTATTGTGGGACGCTCCGACATGGCATCTCCCTCAACCCCAAAACGCCTGGAAACCATAGAAGTGATCGGCCTTGGCCAGGCCTGCATCGATTATCTGGGGAGAATCTCATCCTTTCCCGCAGAGGATGGCAAGGTGGAATTGATGGATCTCCATATGCAATGTGGGGGGCCGGCCTCCACGGCCCTCGTCACTCTATCCCGCCTGGGAGTAGAAACATCCTTTTTGGGATCCATTTCTGATGATGCTTTTGGCCTTGAAATAGTCAAGGGACTCATAGAAGAAAAAGTTGACCACACCTTTTTGAAGACAACACCCGGATATACTTCTCAATTTGCCTTTATTGCTATCAATAAAGAGAATGGAAGACGAACCATCTTTTGGACCCGAGGGAGCGTTCCCCACCTAAAATCAACCGACGTGGATTTGAAATCATTTGCAGGGGCCCGCATTCTTCACACAGATGGCTTGATGGTGGAAGCCTCCATCGAAGGAGCGAGACAGGCAAAAGAGAAAGGACTTACGGTTGTAATGGATGCAGGCACTCTGAGGAAAGGCTACCCAGAGCTGATATCCATGGTGGACGTTCTGATCGCTTCGGAACGATTTGGCTCTGCTCTGGTGGGCACCCATCAACCTGTTGAGAAAGCCCTTGAAGTCCTCAGCCAATGGGGGCCCAAAGAGGTGGTCATCACGCTTGGCCCAAAAGGCAGTACGGGATGGAGTGGTGGGGAAAGGGTATCGCAAAAAGCCTTTCCCATTGATGCTGTAGACACCACAGGGGCAGGAGATGTCTATCATGGGGCTTATATATATGGTCTCCTCAGGGGGTGGAACATGGCTGAATGCATGCGTTTTGCTTCTGCCGTTTCTGCCCTAAAATGCATGGAAATAGGGGCACGCAAAGGGATCCCTACCCTCGAAGAAACACTGAACTTCATGAAAAAATTCTAGCCCACCCCATCTCATTCCAACCACTTTTCCAGACACAATCCTGCAAGTTGAAGCTGCCCGCCCTCAAGGGCGGGGCAGCACCCCCAAGTTGCGTAAGGACATGGCCCGCAGATCCTCACTCAGGCTGCGGGTCTTTTAGTAGCCCACCGCGCTTAATGGCATCCCTGCCAAATCTCTCCTTGATGGCATCCATAGCCCTCTCCACATTTTCCCAGGATCTGTCATTAGGCTCTGTTTTCCCAAAAAGGCTTAATTGTCTTGGGATGTCTGCCACCGGCACAAGATTTGATAGGCCAATCCCGATCAGTCTAAATTTTGTGGGCGCCTTCACCTGCGCCAAAAGCTTTAGCCCCTGTTCATAAATGGTGTTCGTGGAATGGGTGGCTTCCTCTATGGTTACGCGCCTCGTCAACTGCTTAAAGTCAGCCCGCCTCAGCTTCAAAGTGACCGTCGTTCCCTTTAATCCCTTCTCGCGCGCCCTTTTTCCCACCATTTCAGACTGTATCAAAAGCCTTTTTTTCAAAATCTCCTTGTCATTTGTATCTACCGAGAGGGTCTTCTCACTGCTGATGGACTTGGACGCCATATGGGCTAAAACGGGTGTCTCATCGATTCCCCTGGATAGTGCGAGCAGCCTCTCCCCAAATTTACCCGTTTTTTTCAAAAGCTCACGCTCCGACAAGTTTTGAACATCACCAAGCGTGAGGACCTTCATCTTGTGAAGCGTTTGAACCGTTTTCTTCCCTACCCCCGGAACTTTTTCAATGGGAAGCTTTTCAATAAATTTTGGGACTTTCTCAGGGGGAATAATGGTCAGGCCATCCGGTTTATGCAGGTCCGATGCCACCTTGGCGAGAAATTTGTTGGGGGCGATCCCTATGGAACAGGTCAGAGATGTGGTTTCTCTAATGCTGCGCTTAACCTCCAAACCCATGTCTATGGGCAGACCTAGCAACCTATCTACGCCTGAGATGTCCATGAAGGCTTCATCAATGGACACCTGCTCAACCAACGGAGAAAAGCGTTTCAAAATCTCCATGACCTGCCTTGACACTTCCTGGTAACGGTTCATCCTCACCGGTAGATAAACCCCATCCGGACACCGCTGTTTGGCCTTGAAAATGGGCATAGCTGAACGGACTCCAAATTCCCTGGCTTCATAGCTTGCCGCGGAAACGACCCCCCTATGGGATGTGCCGCCCACAATGACAGGCCTCCCCTTGAGCGTTGGATTGTCCATTTGTTCCACAGACGCATAAAAGGCATCCATGTCAATGTGGAGAATGACCCGGTTCATAGAGGTTACTATTTTCCTGGTTTCCATTATACGCCCTGAAGAATTTTTCGCGCCAGTGGCAACAAACGCCTACCCACCCCTATCTTTTTCGGATCCGGGCAAGGATATGATACTTTCTGGCAAGATAGGCGTAAATGCCCACATAAAGGATCACAAAGAATATCTCACCGACACGGACATAAAGCTCGGGTAAGTCAGGATAGACAATCTTCTCCAAATAAGTGGCCGTAAAGGCTCCGCCATAGGCCGATTTCACATCATAAAACCGCCGCAGATAATTTTCCAGATAGGTCAATGGACAGTACCAGCGGAAAAAATTAAGGACGAGAGAGAAGAGAAGTCCTCCCAGATGAAGGATGGCCATCTTTGGCCATCTTAGGGCAAAGAAGACCCCAAATATGAGGAACAAAATCCAGACAAAATGCAAGAAAATAGTGAAGTGGGCTAAGAGTTGGTAGACCATTCAAAACCGCTCCGGGAAAGCAATTCTTTGACAGGCCTCAGGCATTTGTCTATCTCAGAGGGAATGAGTTCCAGGGTGATGGTACGGTCATAATCCATTGCCTTGAGTTTCTGAAAGACCTTCTCGAAATCCACAGTGCCCTCTCCTGGAATCAAGTGGAGATCATCCCGGTATGAGTCTCCTCCCCTATTGTCGTGGAGGTGAACATGTTTTATCCTCTCAGGATATCGCTCTATGAACGCATAACTGGTATTCACTTCTGTAAGGAGCTGAGCATGTCCCACGTCAAGTGTTAGGTTCAGATGGGGTAGATCGGTGAATGGGGCTGCCATATGGGATGCCGTCTCACTCAGGTTTTCCAGACACACAGTGATCTCAAAATCTGCTGCCTTTTCAATGATATACCTAAGCAAACTCGTCTTGAAGGTGAGCACCTCCTCTTTGACAAACCGAGGATCGAACCAGAGATGAAGGGTTAAAAGAGACATATCCAGCTCTGTCATCAAAGGCAGGATCTGGAAAATCTTGGGAAGATAAACCTCCTCCAGATTCCTCATGTCATTGGGATCTCCTTCCCTAGGTTACGCTTTGAGCAGACTGTGGAATGTTCGTGGATGGGTGATGGGAATTTCAGCGAATTGAAGGCCCAAATCGTGGAGCCGTTTTACATCCTCAGTACTCCTAGCCGTACCTCCTAAATGAATGTTGGCATCAACTTTAGGCACTTTAGCTCACTTTAGTTCACTTTAGGCACTTCTAGGACTTAAACATCCCATTCTCATAAATAATCACGTTCTCTCCTGACCTCAGGTATGCGGTCACTCTCTTCTCTTCTGTGTTCACCAGATCCCAATGAAGCGCGGAGTCGTTAAATCCAAGCATT
>SMTZ1_10006602_pt1 | contig 11659 bp, 12 predicted proteins | sample DeeMarSWOR136_30_FD_25667 | JGI IMG/M metagenome (IMG submission 25667) | reverse complement strand
AGCCCAGCCAGACGAGAAACTCCAGGAACTACTCTACTTATTATTCTCATAATGACACTATTATAGTGTCACCTATCTATCTGAACTAGCTCATGCCACACAGATTATTTACCAACTTTTAATCCTTCCTTAATCACATGGGCGAGCACATCCTAGGTGTTGACCCTGGCCTGGTTACGCAGTATTATAGATAGTTCGGATGGAAGTTATTCCCCAAGTCTATCAAATAACAAGCAAGTACACTAATGTAATATTAATTGCTGAGGAAGAGCTAACGCTTATTGACACCGGGGTGCGTGGTAGTTCTTCAAATATAATAAAATTTGTCCGCAGCCTCGGGCGTTCTGTTGAAGAAATTACCCTTATTATCCTTACTCACAACCACCTAGACCACATAGGGGGATTGGCTGAGCTGAAGAAGTTTACCACAGCAAAAGTCGCCATTCATAAAGATGATATAAGTGGTGGTGGTAATAATAGTCCATCGTCCGATTTCGGAGTGGTGCGCAAGCTACTACACGTTCCCCCCCTTTCCTCTTTAAGACCATTCGTCTGTATAAGTTCCAACGAGGTTGACATCCAGTTGGAAGGTGGCGAGATACTCAGCCCATTAGGTGGTCTCAAGGTTATCCATACCCCGGGGCATACTCTGGGTAGTATCAGTCTTTTCTCTCCCCAAAGGAAGCTGCTTATTGTAGGCGATACCCTGCGCACTTGGCATGGAGACATCCGGCTCCCGCCAAAACTTGTTAGCGCTGACTTGATACAAGCCATAGATTCGGTAAAACGCATTGCCCAGTTGGACTTTGATATCATATGCTTTGGTCATGGTAAGCCACTAATCAAAGGTGCTTTAGCTAAGGTGGGCGACCTGATAAAGAGGCAGGCTGTGGCTACTTGACAAAATGGAAGCTTTAGGTGTATATATAGACGAAAATTAGTGACACCCAGATAAAGATAGCTTCATATAGAATGCGAGTTATCGCTGGTAGGGCAAAGGGATGCCGACTTAAAGTACCGAAAGGGACTATTGTTCGTCCAGCAACAGACCTAGTCCGTGGAGCGATTTTCTCTATCTTGGGAAGTATTACCAGTGATTGGTCGCAGGTGCTTGATTTATTTGCTGGTAGCGGAGCTTTAGGTATTGAAGCTTTAAGTCGTAATGCAGATTGGGTTGACTTTGTTGAGCGCGAGCCACGATGTTGTGATATAATTAAGCAAAACTTAGAAAAGACGAAACTGGCGAGCCAAGCTCATATTTATTGTTACAGTGTAGAAAAAGCAATTTCCTCTCTGGATAAGGAGTATAGCGTTATATTGATGGACCCACCCTACTCTGATTCATCTATTGGTAGCCTTGTGGCACAGTTAGCAACCTCTAAACTCGTTGGAGTAAACTCGATTGTTGTGGTGACGCACTCCTCTCACCATTCCCTAGACTCAACTTATGCTACATTAAATCTCATTAAAGAACGCCGCCATGGTGATAGTTGCATTGCCGTATACCAAAAGGGGAGTAAGCCTTGACTATTGCTATCTATCCAGGCAGCTTTGATCCAATAACCAATGGGCATCTTGATATTGCCACCAGAGCAGCTAAACTTTTTAAAAAGGTTATTATTGGGGTCTATGATGCTCCAAATAAGAACCTTCAATTCACTGCTGAGGAGAGACTAGATTTAGCAAAACAGGCGACAAATAATCTACCTAAGGTTGAGGTAGAAGTCTTTAGTGGGCTGACCGTTGATTTTGCCAAAAAGGTGGGGGCGCAGGTGATAGTGCGAGGACTGAGAATGAGTAGTGACTTCGAGAGGGAATTTGATATGGCAATGATGAATAAGAATTTGTTTCCTGAACTAGAGGTGGTCTATTTAATGGCGACTCTAGAATATCAGTTCCTTAGCTCCCGCCTGCTCAAGGAAGTGGCCAGCATGAATGGTAACATTGACAACCTTGTCCCCAAACACGTGGCTGAAACTTTAAGAAAGAAGGTTAAGAGTAAAATGCAAACCGATTGTTCAGGAAAGGAGGAGTATCGTACCGAGAAATAGATTGGTTTCTTAAGTAACAAAGTTAGAGAAATAAAAACAGGAGGAATAAAGGTATGGCATACAGAATTAATGAGGAGTGTATAAGCTGTGGAGCTTGCGAAGAGGAATGCGAAAATCAAGCTATCAGTGAGGGACCGACAATCTACGTGATTGACCCTGATAAGTGCACCGAGTGTGTCGGGAACTTTGAAGAACCAAAGTGTCTTGAGATTTGCCCAGTAGAGGCTTGCGAGCGTGACCCAGACCATAAAGAAGATAAGAAGCAGTTACTTGAAAAGTGGCGTGGCTTACACCCAGGTGAAGAACCGGCAAAAGACACGTATTAGCCTAGAAGCTAATCGTTTGTTTATATTATAAGCTCATTACTTGGCGTTATAAAGAAAGAGCGTATTGGTCCGGGAAGTAGAGCCAGCACTATAGAGAAGTAGTCTAATAATATAGTGGCGAGATGCGATTCACTGATAGCTGGGACGTTACCAAAGAACTTAATGCAGGCGGCTAACAAAGCGCAACAGAATAAAGCCCCCAGCGCAAAGCCGAGGACGGCACCACCAATGCGGTTGACCCAGCTCAGCATTACCACTGCGGTGACCCATTTCAACAACCTGGCAAGTACGGCGGCAATTACTATTACGCTAACTAGTATGAGGACAAAGGCGACAATTTCAGCCACATTTTCGTTGGGAATAAAGGAGAGGTGGCGAGAAAAGGGAGCATAGTAATGCCCAGCCAGGAATACGCCGAGTATTAATCCAGCCAGAGAGAAGGCGACTTTTATGATGCCAACTCGCAGACCAATTACGGTGGGAATGGCGATAGCCACTATAATAACTATATCAAGCCAATTCATCTTTACTCATAGTGCAAAGCATCAATCGGATTTAGCCGGGCAGCTCGTAGTGCCGGGTATATACCGGAGACCAGTCCAATTATAACCGAGACCGTAACGGCAGTAATCACATGGAGTGGAGATAATGTTGCTTGTATTGGAAACCCGGCAAGCCTGGCTATAACGGATATGGCAGAGGCTATCGTCCAGCCTAGGGCAATGCCGGCGGCGCCGCCGACCAAGCTAAGCGTTGCTGCTTCAAGCAGGAATTGAACTAGAATGTCCCTCCGTTTAGCTCCGACCGCTTTACGAATGCCTATCTCTCTGGTGCGTTCAGTTACCGAGACTAGCATGATGTTCATGATACCAATACTAGCCACTAGTAGGCCGATACTGGCAATAAATGCCAGAAATATAGATACTACGCCGGTTATATCACTGAAGATTCCGATCATCTGCTCCATGCTGACGATGCTAAAATCATCTTTCTCATCCTCATCAATACGGTGGCGCTGTCTCAAGGTAGTCTTAATATCGGCTTTTACATCATCCATCACCTCAGGACCGGAGACCAGAACCCCGATTGACTGGACGGCATCTTCCCCGCTGGGGGTGCGCTGGGTAAACAGCCGGGTCTGGTAGGTGGTTATCGGTACCACCACAAGTTCATCTAGGCTAAACCCGAGCATCGCACCACCCTTGGGTGCAAGGACACCGATAACGGTAAAACGTTTCTCATTTATTTTAATCTTCTGCCCTACGGGGTCTTCATCACCAAACAGGTCTTCTGCTGTGTCACTTCCCAGCACTACCACACTATCCCTTGAGGCTACATTTCGCTCCGAGATAAACTGACCGGAGGCTATCTCAGAACCAAACGCCTCCGCAAATTCGGGGGTAGTGCCTTCTATTACCGAGGCGATTGTTTCATCACCGAAGGTCAACTTAACAAAGTTTTCGTTTGTCGGAGCTACCCCCAGCACTGAGGGGATACGAGCTATCGCCTCAGCATCATCTAGGGTAAGACTAGGCGTAGCGAACATGGGTGACATCGCTGCTGCGCCCGGTGCATCCGGATTGACGGGCTGCACATAGAGTACATCTGTACCTAATTCCTCCAAGGTAGAGGTAACATAGGTTTCCATTCCCCTACCCCCCGCCATGATGGCGATTACCGCACCGATTCCGATAATAATACCGAGCATAGTTAGTGCGGAGCGTAACTTGTTAGCGAATAGCGACCTTATGGCAATAATGAAAGAATCAATAAACTTCACTTCCAATCTCCCCTAGTCAGAAATAGCGAGGAGTTGTCTAAGCAGTCTCCTCATCACTGATAATCTTACCGTCATAAAGACGAATGATGCGCCGAGTTTGCTCGGCAATATCCATCTCATGAGTCACCAGGACCACAGTGATACCATCCCGGTTAAGCTGCTGAAAAATAGAAAGAATCTCAGCGGTGGAGGCGCTATCAAGGTTGCCGGTAGGCTCATCGGCTAAAATGAGAGCCGGATTGTTGATTAGTGCCCTGGCTATGGCTACTCGTTGTTGCTCGCCACCTGACAGCTCAGTAGGTTTATGATTAGCCCTCGGTCCTAGTCCCACCCGCTCCAGTGACTCCATCGCCTGCTGACGCTTGTGACGGCCACCGCTATAGATAAGAGGAAGCTCCACATTGGATAAGGCACTAGCCCTGGGTAAAAGGTTATATGTCTGAAAGACAAAGCCGAATTTTTTATTTCTCATCTCGGCTAGCTGGTTATCACTGAGTCGGCTGACATCAGCCCCGTCAAAGATGTATCTACCTACAGTAGGTTTATCCAGACAGCCGATGATATTCATCAGGGTGGACTTACCCGAACCTGAAGCACCGATAATGGCAACTATCTCACCCTGTTTAATATCAAGGGTTACCCCCCTGAGGGCGGGAATATCTACCTTTCCCATCTGGTAAATCTTGGTTATGTTTTCCAGTTCAACCATGTTCCTCACCTATAATAGTTAGTATCTTCTCGACTTATTACTAAAAGAACCCCCCTGACTCGGTTGCTTTTGCCTTTGTTTGCCACACTACTACATCTCCCTCCTCAAGCCCACTGGTAATTTCAGTCTGATAGTCATCGCTTATACCAACAACCACAGACCTTTCTTCAATATCATCATCAATCTTAACTAAAACTTTGTCATTACCTTGGTTATCTTGGGTAATAGCCCGCTCAGGTACCAGCAGAACATCGCTCTTTTGGTGGATTATGATGTCGGTGGTAGCACTCATGCCAACCTTTAGCTCTGAGCCCTCGGGAGTATCAAAGCTAATTTTTACCTCATATATCACCAGCCCAGCCTCCACAATTGGCAGTGAGCCAACCGAGGTAACCTCGCCATCAAACTGTTCATCGGGCAGCGCATCTACCTCAATAATAGCTCCTTGCCCTGGCTTTACATCCGGGATGTCTATCTCATCTACCTCAGCATTGAGTTCCATACTGCTGGGGTTGATTAGATACAGAATCGGTATTGCTACTGAAATGATATCTTCCTCCTCAACATATACACCGGCTACTAGCCCATCAAATGGAGCGGTGATAGTTGCCTCATCTAACTGCTTCTGGGCTTCAGCCAGAGCTCGCTCGGCTGTCTCTACCTGCATTTCCAATATTTCTATCTCATCGTCGTCAGGGTCGGATTCCATGGCATCTAAGATATCCTCAGCTATATCCAGATTTATCTGGGCAAGATATACTTCAGCCTCCCACTGACTAATGACTATAGGATCACCACCCAAATAAGCTTGTGACAGCATGGCTTTGGTATAATCTAGGTAATCCTCAGCATCATATACATCATGCTTTGCATCACGGATTTCCTTCTTTGTGTATGGGTCTTCGGTCTTCTCCAGATTGTATTCTGCTTGAGCCAGAGCTGCTTGTGCCTGGGTTAAAGCTAGTTCTAGAGGACCAGTATCAAGCCTGGCAAGCACATCATCCTTGGTGACCTCATCACCTTCCTCAACATAGAGCTTATCTACCTTGCCGCCACTGCCAAAGGTTAAATTTACCTCATTAGAAACGCCTATAATACCACTAGCGCTAATGCTATCGGTTAAATCACCCAGCACCACCTCAGTCTCGTGCCAGGATACCTCGTCACCATCTCCCCCAGCACAAGCCGCAGTTCCAGCTAAAACCAGACACAGTAATAGAACACCGATAATTCTCCAGCTTCTCATTTCAAAGCCTCCCTATCAAAAATAGTAATTTCATTTCTGGTGGGCTACCTCGCTCACCGATTGCTTTTCCTTATGTTCTTGTTCCCAGCGCTCTAACAGGGCGGGGAATTCTCTGTCCAGAAAGGAGTACACATCACACATCTCCTCCAACCACTTCTGGTTTAGGTGGGTCAGGAGAGCTTTTGCTGACAGCACTTCCAGTCCACGTTCCGCAAGCTGCCGGAACATCTTAATCTCGTCTTCAAGGCCACGTTTTATCATGTGCTGCCAGACATCGGACCGGATGCGGAAGTAATCATGCCTTACCCCCGGCAGGCTGAGCCGCTCAATCAAGCCAATCTGGATGAGGAGACGGCTGGCAGTGCTGATTGAGCCCTTGCTGGCCATCAGGGCTTCGGCTAGTTGGACGGTAGATTGGTGCGGTGGTTCGGAGATAAGAAGCCAGCCGAGAATACGGCCGGCCATCCGGGGCAAGCCGGTCTGCTCAGAGACAATGCCGACTTCTTCGACAAATTGTTTCTCTTCCGTATTTGTCTCATCGTTCATCCCGCTCCTCCTCAAAGAGCGTTGCCACTTTTTATTATAATAATATATATAGTATATTTTGTCAACACTAAATTTATTAAATTGTTTAAATTTTACAAATTGGTTGAGAATACCTTAGGCAATTAAAAGTAATAAGTAGACAATAAGCTGAAGCAGTATTATGGCCACTAACGGGGTAAAATCAAACATACCTGTCCTAGGGATAATGCGGCGTAGTGGTGATAAAATTGGTTCGGTGATTTTGTCCAGAATAATGGTCAGCCTATTCGGTCTCGGTGAAAACCAGGATAGAATAACCCGAGCTATAATAACTAAGGTAAGCACATTACATAGAACCATGATAATGTCAAACAAAAGTGACACTACGCCTAACTTCCCAATCTCTTGGCTTTATTATAGGCAGCGCTCACTGCCTGCATAAGCAGTTCGGAGAATTTCCCTTTTTCTAGCTGGAGCAGAGCTTCGGCAGTGGTGCCACCGGGAGAAGTAACCATTCTGCGCAGCTCGGCAAGCGGCCTGCCTGACTTCTGGATAAAGTGCTCTGAGCCCAGCACTGTCTGCAGCACTAGCTCTTTTGCCATATCACGAGGGAGACCAATATCCACTGCAGCATCAATCAATGACTCCACGAAAAGAAAGATATAAGCCGGACCGCTACCACTTACCGCTGTGGCCATATCAATGTATTTCTCATCATCAACATAAATCTCTTTACCCATAGTCCCAAGAATAGAGCCTGCCCATTCCTTTTGCTGCTCAGTTACATCGGCAGCCGCTGTCCATACGCTGATACCCTCACCAATCTGAGCTGGTGTATTAGGCATAGCTCGAACCACGCAGTTGTGATTTAGCCCAAGACACAAACTACTAATTTTTATCCCGGCAATAATAGATAACACTAGTTGGGGCGGTTTAATCTGACCACTAAGCTCAGCCATTACATTAGTCAAATTCTGTGGTTTGATTGCCAGAACCACTACATCACTCTTGTCGGCGGCTAACCGATGATTGTTCATCACTGCCACGCCATACTTGTGTTCAAGATGCCGGCAGCGAGCCTCATCAATATCACTGACCGATATAGACTGTGATGGGCTTAGCCCCTTTTCCAGAATAGCTGATAACATTGCCTCACCCATAACCCCGCCACCAATAAAGGTAATTTTCATTTTGCCCCCCGCTCACCAAAAATGGCACGACCAATTCTGACCAGGGTTGCTCCCTCTTCAACAGCTACCTCAAAGTCATCGGTCATACCCATAGACAGGTGTTCAAGCCCAAATGAATCCCGCAGTGAACGTAACTTCCGAAACACAGGACGAACCTGCTCAGCATCCGACAGCAGAGGGGCTATGGTCATCAGTCCCTTTACCTCGAGCCTGGGCAGGTGAGCGATTTCCTCCAGAGCTGGTTCCACTTTAGTCAAGGGAAAACCATTCTTACTGGCTTCGCCGGAGACATTAACCTCAAGCAAGACAGGCATAGTTTTGTGAGTGCGATGACTTATTACCTCAGCCAGCCTGACCGAATCTATGCTGTGGATTAAATCAAAGATTTCTACTGCTACTTTGGCTTTATTGCTCTGGAGGTGACCAACCATATGCCAGGTGGGGTGGGGCTCGAGCTGGGACAACCGCTCTATTTTTTCTACCGCCTCTTGAACCCTATTCTCTCCAAAGTGCCTGATACCTAGCTTGAAGGCGGTAGCTATAGCTGATGGCTGCACCATCTTAGTTACCGCTACAATAGTTACCTCATCAGGCGACCTACCGGCTCGCTGGCAAGCCCGGTTAATGCGTTCTTTTATTTCAGCAATATTAGCTCCGATATCTGTTGCTGACCTCATCGCACCACCAAATTTACCAGCCTCCCCGGGACATATATTATATCAGCAATCTCCTTACCCTTTAGGCAGGCTTTCACCCGCTGCCTTTCCAGTATTAGCTGCTGGGCTTCAGCCTCAGTGATAGATGCTGGGACAGCAATCCGGTCACGCAACTTGCCATTGACCTGAACCACCAGAGTAATCTCCTCCTCCCTGGCCAGTGCCTCATCCCAATTAGGCCAGCTTTGATTATGGATGCTATACTCGTGACCTGTCTGCTGCCACAGTTCCTCTGCCAGATGCGGGGCGGTAGGAGCCAAAAGCAACATAAGTGTTTTCATAGCTTCTTCCCAGGCGGAAGACGTAATTGAGCCTATTTCCTTTGCGTTGGTCAGATAGTTAGTAAACTCCATAAGTGCCGCTATCATAGTATTGAATCGGAGCTTTTCCATATCTTCAGTAACTTTTCTAATAGTCTGATGAGCAATACGCTGTAGCTCTCTATGAGCTTTTTCTTCGCCAAATTTATCTTCCATAACGGCTTTTGGTTTTATTTGATACTGTTCTAAGACCAGATTCCATACTCGGTTAAGCCAGCGGCTTATGCCACTAATGCCACTGTCATTCCACTCACCGCCCTTCTCCCAGGGTGCCACAAACATGAGGTAGGCGCGCACTGCATCTGCCCCCAACTCAGAGACATACTCATCGGGGGTAATCACATTGCCCCGTGACTTGCTCATCTTCTGACGCTCAACAATAATAACCCCCTGGTTAAACAAACGGGTAAACGGTTCATCAAAATTAATCAGCCCCATATCCCGAAGTGCCTTAATAAAGAAGCGGGCATAGAATAGGTGCATAACGGCATGCTCGGCACCACCGGTATATAGGTCTACTGGTAGCCAGTACCTTACCTTGTCAGCATCAAAGGGAGCTGTATCACAATTGGGGCTGGCATAGCGCAAAAAATACCACGAGGAACACATAAAGGTATCCATGGTATCAGTCTCCCTCTTGGCTGGAGCCGAGCACTGCGGGCAGGTAGTATTGACAAACTGCTCACAATACTTCAAGGGAGATTCACCGGTAGGTCTGAATTCAGCGTCTTCAGGGAGTAACACAGGCAGGTCTTGCTCAGGGACAGGGACAATGCCGCAATTAGGGCAATAAATCATGGGTATTGGTGCTCCCCAATATCGCTGGCGGGAGATGAGCCAATCGCGAAGCCGGTAGCTGGTAGTTCGCTCCCCCCAAGTCTTCTCCTCCAGAAAATCAGAGATTTCCTCTATACCCTGCTGGCTGGAGAGCCCATCAAAACGTTCTGAGTTCATCATAATGCCCTGTTCAGTATATGCCTCCTTTAGCTCCTCCTCCTGCCACCCGGGAGGAGCTATCACCACTCTGATGGGCAGGTTGTACTTCTTGGCAAAAGCAAAATCGCGCTCATCATGGGCTGGCACCCCCATTACTGCTCCGGTGCCGTAGCTCATTAATACATAATCAGCAATCCAGATAGGCACCTTCTCCCCGTTAAGTCTATTTACTACATAAGCTCCGATGAACACCCCATCCTTTTCTTTCTCGGTTGATAGCCTTTCTATCTCAGTCTGGTGCTGTGATCGTGCCACATAGTCTTTAACCTCAGCCCTTTTCTCAGGCGTAACTAGCTTAGCCACTAGTGGATGTTCTGGAGCTAGAACCATAAAGGTAACACCGAAAGTAGTATCGGGGCGAGTGGTAAATACACTGATTTCCCTTTCATCCACGCCAGAATGGTCAAGGGCGAAAGAAATCTCAGTGCCCACGCTCTTACCCACCCAGTTCCGCTGCATCATCTTTATTCGCTCTGGCCAGTCAATGCCATTATGTTGCATAAGCTCATCGGCATATTCGGTGATGTGGAAAAACCACTGCTCCAAATCTCGCTGGCTGACTGGAGCTCCACAGCGCTCACAGAAGCCCCCGGCCACTACCTGTTCATTAGCCAGCACCGTCTGGCACTGCGGGCACCAGTTAACTGGTGCCTTGCCCCGATAAGCCAGACCATTCTCATACAGCTTCAAAAAGAACCACTGTGTCCATTTATAATACTCAGGTAGGCAGGTTATTACCTCTCGGCTCCAGTCATATATAGCACCTAGACTCTTGAGCTGATGACGCATATTGTTTATATTCTGCATCGTCCAGGTGAAAGGATGAATACTCTGGTTAATAGCTGCATTCTCGGCAGGTAGTCCAAAGGCATCAAATCCCATCGGGTGAAGCACATTATAGCCCTGCATCCGTTTGAACCTAGCACGAACATCAGACGGAGCCATAGCATACCAGTGCCCAATATGGAGGTCACCTGAGGTATAGGGGTACATGGTCAGTGCATACCACTTTGGTCGAGGGTCATCCTCACTAACCTCATAAAGTCTATCCTCAGCCCATCTCTGTTGCCATTTCCTCTCTATTTCCTGAGGGTTATATCTAGCTACCATCTATCTCCCTTATCTAAAAAGAAGCCCTCTGCCCATAGAAGTATACAATAGGGAACCATTTTTGCCAAGCTGGGGGAAGAGGCTGCAACTACAAGCGGCAAAGGAAGGAAAGGATTTAGATAAAGCTATCAGGGGAGAAGAGAAAAGACCTCGTCGGGACAAGCGCTCTATTAGACTTGAGAATATCGAGAGACTTACTGAGAACTACCTGGCCTAAATACCCTATAAAGGCAGCGGTTGCTGTTACCATAGTTTCATCGTCTATTCTCCTGTTCTCCAGCGCTCCTACACTTCTATCCTGCTCTAGCGTTCGTACTACCGTGTTCCTGCTCACCATTATGGCTTTCGTAGCTGGTATAATGATTTACATAAGCCTAGACGAGATACTCCCCTTAGCCCACCGATACGGTCAGGAGCACCTTATAATCATAGGACTGGGAATTGGCAAGCTGGTTATGGCAGCTACGCTAGCCTATAGAGATGCAATCTACTTGCCATAGTTGTAGCTGCTATTGAACAGTCGTCCGGGGTGTGTGATGGGTAACAAGATGGCTTTTTATTACATCCGCATGCCTAGGGATTCACTTTGTATTATGGGATATGCTCTGGTTCAGATAGATAGGTGACACTATAATAGTGTCATTATGAGAATAGTAAGCGGTACAGTTTCTGGAGTTTCTCGTCTGGCTG
>SMTZ1_10015574_pt1 | contig 11661 bp, 15 predicted proteins | sample DeeMarSWOR136_30_FD_25667 | JGI IMG/M metagenome (IMG submission 25667) | reverse complement strand
AGCGGTGATGTTCTGACTGGCACTATCGCTGCGATGTTCGGGCTGGGATTTTCCATCAACGATGCCGTACGGATGGGCGTTTTTATGCATGGTTTTGCTGGCGATCTTGCAGCAAAGGATAAAGGAGAAGATGGTCTCCTTGCTGGGGATATCATGGATCAATTGCCTGCAGCCATGAAACTTTATCGGGAGGAATTTGATTCGGTTGTAGAAGATTACTACCACTGCATTTATGTAGTCTAATATTGATTTTCCAGGAGAACATATCAATAATCGTTAAATAAATTCTAAATCTTAATTTCTAAATACTAAATAAATACAAATGACCAAAAATCAAAATCCAAAACAATATGATTTGGAGGAGCGAACTTTCTTGTTTGCCCAAAGAGTCAGAAATTTTGTTAAAAGGCTTCCTAAAACTATTTCCAACATTGAGGATATCAAGCAGTTGGTAAAAGCCTCAGCTTCTGTGGGTGCAAATTATATTGAAGCGAATGAGTCATTAAGTAAAAAAGATTTTCTTTACAGAATTAAAGTATGTCGTAAAGAATCAAAAGAGAGTAGATATTTCTTAAGGTTAGTAGAGACAGATAATACATCCAACATAGAAGATGAAAGAAAAGCCTTAATACAAGAAGCAACAGAACTTATGAAAATTTTCGGATCAATAATAACCAAATCTGAGGCGAGATCAGGATTGTCATAGTTATGGACATTATTATAATCGTTACAGGTTAAAATTTCATGAGTGTATATGTCATTGCGAGGAGCGAAGCGACGAAGCAATCTCCTGCATTACAAATAGTTATGAGATTGCTTCGCTTCGCTCGCAATGACAGCATTTTATGAAATTCTTACTCGTAATAAGTGTAATTTGAATTTTGATATTGTTTAGGATTTAGATATTAGTGCTTCGGATTTATTAATGTTTTAATTATAAATCAACAACTTAATGGTCAAAATGAAAGCTTGGCTTCTTGAAAATCAAGCGCCAATTGAAGAAAAGCCGTTGGTGTTGAAAGCGCTTCCTGATCCTGAACCAAAAGGATATGAAATCAGAATCAAAAATATTGCCTGTGGCGTATGCCGCACGGATATTCATGTTGCCGAAGGCGACCTGCCGTTGAAAAAGTCACCATTGATTTTAGGACATGAGGTGGTGGGGATCGTTGATAAAATCGGGGAACAGGTCAGTAACTTCAAAATCGGAGACAGGGCTGGAATTGCCTGGCTCAACAGTACGTGCGGTACATGCAAATTTTGTCTTGCTGATAGAGAAAATTTGTGCCCCAATGCGCATTTCACTGGCTGGGATGCAGATGGTGGTTTTGCTGAATTTAGTATTATATCTGCTGAATTTGCTCTTCCCCTGGGTGAAAAGCAGACTTTTATTGAATTAGCCCCACAGATGTGTCCTGGTATCGCTGGTTATCGAGCCTTTCGTCTAACGGAATTAAAGTCAGGAGAAAAATTAGGACTTTATGGTTTTGGGCCCACAGCAACTTATGTACTTCAAGTCGCCAAACATAAAAATATTCAAGTTTACGTCATTACCCGAAATGAGACAAATCAACAATCAGCGATTGAGCTTGGCGCTACCTGGGTTGGTGGCTACGACGATAAAATTCCTACAAAACTCGACGGTGGCATCATTTTTCCGCCCGCTGGGAATCTTGTTCCCTTTGCTTTATCGCAATTGGACAGCGGAGCTAACCTTGTTTTGGGACCAGTGACCATGTCGCCGATTGAAATAAAGGATTACAATCTCATCTGGCAGGAACGTTCAATTATCAGTTTAGCGCATATCTCCAGAAAAGACGGCATCGAGTTTCTTCAATTAGCAGACGATATCAACATGAAAGCGTCAATTGATGTTTTTCCATTTGCTGATCTGCCAGAAGTGCTAATTCAGGTCAAACATGGAAAAGTGAATGGTAATGCAGTGATTCAAATCGCTAAAGATTAGGTTTTTAAATTTAACCAATACAGTATCCTATAATAATAGGGTGCAATCCCATAATTTCGGAATTGTCTTGAAAAGTATTAAAAATTGTAACCACTTGTTTTATTGAAGAATAGAGTTATTAGTTTTAAATATTAATTTATGATTTTGAGCCATTTTTAAAATAGCAGAATAATTTTTAGCAGAATAATATAAAACAGTAAAGCAGGAGTTATTATTTTGTCAATCTCAAGTTTGATGCCAGGGATAACGGGTGATAATATTCAACTACTAACTTGATGAAATTTTGTCACTTATATTATTTAAAAAAATTATTCTGCTATCAATCATTCTGCTATATTTAGAATCTCATGATTTTTTCTATGATTTTATTGTCTGAAATTATTGTTTTTCACCCTAATAATAGAACAGAAACAATGAAAATTAAAATAGATAAAAAAAGCGTATCGAATGTAAGAAATTGGTTTTCTAATTATTTAACTAATTTTAAATCTAACAATTCGGAATTACAACGAAATATTAAACTGAAAGAAGATCACACTAAACGAGTCGTCAAAGAAATCTTTGATATTGGAAAAGCACTTGAATTGAATCGTAATGAATTGTTTTTGGCTGAAATTATTGCCCTATTACATGATATAGGTCGTTTTGAACAATATGCCCGTTACAAAACTTTCGTGGATCGCAAATCAGAGGATCACGCAAAGCTGGGTGTCAAAATATTGAAAAAAGATGATGTTCTAAATGAATTTAATGAATCAATAAAAAGTCTCATTTTCAGAACGATTCGATACCACAACCGTGCAAAATTACCTGAAAATGAAACGGAAACATGCCTGTTCTTTACCAAGCTGTTACGTGATGCGGATAAACTGGATATTTGGAGGGTCGTTACCGATTATTATCACCAGAAAAATGGCAGACGAAATGGAGCGATAGAGCTTGATCTTCCAGATACGCCAGGATTTTCAGAGGAAGTGTATCAAGATTTAATGAACAGAAGGATCGTCGATATAAAACACGTGAAGAATCTCAATGATTTTAAACTGCTCCAGATCGGATGGATTTTTGATATCAACTTTGATGTTACCATGCAGGCTATCAAATCGAGGCGCTATTTAGAGTTGATACGGGATGTCTTACTGAAATCAGAAAAAATCCAGTTAATTTTTGAAAGTATATCAAAAACAATATGAGGAGCATTACTATTCGTTTAATATCAAAAAAAACAAATGAGATCACAGGATAAATAATCAAATAAATTGGTTTTAGCAGGCATTATATCCATCGCCCTGGTTCTGGGATGCGGAAAAAAGTCGGAAGAGAACATCGCTGAGAAAAGGATCGAATCCCAGACTGGCAGTAAGGAACAAGCAAGACCGATAGAGGTTCGTGATGATAATTTTGAAAGCGAGGTTCTCAAATCAGATATTCCTGTAATTGTAGATTTCTGGGCTCCCTGGTGCAGACCTTGCCTCATTGCCGCGCCAGTGCTAGAAAAAATAGCTCAACAGTACCAGGGAAGATTAAAGGTGTGCAAGTTGAATGTTGATGAGGCACGTCAAACCGCCATGAGATATGGCATCAGGAGTATACCCACGCTGAATTTTTATAAGGATGGTGAGGTAGTAGATCAAATGATTGGCGTCACTCCAAACTATGAGTTCGATTTAAAGAAGAAAATAGAATCGCATCTTTAAAGAAACAAAAGTAAAATAACTCTTGATTTTTCAGATGGTGTAAACGTAAAGCAGTTAGATAGATTAAAAAATTTTTTCATAATGTGAATATTACCAAAAAGCTTCTATAAAAATTTAAGGAGGTAATAAAATGCCCTGGATTAATGTCGAAGATTGTAATGGCTGCGGGATTTGTGTGGAGGAATGTCCTGTAAATACCATCGCAATGAAAGATGAAGAAGCGGAAATAGATATGGGTGGGTGCATTCGTTGTGGTATTTGTCATGATATATGTCCACAGGATGCTGTAAAGCATGATAGCGAGAAAGTACCAGAGATAATCGATATGAATGTGGTAATGACAAAAAAGAATATGGAACTTTGCGCACAATATCTTGGCAATGAACAGGAAAAGATAAAATGCCTTAACAGGATGATAAAACATTTTAATAGAGAAAAAATGATAGCAGAGAGGACGTTGGAAGCGCTTGAAAAATTAAGAAATTAATATTCTTTATCTTAAAAAAAAAATCAAGCATGAGTTTGACAAGGTTGAAGGAGAAAGGAACATTCTTAAAGGAAATACATGAAAAAGGATGTTATCATAATTGTTAATCTGACTAAGTAGTATTGAATAAATCACTAATTCTAAATTATGATTTAATCATCCTAAAAAGCTTTGTTACCTATTTCATAAAATCAGAAAAATATATATAAATTATTTTAGCTGGAGGAAACAGATTGAAGGACAAAATAAAAATCGGGATTATTATCTGTGATCGCTATTATACCTGTGCTGGAGGAAAATGTTTTCGTTCTCTTCGAGAAAGAGAGGGAGCGTTCAGCATCTATAAAAATCAGGAGGTTGAATTAGTTGGCTATACGACCTGTGACGGCTGTCCTGGCGGCAATGTCGAATATGCACCTGAAGAAATGATCAAAAACGGGGCAGAAGTCATACACCTGGCAACGGGATTGGTTGTTGGCTATCCACCGTGTCCCTATCTGGCTCATTTTCGAGATTTTATTGAAACTCGATACGGCGTGAAAGTGGTTGTGGGAACGCATCCGATTCCACAAAAATATCTGAATGTTCATTCGAAATTGAAAACCTGGGATTCTCCCCAATGGCAGGAGTTCATTCAGCCAACGATGGCAGATGAGAAGACTCGGTTAGCTTATGATTAATTTTTTGAATCCACCATTAAGAAAGTTCAAAATCTCTGGGCAGAAATATTTTGACCGCTAATTCCGCTAATTAATGGAATTACGCGAATTAATTATTGGCGAAATTGGTCTAATTCGCGAAATTTACGGTCTAGCTTTTTGGTTCTGGCTTGTCCAGGTCAGGAAATTTAGCAATGCAATTAAAAGAAAAAATAGAACATGCCCTGCGCCAGGTCATCGATCCAGAGACCAGCATGGATGTGATGCGGATGCAACTGATAAAAAATTTAAATGTCAATGAAGATGGATCAGTCTCGCTGACATTTATTCCGTCTTCACCCCATTGCCCGTTGGGATTTCAACTGGCAATCAGTATTCACGAAGCCGTTAAAAAAGTTGATGGTGTGTCCAAAGCAAAAATTGATGTGAAAAATTTTGTTCGTGCAGATGAATTGAAAAAAATTTTAGAGGAACTGGGTAATTAGTACCTAACCAGTTAAATTCTTGCCCAAAGATCAAAAATATTTTAACCGCGAATTCCGCTAATTACTCAAATTACGCGAATTAAATAATTAGCGAAATTTGTTTAATTCGCGTAATTAGCGGTTCAGGGTCTTTTGGGTTCTGGCTTGTCTAGGTTGGGTAATTTGGGAATTGGGTGGTCAAGTAAATAGGTAATAAATCTAAAATCTAAAATCAAAATGGTTCTGGCTCATCTAGATTAGGAAAGGATGAAATATGTGGCATTATATTATTTATGCACTGTTAATGCTGTATATTTTCTATTGGCTAATAGCAGTGATCCGTAAACGAAGTGTGGGCGAGATTTACGAAGCGTGTGGATTGGGACTTTATTTTACCCAGATATTCTGGAGTCAATGCTGGCTAATGCTTAACATTCAAGCCTTAAGAGTCATTGGATTCATCTTGTTCGTGCCAGCCGCTTTCTTTGTCGGTGCCTCATTCGTGACACTAAAAGCGAAAGGTAAACCAACAGATAGCTGGGAATCAACCACTTCTTTTGTTAAAAATGGTGTTTATCGAGTCACTCGCCATCCCATGTTTCTTGGTACGGCAATCTGGTCGTTCGCCTTGGTTTTAGTTATTCAAAGCCTTATTTCAACAATTTTAGCATCAATTGCCATCTTCTGTCTCTGGATGGCTTCCAAAAAAGAAGAAGAGTTCAATCTAACTAAATTTGGTGATGAATACAGGGGCTACCTTACCAGAGTACCGAGATGGAATTTTATAAAGGGAATAAAAAATTTTAAAAAAGATTAAGTTTAATTTTTGATATAGTGTGAAAAAGAAGATTTTGAATTAAATTTGGGAGTTATATCATGCCAACTTATGAATATAAATGTCAGAAGTGTGGTCACCATATTGAAATATTTCAAAATATGGGGGATGCTCCATTGACGGAGTGCCCGCAATGTGGTGGTAATTTACAACGGATGATCACAGGCGGCAGTGGTTTTGTGCTGAAAGGCAGTGGATTTTATCAGAATGATTATAAAAAACAGGATACGTGTTGTTCCCGAGGCGAAAGCTGTGATAATCCGAAACGGTGTTGTGAGAATTAATAAGGTGAAACGTGAAATGTGAAACGTGAAAGGTGAGATGGCAGACGGCAAACGATTGTAATTTCACGTTTGACGTTTCATTAAAAAAAGAACAAGCCTCAGATGGAGTCCACCTCTGAGGTGGACTCCATCTGGAGATATTAATCTAAAAATCAAGGAGCATCACAATGAAGGTAGCCATTTCAACTGACAGCGGTTATGTCTCTGCCCATTTTGGGCGCTGTCCCGAATTCACCATTTTAGATATTGATGATGGAAAAATAGTGAACAAACAAGCGATTCCCAATCCAGGTCATCATCCTGGATATTTACCCCAGTATTTTGAACAACTGGGGATCGAAGCGGTTATTGCTGGCGGCGGCGGCACACGGGCGCAGATGTTATTTGCAGAAAAAAATATCCAGTTCGTTTTAGGAGTTACAGGCAAAATTGATGATGTGATCGATAAATTGTGCAAAGGCGAATTGGAAGGCGGCGAAAGTCTCTGCCGTCCTGGCGCTGGAAAAGGGTATGGCCTGGAAAAAGATGAGTGCGATCATGGGGAGCATGATCATCATCACCTTTAACCATTTATAGAGCAACATACAGAATAGAATCTTGAAAAATTCCAAATAACAAAATCCAAATTCGCCAGAGGACGCATCCGCCTTTGGCGAGATTCCAAACAAATCACACAATATAATATTCAATTGCAATTCGGCTTGGATAGTTTGCAGGAAGAATAATATGGAAATTTGGGCAATACTAAAGCATTCATTCATGATCACCGTGTTTGTATTCGTGATGATGCTGATTGTGGATTATTTAAATGTGCTCACCGAGGGTCGGATGTCTTCAGCGATCAAAGGGAATCGGTGGAGACAGTATACAGTTTCATCATTTTTAGGGGCAACGCCTGGCTGTTTAGGAGCTTTCTTAAATGTGTCATTTTATGTTCATGGGCTAATGAGTTTCGGTGCCATTGTGGGCGGCATGATCGCTACATCGGGCGATGAAGCCTTTATCATGTTAGCGCTATTCCCTAAGCAAGCCCTTATTCTGTTCGGTTTGTTATTCGTGCTGGGAATTGTGCTAGCGTGGCTGACCGATAAACTTGCCCCACTGTTGAAGATAGAATCGTGCGTTGCGTGTAAACTTCAAAAGGTTCACACTGTCGAGACATGTGACTGCTTTGACAAAGAGAATATTGCTAAAAATCTGTTGCACATCTCCTTTTTGCGAGGTGCATTTTTAATAATTGCAGTTCTATTTCTCATTGGATTAACCACTGGAAATGTTGGACCGCCAAGTTGGGGCTGGAAGCGACTTACCTTGACGATTTTAGTAGCCATCGCAATGGTTATTGTTGGTAGCGTGCCCAATCATTATCTGCGAGAACATATCTGGCATCATATCGCCAAAGAGCATCTCTGGCGGGTGTTTCTGTGGTCTTTTTTTGCCATATTAATTTTAGAACTGGGATTCAAGTACTGGAACATGGAAGCTTTTGTCAAGTCGCACATGACATGGGTCGGTATTATTGCCGTGCTGGTAGCACTTGTTCCCGAATCAGGACCGCATTTTATATTCGTGATGATGTTCAACCAGGGATTAATTCCATTCTCAATTCTATTAGCCAGTTCCATTGTGCAGGATGGGCATGGTATGCTGCCACTGCTATCTTATACAGTAAAGGATTCAATTTTGATCAAAGTTTTCAACCTGGTGTTCGGAATTATTTTCGGGTTGATTTTTTATTTAATTGGATTATAAACAATAGCAAATCAAATTTAAATTTTATTAAATAGGCTATTGGCTTTTCGCTAAAAAATGAGTAGAAAACAAATAGAGAAATGCCGATTACTCAATTTAAGAACACTTAAATATGGAGGAATAAAATGAAAAATTTGATGAAATTTTTTATTGCCATTGTTGTGATTCTGTTTGGAACGAGTTGTTTGTTTTCCCAGCCAGGCAGAGGTTTGAATCGAAGTGAAATAACGAAATTATACAACGCTGCCACAGAGGAGACGTTTGAAGGGAAAATAGCCAAAGTTGTGGTTGCTGATTCAGGCTATGGTCGTTTTCCTGGGGTTATCGTTGATTTAAAAACCAAAGACAAAGAAGAGAAAGTCTATATTGCCCCGAGCTGGTATTTAACTAAACAAAAAATTGAACTGAAAAAGGATCAATCTTTGACCATTACAGGCTCAAAAGTGACCCATAACAACCAGCCATTGATCATTACTCGAACCATGAAATACGATGGCAAAGGGATTACCTTCAGGAATGATAAGGGGATTCCCGTCTGGGCGGGAAAAGCTATGGGACCTGGTGCTGGAAGAGGAAAAGGAAAACGTCGACGGTAAAAATTCAAATCCCAATAGCCAAAATCCAAATAAATTCCAAATTTCAATTTTCAAAATACTAACGAAATGTTTACAGATAAGATGACGTTTGGAAATTGATTATTAAATATTGAATATTATTTGTAATTTGTTTTTTGATGTTTGGGATTTAATAAGATGTTTTTTAACAAGCACCATGACACAAATTTAACCAAAATTATGTTAGTAATTAGAATTTAAAAAAAAATGGAAGGAGGTGAAAAAGTATGCCCGCAGGTGATGGAACAGGACCAATGGGAATGGGACCGATGACAGGAAGGGCCGCAGGCTATTGCGCTGGTTATGGCGCTCCTGGTTATGTCAATCCCATTCCAGGTCGAGGATATGGCTTCTGGGGTTTCGGTCGAGGAGCTTTTGGCAGAGGGAGGGGATATCGTCACTGGTATTATGCCACTGGTCTGCCGTTCTGGGCACGCCAGGGCGCTTATGCACCCATGCCGTATGCTGCACCTTATTATGCAGCTCCGACCATGACGCCAGAGCAGGAGCTAACCTATCTGAAAGATCAAGCGGATTACCTTGCCAGTTCGCTGGATGAGATTCAGCAGAGGATCTCGGAACTCGAAGGAAAAGCCAAGAAGTAATCTGCCAATGTGAGACGTGAAACGTGAGATGTCAAACGGAATACCAGGAGGAGGTTTCAAATGACGCTGTCTCACGTTTTACGTCTTAAGAGCCTGAATCTTTTTAATCACTCTCGTCTCGAGATATTATACTTTATCCAAATAAAAATGAACTTTGTATAATTCAAATGCCAATCACAAAACCTTTTGATCAGCACTATGACGAATATGAACAGTGGTTTGTTGAAAATCGCTATGTTTACTTATCCGAGATCGCTGTGGTACGTCATTTTATTCCCATCTCAGGATTGGGTATGGAAATTGGTGTGGGAAGTGGGCAATTTGCGCTACCCTTGAAAATCCCTTTTGGCATCGATCCATCTGAAAATATGTTAAAATTAGCGCAGCAAAAAGGTATGAATGTCTTAAAAGGAGTGGCTGAACATCTGCCCCTAAAAAACAACACATTCGATTCTGTCCTCATGGTCACCACGATATGTTTTGTAGACGATGCCAATTTATCTTTTCGGGAAGTTAGAAGAATTTTAAAAGCCAATGGCAAATTTATCCTGGGACTTGTCGATCGAAACAGTCCGTTGGGGCAAATTTATGTGGCAAAAAAGCAGCAAAATGTATTTTACCGATTGGCGACTTTTTATTCTACAGAAGAAATCATCTCGCTACTTGAACAAAACAAATTTACCAATATTCAAACCGTTCAAACGGTATTCGGAAATTTAGCGGAAATAACTGAAATTCAACCTTTTAAAAATGGGTATGGTGAAGGGGGATTTGTGGTCATAAGGGCTGAGATCTGAAATAGATTTTATACAAAATTATTATCAATCATATTAAAGGATTAAGCCATGAAAGTATCCGATATAATGACCAAAAATTTTTTAGCTGTCAGACCTGACACGCCAATTTATAAGGTTCAATCGCTTCTAATTCGTTACCATTTGAATGATGTGCTGGTAACAGATACAGAAAATAAATTGCTGGGAATTGCAACGTTCAGTGATATCTGCTGTAAACTGCTGCCCGATTATGATGAATTGATGCAGGATAGTTCTTATTTGCTGGATCCTGAACTCATCGAAGACCGATTAGCCGATATCATGAATCTTCCTGTAAAAGAAATCATGACGACCAATGTGATTACGACCGAACCCGATGCATTTGCCATTAAAGCGGGTGCTTTAATGACTGCCAAAAAAATCAAACAACTCCCAGTCATTGAGAACAATCGACTGGTCGGTGTAATTAGTCGTACCGACATTACCTGGGGATTGCTGTTGAAATATTGCAAGCGACTTACCTGGGGATTGCTGTTGAAATATTGCAAGCGACTGCCTGATTAAATTTTGGAGATTCTGATGACATTTAATTTTGGAATGATGTATTCCTTAAATTTTTAATTATTTGGGATTAATTCATTTTCACGTTCGGAGGGAGGAAAATGAAAGCAAAAAAAATAATTCAGGGACTCTTGTCCGAAGCAATTCAGGTTCACGATGAAAGGCTTTATTCACGGGTATTGAATGATTCTGCCCTGGGTCTGGGTGAGTCTTACATGGATAGCTGGTGGGATTGTGAGGCGATGGACGAGTTTATCTGCAGAATTTTAAAGGCCCAGCTCGATAAAAAAGTGAATGGAAACTGGAAAACCCTGCTTTTGATTTTGAAGGCAAAGCTGTTTAACCGCCAGAAAAAATCACGAGCAAAGATTGTGGGTGAGCAGCATTATGACCTGGGAAATGATCTGTACCAGGCAATGCTCGATAAGCGATTGAATTACACCAGTGCCTATTGGAAAAATGCGAAAAATCTCGATGAAGCCCAGGAAGCAAAGTTAGACCTGGTCTGCAAAAAGATCGGTCTGGAGAAAGGTATGACTGTGCTGGAACTGGGCTGTGGCTGGGGTAGTTTTGCCAAATATGCTGCAGAAAAGTATGGGGCGAATGTGGTTGGTGTGAATGTTTCTAAGCAACAGGTTGAGCTGGGAAGAGAGTTGTGCAGAGGATTACCTGTAGAATTGCGACTTCAGGACTATCGAGAGGTCGAGGGGACATACGATCGGGTGATTTCCATCGGAATTATGGAGCATGTGGGCTATAAAAATTATCGCACCTACATGGAAGTGGCGGATCGTTGTCTGAAAGATGACGGCATCGCATTTGTTCACACTATCGGCAGCAATATTAGCAACACCTGTACCGATGCCTGGACCGATAAATATATTTTTCCCAATGGCATGTTGCCTTCCATTGCCCAAATTGCCAGAGCAATGGAAGGATTATTTGTGATGGAAGATTGGCA
>SMTZ1_10027946_pt1 | contig 11664 bp, 7 predicted proteins | sample DeeMarSWOR136_30_FD_25667 | JGI IMG/M metagenome (IMG submission 25667) | reverse complement strand
AATTATGCCCAAAACACACAATATTTACTACAAACACATCCATGCTTTTACCTTCATGGTTAGCTAAAAGCACAGGACGTCCTGAAAGGTTTTTGGCGCTACATACCAATAACCCTATATTTATTACTAAAACTGCAGATATTATGGGACATCCTGGTACAGCAAAAGAAGTACTTGATGTGACAATTGAATTTAGCAGAAGAATTGGATTAACACCAATTGTTCTTGACAAAGAGCATCCAGGGTACATCACCAATTCATTATTGTTAGCAGTGATAAATAAAGCACTTGAAATAGTAGTAAATGGGATCGCTACTCCTCATCAAGTTGATAAATCTTGGATGAAAACGATGAAAATGGGAATTGGAATTTTCGGGATTATGGATAGTATTGGCTTAGATGTAGGTTTAGAGTTACGAAAACGACATGCACTAAAATCCGGGGATAAACAAGCAAAAGCAATATATGAATATCTTAAAACTAATTTTATTGATAAAGGACATCTCGGAATAAAGACTGGCCAAGGTTTTTATAAATATCCCCACCCAGAATATGAAAATTCTGATTTTTAAAGAAAATTACGTTAATAAAATGGAGTTTTATTTGAGTTCCGGGATTGTTACGAAATATAATCAAACTTTTTGAAAATTTTTTTTTATAAAACAAAAAGAGAATTATATAGGAAAATTACAACGCGATATCCTTGAATAAATTGCTTTTAAATTAGAGAATAAATTTGTGACAAAAGTGTTCAATATAAATGTATGTGGTACATTTATAAATAATGCGGATAAATAATATTAAAAGACATCTATTAAAAACTATTGAATAAAATATGTGTTGAAGAATAATGAAAAAAACTAAAATAATAATGATTTCGCTTTTAGGGTTACTATTGCTTGTTCCATTCATGAGACCTTCGATAGCTCAATTTTCTTACTATGTTGGTGTGGAAGTGGGGGACGTTTACGAATTCGATCTGAATATATACGTGGGTCCAACTTTAACTCTTTGGAACCCATGGTTCGATGATAATATGACCGCTTTCTGGGGGGAGCCCTTTGGCCATAGCAGCTGGGATAATATGACTGCGGTATATGGAATGACAGATAAGACTCCTGCTGCACCACAGTTTACTTGGCGTATGGTAATTGACTCAATTGTGCCAGACAAAGATGGTTTCGATACGAATTTTGATGAAGTAGTGAATGTGTCTGATCCATTAGAATGTTGGGATTCTCCTGGTAACTCACTTGTTCAGACGACGAAAGACACAAGTTATGTTAACATGAATTTTCCAGATTATATTTATACTAATTATTGGTCAAATGGTAGGACTTTTTTTATCAATAACGAGACAGCAGGATTTGCGGAAGATATTGCATATGGTGCTTTATGTACTACTGTAATTTGGGCCTCTAACTTATGGTATATGGGTATGTTTAATTTTGATTTGATGAACTCACACTCAATCTTCTTCGCACCAACCACTGTGAACTGGACGGAATTTGCAACAGAATGTAATACGGGTTTGGAAGACACTTATGATTTAGCGGCTAATTATACTTATACTCTCACAGTATCCGAATTACCTAACGGGTTTTCGATGTATTCACCTGTCATGGGATTTGGAAATAATTCACAGTCAATAACTATAAATTCTACCTATGGGACGGATGGTGTAATGACATACCACTCATTTGAGTATGGGAGTACTCTACTTTATGATTTGACGATAGAGGATTCTGCTGATCCCGTAATAACTGACACTCCAGTTGATTTTGCCGTTCCCCATAATTATACAGGAGTAACGATAGAATGGACAGCAACAGACGATAATCCTTATCAATATGGGATTACCCGGAATGGAACTGGAGTACTACCTCCAACGTCTTGGACAAGCGGAGTAGAAGTTAGTTATCCCGTTCCAGATGATCTGCCTTCAGGAGATCACCTCTTTCGAGTCGGCTTTACAGATGAGCGTGGGCATGTTGTTTATGATGAAGTTATCATGACTGTTGGCCCACACCCAGTGCCACCACCACCACCAATCCCTGGTTATGAACCTCTTGTGGTTATGGGCATTGTCACTGCAGTAACGATGGTTATAATAATCCGAATGAAGAAAAAGAAATAAGTAAACTATTGAAAATTTATTTTTTTAATTTTTTCATATCATTTTTTTTTATATCAACATATTTTTTTTGTATGATAATAAATTAGCACCATTTTTGATTATTAAAGTTTTAATAAGATTGAAGATAAATATAGATTATTTTAATTCTGCTTTTAAAAGGCGTTAATCCCCGAAATCTAATTCTTCTTTTCTTACACAAGCTCTCCAGATTTCATAGGATTCACACGTTATAAGTGAACTCTTTTGTCGTTTGAATTGACATCTACTCTCTTCATCGTCTAACCAGCATAAGCAAATAGTTTGATCACTTATTTTTATTTCTCCAAATATAACATCGATAAATGAAGCTATTTCTTGATTATTTGGAAGATATTTTTCTTGGATTTTTAGCAGTGTCTTTGGGTTAGGATAGTACCATTCTCCTCGAATTTTATATATTTTCAACAACTCCTTTATCTCTTTTTCAATATCTTCTTCAAAAACACAAACCATTTCCAATTCTGTTCTATTGTTTATTTGAATTGTTTTCAAACGTTTGTATGGATTTTTAGATCTTCCTACTTTTATAATATGATATTTCTTATCTGCAATAATATACGATTTTTCGTTCATATTCATCGTTCTTTATTAACTATTCTAATAATTGAAATAATTACTTAGAGTTTACTTGGTTACTTCTTTTTTAATGAAGCAAGTGTTAAATAAACAGCGTTCATTAAAGAAAGATTTTTATTTATTGTTTATTTCAATCAATAAACAGTACCAAAGGATTTCAAAGTCTGAATCCCTTTGAACTGTACCGTTTTACATCAGAATTTGATTCAACTTTTATATTGTGGAATATTAATTTCTATTTTTTTGATTAATTGATTATCTATCAAAAAATTTATTAGAAAGAAGTGATAATATTTATGTATGCAAGTACAAAATATTGTTCCTAATTCATTTCTGAATTTGGGATTTAAATCACTTCTCTCTAATGATAATATTCTCTCATTTTATAAAAAGTTTTGTGATGAAATTACATCTCGCATGTGGAAGTTCAAGAGAGCTAAAAATTCGAGATATAAAGATTATGACTTCCTTAGGGTTTTTTTCTTTTCCGAAATTATTGGTAGATCTATTCACGACACCAGCGAAATGCTGAATGATTACTTTTTAAATAAAAGGAGAGGAAGACTTAAAAGTTTTATCGATGGAAGGAAAAAACGTGTTGTTCCGCACCAGACCGATGTGAACAAGTTTCTGCGGAGAATAGGACTAAAAAAAGCGAAAAATATCTTACAAAAATGCATAGATATTCAATTAAAAGATGCTTTAAAATTAAATATTATCACAAAGAAGATAAATGTCATTATTGATTTTACAGAGCATCCTTATTATGGAAAAAGAGATGATAAAATGATTAAAGGGACGAATCGGCAGAAGGGAACGAAAAAGATGCGTCATTACTTAGGGTTTTCTATTCATTGTCGAGGGACACATCTTTACGCAGGATTAGAACATATATCAAAAGGTCAATCTAAAATACCTGTTATTCTAGATTTTCTTTTTCATTTATTTGATATTGGATTTGAATTCAATTACGTGATGATGGATCGAGAGTTTTATCGCGCTGAACTTATAGATGAAATTAAGTTTATGGGCGGTAATGTATTAATTCCTGCTAAATTATATAAAAAGATTAAAAGAATTATTGAAGAATATTTAAAGAATATTGGCAAAAGAGTAAGGAGCTATAAATTTTCTACGACTCCTGGAGGGAGACATCAATGTGTCCAAGAGGTTTACCTAATTTTGAACGCAAAAAAAGGTCATACTCTATTAGGCGTCAAAAGAGACTTTTTAAATGGGAAATTGTCTCTTGAAGAAGCTAGAAAGCTTATTTATGCGATAATGACTACTCAGAAGCCAAGGGGAAAAGAAAGCTCTTGGGCATCCCGCACTTCTCGATTTTATAAAAAAAGATGGTTGATTGAAACAGGATTCAGCGACTTAAATCGGATTAACCGTAGATGGAAATCAAACCATGATAATGTGAGATATTTGGATATGTTAGCTCGTATGCTTCTTTATAATTCTTGGAAAATGAACCGTTCACTGCTAAAGCAATGCAGAAATAAAAAATTAAGGAGAGGAGATTTGACACTCAATCAAAATCAAGATATATTAGCAAAAAGTTTTCTATCTTCAGAGAAAAAATCACGGGGGGTGATCTAATAAAAAGAGAATTATGTCGGTTCTAACATCGTAAAAAATAAAAGAAAAAAAAATAAAACATTAAGTACTGATATATAATAAAAAAAAATTAAAAAAAAAATTGTATATGTTTTACTTTTCAGCTCGTTTTCTCTTTCTATTCAACGAATAACCGATTCCCGTAATAGTTACAATAGCAATAGCCAAAAGAGGAGCAGTTTGGAACCCTGGGATTTGGACACCACCATCACCACCACTAGCCGGGAGATATTTTACGAATGTGCCCACAAAACCCATAATGTTAGTAAATTCCCAATCTTTATCCATTGCAATCCCGTACATGTTCTGAGAAATAAATATTTCTGGGTAATGCCAGGTTTGACAGTGTCTGGTCATGTTATCCATTAACTCTTGCGTTGTAGCTCTATCCGCAAACCACATTTTCTCTATCCATTTATCAACGGTATCGTTATAATGAAATGCTATGTTAAAGAATTGTCCCCCAAGATACCCTACGCCAGGCCAAGCTAGCCCCGAACCGTTGACATACGGAAGCCCGGGACTCTTATAATAATATTCAATGACTGGTACATTCGCAACGTTTGTATCAGGCCAGTTAGTGGGGACTCCATGATATGTGAACGCTGGGAATTCATCAAGACGAAAAATCATTATATTGTAAATATTTGGGTGTAATTTTAAGTCGTCATCACGTTTCCCATCTGGAGTGTCCAACCGAATCCCTATTTCTTTAATGTTCGTCGAAAATAAATCCGCTTGAGGTGCAGTAGCTTCCTCCCACATGAGCTTAAATTTAAAGATAGGATTAGGGCCATTCGCTACCGAAATCCAATCGGCAGTATCGTTATCTATGGTTAGAGATCTATTGGCTACTATTGGCCCCCATTTAGAATCATCAATGAGAGTTTGTCGTGCTATGGTGAGATTTCGGTATGCAATAGGTATATTTGGATTGTAAAATTCATGTTCAAGTCCAAGAAAACCCCCTGATCGGTTCGCGCGTCCTTGTAAGACGTTGTTAATAAAGGTATCATAATCAAACGCGTAACTAAGCGCTTTCCTGAGAGCTCTATCAATGCCATCAACATGAATTGTTCCATCTGGATCAATGTCATGCAATTCAGTCCTCGCCTTAATTTCTGAGGGAGTTCTTGATGGATTATCTGCCCAATATTTCCAATACGTTTCATTAATGCAATTCATTGTTATAAAAGTACGAGTTGCTTCCAAACCCAAATCCTTATATCTAAGGTCAGCATCATTTTCTATTTCAGCATAGATGAGATTTCCACCCCATATGCTATCCTCAGCTATATCTATGCTTCCTGTAGTCATTCCTATAGTTCTTCCGGTAAGATCATCAGCATAATAGTAAGAAAAAGCAAGGTTTTTAACTTGATGGAAACCATCAGCAGCAGCAGCACTAGCATTCCACCAGTTTGGATTTCTTACCATACTACCTCCTGTCCATGTAAATTCATCTTGATTGATAAATATATAGGGGCCCGTTCCAATCATGTGTCCAGGAAATCCTGTAGTAGGATAATCGTCCGGTTCTCCTGTAAGACCCGGTGGTTGTGGAAAGCTAGGATCTTGTCCCAAACCATAAATTGGTCGATCAAAATAGTCTTTATACGCGTCCATTGAAATCATCATAAAGTCAAGACCATACAGAAACTGCGAACCTGCACCACCCCCATCATTATAATAAATTCTAATTTTTCCTCCAAAATCTTTATTTTCGAGTATAGTCACATTTTTAATTCTGCTATATCGCCCAATCATATCATCGTCTGTAGAAGCTCCAAATTCCTCGTATGTACCCGGTTTTCCAATAAATTGGGATATATTCCACGTAGCAGTTTCATAATCTACCCAATCCTCGGCATTTACCCAATAAGCAGTTCTCGCCTTAGTAACTCCAACTCCAATATCGTATGCAGTTATACTACCTGTTATATTTCCTGTCATCACCATATTACGATCAATGTTCCATTTCGCCACCGTTGCGTTCCAAGCAGAACCATCATGAAAGGTAACATCCTCTCGCAGAATTAAGTCTATTGCCCTAATACCCCCTTTATTGATCCAGCCAAGAGAATTCGGTTCCTCTGGCCATTCATGAATCTCCCATTCTTTCGCGAGCACAGGGATAAAATCCTCAGGACCTGACCACTCACCCTCTGGCCACGCCACGAAACCTTCCAGAGCGTTTACGCCATAATCAGCATGGAATCCTGATGTAGCTATGACTCCGTCCCAGCTTCCCACCCCAATACTTTCAACTCCTATTTTTAATGGAGGTATTGTTACGGGGGCAGCTTTAGCTTTTATAGTGAAGAAAGGTAAAACCATCGAACTAATTAAAAGCATAAAAATTAATTTTGTTGATAATTTTCGCATCTTTTATTCATTCTCCATTTTTATAGATAAATTTACATCGTAAATTTAAATAAGGTTACGCAATTAAGATATTTAAATATTTCAATATTTTTAATTAGAATGTGCGATATTAAATTTTAGTTAAAGATATAAAACATGAATAAAAATAACACCAATACAAAAGAGGATCATCTCTTGACAGGTGATACAGAAATAAAGGGACATTTTCAAATGGATTGGGGAAGGCAAGCAGGTGTTATTTTTGCATATATAGTTGTTTTATTAGGTTATTTCGGAATTGTCGCGAATATACTGTTAGTAGTTGGGATAAGTGAATCGATTCGTTATACTGAAATGGATCCTACAATATTGTTTTGGACTTATAAAGTATATCCGCAAACTTTCTACTTACCTATTTTATTGTTATTTTTCATATGTTTTTTATTAACTTATAAGGAAGATATTCCCCATTACGGGATAAAAGCTTCATTATGGATGGTACCGCTTTTAATAGCTGAAGGTTTTGTGTTTTATTGGATAATGTTCGGATTCTCTGCTGAGCCGTTCATTTTACAATTTGCCCATGGAGAGGGTTATTTAAATATTTTAATCTTGTACGGGTGTACGTTCACTGGGGCCTTAAGTGGGATGAAATTTAAACAATTTATAAAAAAGAGAAGAAAATTTGAATAAAAAAGAATTCTAATAAAAGAATTGGAGCAAAAATAAGATGGAAAAGAAATTTAAAAAGGAAATCAAATTCAAGAAATCTAAGGGAAAAAAACACACTAACATGGTAAAATATATCATTAAACGAATCTTAATCGTGTTTCCGATGTTAATATTTTCTTTAATAATTACTTGGCTATTAGCGAGGATGATGTTAGTAAGCCCTATACTGTTTAGAGTTGGATTTGATAATCTAGAATTACTTGAACAAGAAAGGCAAAGAGTGGGATTTTATGATCCTTGGTATATTCAGCTTTTTAATTATTTTAGAAACTTTTTCGCAGGGGATTGGGGTGAATCTTACGTACTTAGTGAAGGAATGCCTGTCCTTCAACTTATTGCTCAAATCTTGCCTAAGACTATTGAATTGATGATTATCCCAACTCTCTTAACTCCAATTATCGCTGTTAAACTTGGAGCTGCTGCAGCAAGACACAAAGATAAAATAAAAGATAATATAATTCGTCTCATTACGATACTTGGAGCGGGTTTTCCAGTTTTTTGGATTGCAATCTTGCTTCAAATTGGTTTTGGTGTTTATATTAACGGTTTTACCAATGGTCAACTTGCGATACCTGTTCAATTAGCGAATTCATCGGGGATGATCCCTCCTTGGTCTAGTGGATTTACCACAGGCTTCCGAATAATTGATAGCATTATCTACAATGATCAAAAATTTCTTTTTGACACGCTATTGCATCTGATTCTTCCATCAATATGTATGGTTTTTTTGTCCTTAGCAGGGATATCTAGATTAACGCGCTCAAGCATGTTAGATGTATTAGATAGCGATTATATTAGAACTGCTCGTGCAAAAGGAGTTGAAGAAAACGATGTTATCAATAAACATGCACTGCGGAATGCCCTAATTCCCACAAGCAATCTTATCGTTGCGGGTGTTGCAAGCTCAATTTTAGGATCAGTTTTCATTGAAATGACTTTTTCTTACAGAGGATTTGGTTGGTTGTTTCTCAATGCAATTACAGCGGGTGATTATTTAGTCATTAATGGTTTTATGGTAGTTGCTGTAATAATTACACTCGTTGGAATCTTAATCGCTGATGTAATGTATACTATTATTGATCCGAGGATAACATATAAATAAATATAGGAGATTCAACATATGGATGAACAAGATATAACAATAGAAGAAAGAGATTATAAGGATTTTTCTGTAAGTGGAAAGAAGAAGTGGATACGTCTATTAAAATTTTATTTACTTCCTACTTGGCGTGATCCAGATTTCTCCGCTTATGAAAACGAACTTGAAAAAATAAAATCAAAAAGGCGGGTATTCCGTCGTTTTCTTACCCCTTTAACAATTATTGGGTTCTTTATGATTTTATTTATTGTAATTATAGCAGTATTTGGTCCCTGGTTAACCGATATTCAGGTACAAGATGTAATACCTCCATACATTCCCCCAGACGGTGTTCCTTTTGATGATCCTAGCCCAGAACATCCATTAGGGACAACATTGCATGGGTATGATGTTTATGCTCGAATAATTTGGGGGGCTCGAACAGCAATAGGAATGGCGTTTATCCCAGTAATTATAGCGATGGCGGGTGGTCTAATTTTAGGAACAATTTCGGCCTATTTTGGTGGCACCGTTGATTATCTTATGATGCGTTTTGTTGATTTAATGTATGCATTTCCAATGACAATTTTAATAATTATTATTGGTCCCCTGATTGGTCAAGATTTATTCACTACTCTAATAATTTATGGGGTGCTTTACATTCCATATAATATTAGGTTTATGCGTTCATTGGTTTTACAAGTAAAACAAATGGATTATGTAAGAGCTGCAAAAACAGGTGGTGCTCTTAAATTTAAAGTCATGTTTAAACATATTGTACCAAATTCATTATCACCTGTGATAATAACTTTCTTTGGTGGAGCTGCAGGCACAGTTTTGGGTTTAGCAGCGCTTGCATTTCTTGGTTTTGGAGACCCTGATATAGCAACTTGGGGAATTGATATAAATTGGACTTTGGGACGCCCAATGACTGCTATATCAGCAGCAATATGGCCAGGTATTTTTATCGGAATAACTGCTGTTGGGTTTATGTTGATGGGGGATGGAGTAAGGGACGCTTTAGATCCACGATTAACTATACAAAAATGAGGTAAACTGTAATTATAGGAGTAGTATTTCAGGTTGGCATTGATTTAAATTTTGGAATGTCATTAATTGAAGCTTTGGTAGCAGCTATCGTTTTATATATGAGTGCAGTCATTCTAAATAATAATCTCCGAGAGGAAGTTCAGATTTCTAAAAGGGTTCACAGGTTTAGTTCGGGTGTAAGCACCCTATTAATTTTTGGGATAATCTTAAGTATTCGTTTGATTTTAGAATCGATCGGACATTTTTATATTTTTGAGGAGTATTACATATTCAAATACTTAACTACAAATCCCTTTTTATTTGCTATAATGTGCACATTATTTCTACCCTTACACGCTATTTTTTTGAAGAGATTTGCAAAATACAAATTGCATGATGAGGATAATATCATCAGTGAACAATTTAGAAGATTATATATTAAATTTATAATACTCGCGTGGATTGTTGGAGCCATCTTTTTATCGATACATTTTCTCCAAATTCCTATGGAAAATCCAGATATATTCAATCTTGGTTTTTTATGGGCTATTTTTGTGATCGGGTTTGCTATGATCATAACATATATTGTTAATATGGTTCGTCCAATTGATACGCGTATTCCAAATTTTGTGCTTAAGCAGGCTATGTATACTGGCGGACTTATCTCATTTGGAATTTGGTCTATTCAGCTCGTTATTGTTGAACTGTATTTAGGGAGATTATTTGGTATCTATCTATCCATTGGTGAAATTTTAATTGGTTTAGGAATATTTTTTATAATTTGTGCAGTAGGAATTTTTATTAAGGTTCCAGAACAACTTTCAATAAATACCGTTTTGATGGTAGTTTTCCTACTAATTGGCGCGAGTTTATCTATTATTTTGGGAATATTCCATCTAGATGATATATACATTCAAGATATTCGTATATTAATTATAGTCGTTAATGCATTATACGTCACTGTTTACTCTATTACAATAAAGAAGATATTTGAGCCACAAGCTCTTGAAAGGAGTGAAACAAAACTTCAGAAAGCTATTGAAATGCGTGAGATAAAGCAAAGTGAAGAAATAGGTGGTGTTGGGAATAATGTTATTTTAGACGTTCAAGATCTCACAACGTATTTCTACACAGAGGAGGGAATTGTAAAAGCAGTAGAAGGTGTTTCTTTTAAAATTAATAAAGGAGAAACCCTTGGTCTTGTAGGAGAAACTGGTTGTGGTAAATCCGTTACAGCATTGTCTATTCTACAATTAGTACGTCCTCCAGGAAATATAGAAAAAGGTAAAGTTATCTTTGAAGGAGAAGATTTGATACAAAAATCGGTATCTGAAGTATTGGAATATCGTGGGAAAGATATCACAATGATTTTTCAAGATCCTCTTAATTCTCTTAATCCCGTTTTTAGAATTGGGGCCCAAATCACTGAAGTTTTTCTCTTGCATATGGAAAATGAATTACTTATAGAAGCATCTAAACAGGATAAAAGTATTTTTGCTATTGCGCGAGAGTGGAGTGAGCGACTTTTACAGGATTTGAATATCCCATTCCCAGATTTGATTTTTAATTTATACCCCCATGAATTGAGTGGAGGAATGCGACAAAGGGTTCAGATCGCTATGGGTCTTGCTTGCAGCCCGAAGCTTTTAATCGCGGATGAGCCTACAACAGCATTGGACGTAACCATTCAAAATCAAATTCTAAAGTTAATGAAAGAACTTAGGAGTAAATTTAATACTTCAATGTTGTTTATCACACATGATCTAGGAATAATTTCCAAAATGTGTGACAGGGTTGCTGTGATGTACTCCGGTTTTATAGTCGAAAATGGGAGTATTCAGAAACTATTCATAAAACCTTATCATCCTTACACAAGAAGTCTTATAGCCTCTGTTCCTGTTGTAGGAAAAAAGAGACGTCATCTTGAAGTTATAAAAGGAACGGTACCAAACTTGATTTATCCACCTTCTGGATGCAGATTTCATCCACGATGCAAGTACTGCTTCGAACCTTGCGATTCGAAAATACCAAAAAGTATAGAGGTTGAACAAGATTATTTTGTTGCCTGTCACCTTTATGATCCAGA
>SMTZ1_10007075_pt1 | contig 11664 bp, 7 predicted proteins | sample DeeMarSWOR136_30_FD_25667 | JGI IMG/M metagenome (IMG submission 25667) | reverse complement strand
ACCTTCGCTGTTGCCGAGCTGCGCCGGTGTAGGCCGGACAACAGGGGCAGGAGGAAAACGTCCGAATATCATTTTCATCCTTGCCGACGATTTGGGCTATGGGGACGTCGGCTGCTTCGGACAAAAAACGGTCCAAACGCCGAACATAGACCGGATGGCCCAGGAGGGTATGCGCTTTACCGACCACTATGCTGGCAGCACGGTTTGTGCCCCGTCGCGGTGTGCTCTGATGACCGGCCTACATACAGGTCATTGTCTTGTCCGTGGCAACGCGCGGGTGCCGCTACGGCCTTCGGACGTTACCGTTGCCGAGTTGCTCAGGGAAGCCGGCTACGCCACCGGTATCGTCGGCAAGTGGGGCCTGGGCGAGCCCGACAGCACGGGCATCCCCAACAGGCAGGGCTTCGACTACTGGTTTGGGTATCTCAACCAGAGGCACGCCCACAACTATTACCCCAAGTACCTGTGGCGCAACGAACAGAAGGCCGAGCTTGCAAACGAGGTCAATCACATCATCGGCGGACGTGACCGTTCACCGGGCGGCGTCGCAACAAAGCGTATCGAGTATTCGCACGATTTGTTTGCCGAGGAGGCCTTGAATTTTGTTGAGAAGAACAAAGACAAACCTTTCTTTTTATATCTGGCTTTTACGATTCCGCATGCAAACAACGAGGCCGGGAAGGAAGGTATGGAAGTGCCTTCGCTCGAGCCATACGCCGAGAAGGATTGGCCCGACCCACAGAAAGGCCACGCCGCGATGATAACGCGAATGGACCGTGACATCGGCAGACTTATGGCAAAGCTCAAGGCCCTTGGGCTGGATGAAAACACGTTTGTGTTCTTTTCCAGTGACAACGGCCCGCATAAAGAAGGCGGGGCGGACCCGGATTTCTTTAATAGCTCCGGCCCCTTACGCGGCTATAAGCGCGCCTTATACGAAGGCGGCATTCGAGTTCCGACGATTGCACGCTGGCCCGGCAAAATAAAGGCTGGCTCGGTTAACGGCCACATCTCGGCGTTCTGGGATTTCCTGCCGACCTGTTGCGAACTGGCGGGTATAGATAGTCCCGAAGGCATTGACGGTATCTCTATGCTTCCAACGCTTCTGGGCCAGGGCCGGAGCCAGAAAAAGCATGAGTTTCTTTACTGGGAGTTTCACGAGCAGGGCAAAAGGCAGGCTGTCCGCATGGGCGACTGGAAAGGCGTCCGCCAGAACGTAGCAAAGAATCCCGATGGCCCGATAGAGCTTTACAACCTGAAAACCGATATTGGGGAGGAACACAACGTGGCCGACCAGAATCCGGAAATCGTCACAAGGATTGAAAGATATATGAAGTCTGCCCGGACACCTTCGGAGAACTGGCCCCTGCCGTGACAGTAGTGGCTCTGAAGTTTATCCCCGATGTTAGCTCACCTGCTTTTCTGTCGGGGGTTTATCCCCGGTGTTGGCTAACCTGCTTCCCTGCCGGAGACCATCCCAAACAGAGCCCCAAGTGTAAACGCAGGGCTATATTTAGCCCCGTCCTCTGGGCGGGGGTGCAAACGCAAGGAATGCTTTGTCCTTCACCGCCTCCGTCCTCATCAGGGTTCATCGGCCAGCCGCCGTGGGCGGCTATTACTTCGTCAACCTGTTCTTTGTCAAATCCAATCTGTTAATGCACGGCCTTCGAGTTTTAAAGTTTGATTGCCATCTCGAACATGTACATCTCTGTCAAAATGAAGAACTTCAGATTTTAGTAAAGCCTCAACATCAACTCTGCATATTGTGCCTTCCTGCAATTATTCAAATGAAATGTTAACCTTGCCAGTAGCTTCGGGATTGAATCTACTATTCCGGCCAGAGATACAGTTTCTTTTTTTTCGCTCAAATCGATCATTATTAGCGTTTCTTCCAATATCCCTTAAGTCCCTTGCTATCCCTTTTATCTCTCCTGCGTCTGATACACCGATTAGCAAAGTACCACCGTCAGCATTTAGGAAACCTGTAATTGTTTTCAAAGAAGAATGCAAGAGATCCTCATCGGCTTGATTTGTATGAATTTGGTTTGCTCATTTTAGAACTTATACCTCTTACTTTCGCAATGAAGCTTTAGAGAAAATGTGATCCGGGATTTCCACATTAAACTCAATACTCTCTATGATTGATTCCGTGCCTTTACCTGACGATAACGCATCTTTAAAAACCGCCCTTTTGGGATACCACCGTTCTTGAACCTTGAAAACTTTATTAATTACATATTTTTTTAAAAGTTTGCCGCTTTTGGCAAAACGTTCCTCCTTTAAAGGAAGGTAGCGTTCTTTATCAACCCACATCTTTCGTGAATGGTATGATAGCCCCTCTTCTTTGGCGGAAAGCTCAAGAACATAACAATCTCGTTCGTTTATATTCTCTTCTCCAATAAGGTCAACGTTGTATATTTTGCTCAGATTGGGGTCCTCCATATAATCTTCATAAGATATGTCAGAACCCATCATCGAACGCCTGAGCATATGACCGGCAATCTTAATGGTACGGTCAGTTGAAGGAGAGTATATCCATAATTCATCACCGAGTTTGAGCATTTTTGTGCCTTTTTCTCGCGGTGGTGAAAGATATTCGGTAAAAGCCTTATCCGTACCTTGCACCCAAGATTGCGCCTGCATAGTACGGGTGCTTCTTCTCCCTTTTACTATCATAGTGCTCGTAACTTTTCGGTTCTCGGCTAAATAATTTTTATCGACTTTTTCAAGAATGCTCTTGCCGGAGAGTTCTTCGGCTTGGGCAAAACCACACCGTGTTATCAACAATAATATGATAATTGTTTTTTTCATGTCTCTAACTCCTTAAATAGTTGGGCGGTCTGTCTCTTATAAATTCCGATACCGGCAAACATCGTGCCGATTACCGAAGCGAATACACCCGGGAAAAAACCTATAAAATAACTTGCTGGTGTTACTTGCGCTCGTATAACATTCGATAAGAGCATGCTGGATTTAGACATTATGCCACTAAAATCTATCCCTGTATATTGGAAATAAAATGAAACACCCAACCCAAGAGCGGTACCCAATACAGAGCCCGCTATTCCTATGATCATTGACTCAAATATCGTCCAACGATATAAATTCCCTTTTGATTCCCCGATGGCCAGACGAACCCCAATTTCACCATAACGCCGCAGCCCATTCATCAATCCTGAATTCCAAAGCACAATGGACATGGCCAGAATAAAAACACCGACTATGAGACTGCCCATAGCTCCGGCATATATCAGATATTCACCCATATTATTTTGTTGGCTAAGAGTGAGCATTATGGGGGAAAATTCATCTTCTTTTCGCGTGAATTCCTTATTGAACCTCTGTGCCAGCTTCATCATAGGATCGTTGGAATAAAGCATATCTTTTGAATATCCCACAATTTCGCTGGCGCCGTCAGGCATATCAAGGGCAAACTGTACATCTCCAATATCAGCGATTATCGCCCCTCTATCCATCGCGACCATGCCGAAATACACCGTTCCCGCAACTTTAAAATTATGGATAGCCATGGCTCCATGCATAGTTGAACCTATGAGAGTCACTGTCCCGCCGATGTTAATATCCAATTTTTTCGCGAATTCATCGCTTATCAATATCTCATTTGTTTGTTTTGGGTAATGGCCCCGCACAATGGATTTTTCGATGTTTAAAAGATCTTTTTCCGGCGAATCGCTGTTAAAAAAATCTATCCCCAGGCCCATGGCAGGCCCCTGAGCTATCGTTTCCCCATTTTTATCTGGAACATCAAGAAGCCCTCCAAAACGAATCCTCCGTGTCCAGAGCATCTCTTTTTCATTATTTCTTAGCCAATCAAGCAAATCGTTTGAACCGATAAAAGCTAAATCATTCGGTATTTGGTCGGCAAGCTCTTTGTACGCTTGCGTCATAATCTTTACGTGGCCGGTATCGAACTTCGCAGTTGAACTGATTAAATCTCCCATAACTCCATGCATAAAACAATAAAGAAAAACGGTTAGAAAAACACCGGCGCTTACCATTAGGATTGGAAACAAACTGCGGGAACGGTCTCTAACCAATCCTTTTATAATAAATTTAATCATGATATTTTCCCTTTTAACGCCTCGGTCGGCTTTAACTTTGCTATTTCACGAGTGGGCAGAAAGCTCACGATGGTTACGATAATCATAACTAATATTGCCGTCCCCAAAACAAGTCCTGCGGAATAAACAGGAAAAAGTCTATCTGACAGCGCATAGCCATAACCTTCTGTTACCTTCGGGATAGCTATTCCCTTTGCCGACAATAAAAATAAAAGAGGCATGCCAAAAACTAATGCCACACATAACGCAAGTACACCATGGAACATGCCTTCTATGGTAAAAAGAGATATCACCTGGATTCGGGTCATGCCCAATGCCATTAATGTGCCGATTTCCTTTCTTCGTCTAAAGATTGAAAGTACCTGTGTGTCAAAAATTGCGAGCATACCTAAAAATAATAGAATAATAAATATAATGGAGCTGGATATTCTTTTCGACTTAATCATCTCGGTAAGGTCTCTTATTAAAAACGCTTGATTTTTGAACTGCCAGCCCGCGTAACTATTATATTCAGAAACATCCTGACTTATGACAACGATTGTGGCTTCGTTCTCCATAACAGTCATTTTCTGTAGCTTTTCGAGAGGAACCCAGAGATTACCGCTATCAATCGAGGGGACCTGCGTATTCATAACATGAACAATTTTCCCCTCAACAGCGTCAAAAGTTCCATGCATATCTCTCCAGCGTATAGTTACATAGTCGCCTATATGGAAATTCTTGCTTTTCGCCATTCTTTTTCCAATAAGAACCGGCAATTCGTCTTCCGCGGAAGCGAGCGAATTTGAAGGTATGTTTAAAATTGTTTGGGATGGTTCAATCCCCTTAAGCTGTGCCGTCTGCATCCTCCCAGCAGGATAAATCGTAGCTTGGCGAATGAGAATGGGAGTAGCCTTTTTCTGTTTGGCCATTTCTGTCAGGCCTTCAGGGATCTTGCCATGGCTTTCTTCAAGAGACAATCCATCAAGGGGATCATAATTTTCATGCCAGTACTGGCCTCCGGCAACCTCGTCATCAATCATTGCCCTGGAACTCTGCGCAAGCATTCCGCTATAAAGCCCTTGGAATCCGACCATAACCGTAAATGTTAAAGCGAGAACGGCAACGTTCAGCCACGTGCGAAGCCCTGCTTCTTTAATATTGCGGTATGCTAATTTTACGCCTAACATTTTAACATGCTCCTTTATTGATTATTTCATCCTTAGCGACCTGGCCGTCAACTAAATGGACTTTTCGCCTCAGGTATTTCATTACCTTCTGATCATGCGTGGCAAAGATAAAGGTTGTTTCAAGCTCCTTATTAAGCCTGACCATCATTTCCAAAATATTATAAGAATTCTCGCTGTCGAGATTGGCAGTGGGCTCATCCGCTAAAATTAACTCGGGACGTTTTACTACCGCTCTGGCTACAGCCACTCGCTGGCACTGTCCTCCAGAAAGCTGTGCCGGTTTTGAATTTATCTTATCTGTCAATCCTACCCATTCCAAAGCGTCAAGGACTTTTTTATTCCGTTCTTCTTTTGGCATTTTCAAAAGCAACAAAGGAAATTCGACATTTTCGTAAACACTGTATACAGGAAGCAGGTTGTATGTTTGGAAAATAAAACCTATATGGTGATTCCTCAGTTCAGCGGCTCTCTTGTGGGACAATTTTTCTATATTCTTATCTAAAACAACAGTGTTTCCCTCTGAGGGGGCATCAAGTGCCCCTATAATATTCAGCAGTGTCGTTTTACCCGAACCGCTCGGGCCTATCAACCCGCAGAATTCTCCTTTTTTAAATTCAAGGTCAATGTCATTAAGCGCCGTGAATTTTTGACCTCCAATGGGATACCTCTTTACCAACCCTTTTATTTTAACTATAGACATCAATTTGCCTCCATTTATAATATACTCTAATAATTATACGCAATTGTACACAATGCACCTGTTCCGGAATAGACACTGTCTGTGTCACTACTATTATAGAAGGCAGTTACACTTATAAGCCAGTTGTCATATCTGCGTTGCCAACTTAAATTAGGATAAAATCTATCTTTCTGCCAATCATAATATCCAATCATGGTAATAGTATCGAGAATACCTACGCTGAAATCCGCTGAAATCGCAGAGACCTTATAATCGCTATCGTGATTGGATATTTTACTTCCGGTGGATTTTATAAAGTGCTCCCCAAGAATATGTACACCAGGGCCGAAATCAAAGGTATAATCAGTTCCCACCGTAAGGTATCTTGTCCAAAGCGACTTATGGGAATCCTTTTTTATGTCACTTAAAGCAGCCTCAAACCACAAGCCGATACCTAAATCAAAACTGCCGTCTATGGCGTAACGGTTTTCCAATCCGTTAGATATAACGACGGATTCGTTTTTACTCCACCAATCCTTGTCAATACGCCTGTTATGATAGGTGAAAGCCATTTCGCCTTTAGATACAGGGAATTGGTATCTGCCGCCAAATTCGGGCCTGTCTTCGTCTGTCTTAAGAGCTTCTAAGCCTTTTAGGTCATCATTGCCATATAACCCCCAGAGCCATATGTTAGAGTTGTTGGGGAAATAATACCGGCCAAGCAGGGCATAAACACCTTCTGTCAATTCCAATGGATCTCGAGGATCAAGCTGATCAAACCATCTCAAAGAACGAAGTATTTTAGCAGGTCCAAAATTTATCCTTTGCAGGCCAACACGTGCTTCATATAGATCTCCCGACAGACGTGCCCATGAGCGATAGAGCTCAGCATCAGCGTTGTCTTCCAATTCCTCTGGAGAATCAAAAGCGGTAAAAGTATACAAGTTCAGCGAAACTTCGGAATCTATTATTAGCTCTTTGTTCAGATCTTTGGAAACTGTTATTTCGGGAATATATCTAATTCCCGCTTTGCCATCAATATTATCGTTGTATGCTCCCCACACGGAAACCTGACCATTATGCTCAAATGAATCAGCGTGGCAATACGGCAATGGCATAGCTAAAAAAACAATAAAGCATGATAATATAAAAGCGTTTTGCACCATTTTCTTCTGAGGTTTCCCATTTCACTTCATACATGGTGCACCGGCACACTTTAGCACTGTTTTTGGAGCACTCCTGTATAATTCAAGTCCTATTATACCAAGATTTTATCTCAATTTCACCGACTTTACGACAGGTTCAGCATACCACGTCGCAATAAACACAAGAATAGCGGCATATTTGCGTGGATGACCCACTTCTTCCCACCATTTTGGCATACCGCTACCGTTGGTGGACTCCTTGCCTTCATATCGTTCGTTGAACAGCTTCTTTAGCCATATTTCAATCTTGTGTCATAAAAGGCAAATTCACTTTCTTTACTGTTTACCTCTTGGATAGCGATGTTTATCTAACTTGGGCCACCTTTTCCCAAAATAATCCCACGTGATGCAAACCTCTCAAAAACTCAAAACAAACAACCAATATCAAGAAAATCAAGCAGATTTTTGGCGACCAAATTGGGATGTCCAAGGAACATCCCGCTGCAAAAATTTTAATCGTTGACATAATTAACCTGGGCTAATATATTGTTTGGCCTTGTTTTCCCGGCGGAGTTGCTACTCTGCGAAGTCGCCGACGCTACGAAGCTTTGGCTACGGAGCGTTATTCACTACATAGCACGGGTTGCTGGGTGGATAGGCAAAGGTATTGGACGTAATCCTTGTATTTAGGGATTATTTGAATAAGAAATTGTGCTTGGAAGGAGATTTTTAGAATGGCAGAAAAACGGGTATATTTTTTCGGCAGCGGCAAGGCCGAGGGCAATGCAAAGATGAAGGAGCTTCTGGGCGGCAAGGGTGCCAATCTTGCGGAAATGACAAATCTTGGTGTACCGGTTCCGCCGGGCTTTACCATCGCTACGAAGGTTTGCCAGGAATACTACAAATCGCGGGGCAAATGGCCGAGCGGACTTGACAAGGAGGTTGATAAAAATCTTGCCAAGCTCGAGAAAGCAATGAACGCCGAGCTCGGCGACCCAAATAAACCGCTGCTCGTCAGCGTCAGAAGCGGAGCGGCCGTATCGATGCCAGGGATGATGGATACAGTGCTTAACTTAGGGCTAAACGACGAAGTGATTGAAGGCATTATCAAAAAGACTAAGAATCCGCGATTTGCACACGACATTTATCGTCGGTTTATTGATATGTTCGGCGATGTAGTGATGGGCTGCGACCATGAGTATTTTGAAGAGGTCATACACGCGGCCAAGAACAAAGCTAAAGTTAAACTTGATAATGAGCTAAGTGCGGAACAATTAAAAGAGGTCGTCACCAAATACAAGGGCGTTTACAAAAAACATGTCGGCGAATTGTTCCCGCAGGATGGCAAAGTCCAGTTAAAACATGCCATCGATGCGGTGTTCGGTTCGTGGATGACGCCGAGGGCGGTGAAGTATCGCGAGCTAAATAAAATTACGGGTCTTCTTGGAACGGCTGTGAACGTTCAGGCGATGGTGTTCGGTAATATGGGTGAGGACTGTGGTACGGGCGTTTGCTTTACGCGTAATCCGAGTACCGGCAAAAAAGAATTCTACGGTGAGTTCCTGATGAACGCTCAGGGTGAGGACGTTGTGGCCGGCATCAGGACCCCGATTGAATTGAAGAAATTAGGCAGGCGCCAGCCGAAGGCTTACAAACAGCTTACAGGGCTGATGAGCCAGCTGGAGAAGCACTACAAAGATATACAGGATATGGAGTTTACCATCCAGAACAAGGTTCTTTATATTCTCCAGACGCGAACGGGTAAGCGGACGGCTGAGTCTGCGGTGAAAATAGCCGTCGATATGGTTCAGGAAAAACTCATTCCCAAAAAAGAGGCAGTCAACCGAGTGACGCCGGAGCAGTTAGACCGCCTGCTGCACCCGCACTTTGACCCGAAAGCCAAGCGTAATGTAATCGCAAAAGGGCTTCCGGCGTCGCCGGGCGCTGCGGTTGGACAGGTGGTATTTACCGCCGACAACGCAGAAGCATGGAACGCCAAGGGCAAGAAGGTCATCCTTGTTCGGATTGAGACCAGTCCGGAAGATATTGGTGGTATGGATGCGGCGGTGGGCATTTTGACGGCCCGGGGTGGCATGACAAGCCATGCGGCGGTTGTTGCACGCGGTATGGGCAAATGCTGCGTGGCGGGTGTCGGTGGACTGAATATCAATTATAAGGCGAAGAAACTTACCGTTGGAAAGCTTACTGTCAAAGAAGGCGACTGGATTAGTCTTGACGGCTCGACAGGTGAGGTCATGACAGGACAATTGGCTACGGTTGAGCCGACGATGAGCGGTGACTTCGGGAAATTTATGAAGATTTGTGACGATATACGCAAATTGGGAGTTCGCACAAATGCCGATACGCCGGGCGATGCAAAGCGGGCGAGAGACTTTGGCGCTGAGGGTATCGGGCTTACCAGGACCGAGCACATGTTCTTCGAGGGCGAGCGGATCTGGCCGGTGCGTCAGATGATTTTAGCCGCAGATGATTATGCTTTGATGCTTGAGAAGATTGGTGCAGCCGAGACAGAAAAAAAGAAAAAGGCTATAAAGAAGGAATATGCCACCGTCAAGAAGCAGTTTGAAGGGGCATTGAAAAAGCTGCTGCCTTACCAGCGGAGTGATTTCGAGGGTATATTCAAAGCGATGGCCGGTCTTCCGGTTACGGTTCGATTGCTTGACCCGCCGCTACATGAGTTTCTGCCGCAGGACAAAGCAAGCCAGGACGAGATGGCCAAGCGGCTTGGGGTAAAGCCGGCTGTTATCAAGGCGAAGGTCGAGCAGTTGCATGAGTTTAATCCGATGCTGGGACATCGCGGGTGCCGTTTGGCGGTGACATATCCTGCGATTTACCGTATGCAGACAAGGGCGATTATCGAGGCGGCTTTGAAGGTCAAAAAGGCCGGCAAGGTTGTTCTGCCTGAGATTATGATTCCATTGGCCGGGGCAGCTTCAGAGCTGAAGCAGGTCAAGGATGAAATTATTGACGAAATCAAAAAGGTCTTTAAAGAAAAGAAGGCTAAGATTAAATATATGATTGGGACGATGATTGAGGTGCCCAGGGCTGCGCTGACTGCCGATGAAATAGCTAAGGAAGCGGAGTTCTTCAGTTTCGGAACGAATGACCTGACACAGATGGCGATGGGCTTTTCGCGGGATGACGCAGGGAAGTTCTTAGGCGAATACGTAAATAAGAATATTTATGCGGCTGACCCGTTCCAGATACTTGACCAGGATGGCGTCGGGAAATTAGTGGAGATGGGGACAAAGCTCGGCAGAAAGACCAGAAAGAAACTGAAGGTGGGTATCTGCGGTGAGCACGGCGGTGAGCCGAATAGTATTGATTTCTGTCACCGGGTGGGGATGAATTATGTATCCTGTTCGCCGTTTAGAGTGCCGATTGCCAGACTTGCGGCGGCGCAGGCGGCAGTGAGGTAATTTACTATTGACTATTGACGATTTACTATTGAGTCCGCCAAAAGTGGATCTGGGATATTGATTATTGAGGAGAGCCGCCGAATTGCGTGTGGCGGACAGCGGTTAACCGGGAAATGGGCTGAAGCCCAGCCTAATTTGACTGGAGGTGAAGGGCAGAAGACAGAAGATTAGAGAATTGGAGATAAGGTTATCAGGTTATCAGAAAATCAGGGTGCAGGTTATCGGGACAGCAGGATATTAGGATTTTTGAGAATTAGAGATTAGAGAATTGGCCCCGATGAGATAAACTTTGTTAACTCAGTGAGATAAAATTGTTATCTCACGGGTTAAATCTAACGGAGTAAATTAGTGGATTAGTGGAGATTTTTTATTGGCAGACGGGGCGGGTATTTGTTAAAATAGATTTCCGAGCAGTCGGGATTTACGCTGTGCTTCAATATCGATAATTGAGGAGAGCCGCTAAACACGTTTTGTGTTTGGCGGATAGTGGTTAACCGGAAAATGGGCTTCAGATTCCTTTAGGGTCTGAAGCCCAAACTTATTGGAAGACCAAAGACGCAAGACCAAGACCTAAGGACGGAAGTAAAGGAAATGCTTTGGAAGTAACTGTTACTATTTTATTATGGCCTGTTGTATGGGTGGGAGAAAGCATTTAGTCCTTTTGATTAGTCAAAAGGACTACGAGCCTATTCGGTTCTTCAAACAGAAAGAGCAAGAACGCTTAGTATCAGAGCTAATAAATTGATTTATATTAACTTTGATGGAAGATATTTTGTTTATCGGTAGATTGTTCGTTGATTCATTTATTGTTTAACCCGATATAATTCTTTTGCTTTCTTTCTTGTTTTGTGTTATTGTCTGTGGCGTGAGATAGAATGGGAAATATCATTATATATATCGGGCGGAAGATGTTGAAGCCTATCCTTAATTGTCGAAGGTTTGCATCCGGGAGGTATTCAGGTGAAAACCAGGGCCGTTGAAAATAAACAAAGCTTGTCGTTATTCAAGGCGTGTTTGCAGGTGTTTGTGTGTGCAGCTATTACGGGGATGCTCAACGGATGTGGGCCAAGTGGCGTGCCGAGCGAGCGCTCGCTGAATTTGAAAAACGCTCCCAACGCGCGAGATGCAGGCGGATATCTTACTGAGGAC
>SMTZ1_10019571_pt1 | contig 11665 bp, 7 predicted proteins | sample DeeMarSWOR136_30_FD_25667 | JGI IMG/M metagenome (IMG submission 25667) | reverse complement strand
GCGTAGGGTTCTCCCCTTTGAAAAGAGCCTGTCCTGAGCTTGTCGAAGGAGGAGGCAGAGGGGATTTTGAAACGTGGCGCCGCGATGTGCCGTTCGACTTCGCTCCATTGCCCCGGGAGCCCCCTGTGGGGGCATACCCAAAGCCGCGTCCTTGGGGCGCAGATTCTTTACGGTCTCGCTTCCCGCCTTATCTCCCCACGCGGTTTGCCAAGCTTAAATCTAATTCGAAGAACGCCTTCTTCAAAACTGACCGACCCAATGCGAAATTCGCCGATGTCTTTGGTAGATTTCACGTGGGGACCGATGCAGGGGCAGGCGTCATAATCCCCCACTCTGACAATGCGGATTGGATCCCCCACGTCATCAGGGAGGCGGTCCAGATTGAAGCGACCTTTCGCTTCCTGCCTTGTCATGTATTCCTCCATGACAGGAAGGTCGGACTGAATCACCTCGTTCACCTTTTTCTCAATTTGCGCAACCTCGGCTTCGCTTAAAACGCGATCAAAGTGGTAGTCGCATTTGGACTTTTTCTTTTCAATGTGAGCACTGAAGCAGCGGCCACAGTTGAACATCCCTACCATGGTCTGGTTCAGCACGTGCTCAGCAGAATGCATTCGCGGATTGATCTCTTTTTTCATGTGATTCTCTTCACCTCATTATGCATGCGCTTTACCCACCATTTGTCGCTTCAGGGGATTAAGGCATGAGCTTTGAGCGGATCAACCCGGTGATTCCTTCGACTTCCACATCCGATGCCCGTGAGAAGTCTAACCTGCCCTTTGCGATGAAAGGCGTGAGCGCATCTAAGATATCTTCGGTAAGACCCCCGTACTGACCCATAAAAGACTGGAGTCTCGAATTGAGGCTGAAAAGACGCTTATCCCTGCCGGATAAGGAGATGTATTCATCAATACGTTTGAGCATGGCCGGTCTATCACGGGGTAACCGGCCGTTGATATTCAGGAGATTGGAGGCGCTGTCGCTGACCATCTCTGTTTCCGTGTTTATGTCTTCCACCATGATCCTGATCTCTCTCACCACCTGTTCCTCACCCGCCTCTGTGAATTCGCCATGGTGCACCGCCTTTTCAAGAGGCGTCTGGGGAAAGATCTGGAGAGAGCGGATTCGGACATAGGCCGGAGAAATCCGGGTGATCACGTCGGCAGTGTCCCGGGCATGGGCTTCGGACCAGCTCAGCCCGCCGAGACCGGGCATCACATAAACAGAACAGGAAAGCCCAGCCTCCCTGACTTTAAGGCCACCCTCAACATGTTCTCCCCTGGTGACCCCCTTTCGCATGAACTTGAGTACATGGTCAGAGCCGCTTTCGAGGCCGAAATGGACCCTGTCCAGCCCTGCGTTGCGAAAGGACTTCAGATCCTCCAGCGTCCGGACCCGTGCAGCCGTTTTTGTTCTCCCATACACGGTGAAGCGCTCGATGGAGGGAAAGTGCCCTTTGATATGGTCGATTGCCTCGGTGATGAACCCAGGCTTCAGAATCAGAGAGTCGGCATCCCCCATGAAGCATGTTCTTGCCCCCCCGAGACGCCAAGACAGGACGTGGTTCAGGCTGTCTTCTAAGCGGGGTTTGTCCTTAAACCATGACAGAAACCAAAAGAGCCGCGGGTCGAGGTCTTGGGGAATCTCTTGCTTTGGCTCTTCTTCGGAATCGGAAAAGGCCGACGGTCCTTGGGCTTCTTTGATTTTGTACAGGAGATCGGCAACGCGTGCAGATCCGTCTCCGTCGTAGAGACTTCCCCCGAGACCCTCATCGAAGAGCAGGTCGTCGATCAGTTTGGCGTTCCTAATATCCTCTTTGACCTCCTCAATGCGTCGCTTTGAGAAACGGGCCCCGAACTTGTAAACGGGGCAAAAAACACACTTTCTCCAGTAGCAATTCCTCGTAAGCCTAAAGGTCAGGCTGTAATTCTCCGTGGGTGGGCGAATGGAACAGATCTCAAAGGGCTTTACATAGGCGAGACTGATGACCATGCGCGACTCCGTTTATGAAATCACTGCGCGATTTCATGTAACGTCCCGCTTCGCGGAACTTTCAAAACAGCGCAGCCAGAATACCCCGTGCTGTGCACGGGGATGAATGGCTTATTGACCCTACTTCCCAGGCTCACGCAATCCTCTTCCGCCCTCGGGAAGGCCTTCTGATGTTTCCCTCTGTGCGGGAAGAGACGCCCAGGGGGCAGAGGGGCGTGTTTTAGGCTTTGGAGCTGGTATCGTGTCCCAGAAATACCTTGAAAAAGTTTTCATTCAGATGAGATGTTTCGCTCTCGAAAGGGGCTGTCAGGGGGTGGTCGTCCAGCCCGCAACAATACCTCCCATGCCATTGGAACGGCCCCATATTCTTTATATCCATCCCAGGGCAGCCCCATAGGATAGTCTATCCAAGGTCCTATATCTCTTGGGCCCGCCCGCCTCGCCTGAGCGGCTCGCGATGGCGGGCGGGCCTGCCCGGTGACCCCTATTGACATTATGGGGGCATCCAACGAGCTCTGCAGGAATTTGTGTTGCGGGTCTGAGAGACCACCCCCCGACGGCCCTATGAATATGGGATTCTGAAAACCCGCCCCTTCAGAATTATTGAAGGAACTTCTGGGACACGATACTACCCACCGCCTCCAAAATTGTTTCAGCTGTCAAGGGCAGGCGCCTGATGCGGGCGCCTGTGGCTGCAAAGATCGCATTGGCCACGGCCGGGGCAACCGGCGGCAGACCGGGCTCTCCAACACCGCCCAGAGGCCCTTTGCTTTTGACGATATGGACCTGGATCTCAGGAATCTCATCCATTCGCAGAATCTCGTAGTCCTCGTAATTCTCAGAGATAACGCCGCCATGGTTCAGCACAACTTTTTCTTTCAGAGCGGCGCTCAATCCCATGATCACGGCGCTTTCCATTTGGGCCGTGAGCGTGTTCGGATTGATCACAAGGCCGCAATCCACAGCGCAGACAACCTTGTGGACCTGGATCATTCCGCTCTCTGTGTCCACGCTCAGTTCCGCAACCTGAGCCACATGGCTGCCAAAGGACCGGTGTTGGGCAATGCCGCGCCCCCTGCCCGCAGGCAAAGGCTTCCCCCAACCTGCCTTTTCAGCGGCCGTTTTGAGGACTCCCCGTGTGCGGGGATGATTCTTGAGAAGCTTCAGTCTGAAAGCCAGCGGATCTTCGCCGGCTGCAATGGCCAATTCATCCATGAAACACTCTACGGTAAAGGCGTTGTAGGAGTGCCCAACAGAACGCCAGAAACCCACAGGGACGGGGGTGTCCAACTTGATGTATTCCACACGGGCATGGGGTATTTCGTATTCCATATCCACAACGCCTTCGACAGCGGAAGGATCAACACCCTTTCGGATGAAATCGGGGAGAACACGGGAGAAGATCGATGGGGCGACGATTCTTTGAGACCATGCTGTTAGGAGGCCTCTTGCATCGATGCCGGCCTCGATGACGGCGCAGTTTGCCGGACGGTAGAAATCGTGCTGCATATCTTCCTCACGCGACCAGAGGACCTTGACCGGCCTGCGGGTCTCCTGAGACAGCGTGATCGCCTCTTCAGCAACACCGGTCTCGGAACGCCTTCCAAAGCCGCCTCCCAGAAAAGTGGTATGAACATGGACCTTTTCGGAGGACAGTCCGGTCAATTCCACTGCAGCCTGCAAAACCCCCGACTGGTTCTGGGTGGGAACCCACACATCACATCGATTCTGCTGAACATATGCGGTACAGTTCATCGGCTCCATGGTTGCATGGGCCAGGTAAGGCAGAATGTAAGTGGCCTCAAGCCTTCGGGCTGCCTTAAAAAGGGCATCGTGGGGGTTGCCGTCCTGACGTGCCAGAGCGCCTTCGCAGTCAGCATGATTGATCAATAGGCGCTCGAGGCTTTCATTGCTTAAATCAGGGTGGCTGCCTTGCCCCCACTTCGCATCCAGCGCCTCGCGGCCTTTCCATGCAGCATGCATGGTGTCGGCACACACGGCAACGGCTCCGGGAAGGGTGACCACATGCCGGACTCCGGGGGTTCCTTTTGCCGACTTCCTGTCGAAGAGTAGAAGCCGGGCCCCATAGGCCGGGGGCCTCTCGATGGCCGCATAGAGCATGCCCGGGACAAACACATCGGTTCCAAAGATCGCGGATCCATCCACCTTTTCCGGAATGTCGAGACGCGCTTTTGAGGTGCCGATGATGGAGAACCCACTGGGCTCCTTCAAGGGGAGCTCGTCAGGAATGGTCACGGTCGCCGCTTTCAAACAGAGTTCCCCGAAGGTCAGCCTTTGTCCACTGGGGCGGTGTGTCACGCTTCCAAGGCTTGCACGACATTCTTCCGCGGGCACCTGCCAAATAGCGGCAGCGGCATGGATGAGCATTTCACGCGCTGCGGCCCCGGCTTTTCGTAAGGCAGGAAACATGTGCCTTACACTCGTACTCCCCCCCGTGGACTGGCTCCCCCAAACGGGGTCCTTGAACGCATCGCGAGCAGGCGCTGGTTTGAATTGCACCTGTTCCCAGTCCGCCTCAAGCTCTTCGGCCAGAATCATGGGGAGGGCGGTGTACACACCCTGTCCCATCTCGGACTTGTTGACCATAACGGTGACCCGGTTGTCAGGCGTGATTTGGAGCCATGCACTGGGCGCAAAAGCCTCGGAGGGCTCTTCCTGAAGGGTATCCGCCTTGATCAGTCGAAGGGCAAAGGGATTGACGGAGATAGCCAGAACCAGACCTGTGCCGGCCAGAGACTTTCTGAAAAACTCACGCCGTGTCATCCTTCCAACCATCTCTATCTTGCCTCCCTGGAGGCCCTTTTGATAGCCTGAACAATCCTCGGATAGGTGCCGCACCGGCAGAGATTGTCGCTCATGAAGTCCTTGATCTCCTCATCCGTTGGGCTCGGATTTTCATGGAGCAGGGAAGCGGCCTGCATGATCTGGCCGGGTTGGCAATAGCCACACTGGGGAACTTGCTTTTCGACCCATGCCTGCATTAACGGATGATTCTTGGGAAGTCCCTCGATGGTGGTGACGTTCTTTCCCTGTACATCGCCTGCTGTCAGTTACATGAATGGTGCAGGTTCCGCAAATTCCCACACCACAGCCGAACTTGGTCCCTGTGAGCTTCAAATAGTCCCTGATCACCCAGAGCAAAGGCACATCCGGTTCTACATCAACTTGATACGTTTTGCCGTTAACGCTTAGGGATACCACAGATGCCTCCTCTTAAAGACTAATAGCCGCTGACCACTTCCGTGCCTGCTCTGCCTGCAATGGCCTTTTCTATTTTCTCAATGGATGTAATGAGGGCTCTTTTTCCACCCTTTTTGATGAAGTGCACCGCGGCTTCGATTTTGGGACCCATGGAACCTGGAGGAAAGTGGCCCGCTTTGAGGTAGCCGGCGGCCTCCTCTGCGGTGACCCTGCGAAGAAGTTCTTGCTCCGGGGCGCCGTAGTGAATGCATGCTCCCTCAACATCGGATGCGATAAGAAAGACATTCACGCCCACCTCTTCTGCGAGCGTTGCGCTGGCGAGATCTTTATCGATCACCGCATCGACCCCCTGGAAGGCTCTGCCCTCTCGGATCACCGGAATGCCCCCGCCACCACAGCAAATCACAATGTAATCCATGTCGATCAGATTTCTGATTTCCCGTTTTTCAACGATCGTTATAGGCTTTGGTGAGGCAACGACCCGACGATATCCTTGCGCTGTCTTCTTTGTGGGATAGGGGAGGGACGCCGCCTTTTCCTCATCGAAGACCGGCCCGATCGGCTTGGATGGCTCCTGGAAGGCCGGATCATCTTGATCCACCACCACATAACTGATGAGGCTGATCAGGGGCTGTTCTGTATGAACCCCCATTTCCATGAGTTCGGCATCCAGCGTTGATTCGATCATGTATCCAATCTGGCCCTGGGTCTGAGCCACGAGGATCTCAAGGGGCAGGGGTGGCACCGCATCACAGCATTCTTGCTGCAGAAGAAGATTGCCCACCTGAGGTCCGTTCCCATGGGTGATAATGATCCTGTAATGTCTTGAGAGCCGGGCAATTTGCCGTATAGGCACTTTCAAATTCCGAAACTGCTCTTCCACGGTGCCCACTTCGCCTTTGCGAATGAGTGCATTGCCGCCAAGGGCGACCAGCAAAATTTCCCTCTGTCTATGGCTTTTCACGGCAAATGGACTCCTCTCAAAAAGAAAAGCGGCCGGAGGCACGCAATCGCTTCAGCAGGACATCGTCAAGAACGGGCTTTCCACGATCATGGTACTCATAGCGGACACGGATCGCCGGTTTGTTAATGGAAACAATGCGGGTCAGGTGAATCGGCGTTGCAAAAACAACAAGATCGCAGTCCGCATCGTTGATGGTATGTTCCAAGTCGTTGATTTGGGTTCTGCTGTATCCCATGGCGGGAAGGACCGGCCCGATATGAGGGTATTGGCGATAGGTCTCTTTTATCGCACCGCAGGCAAATGGCCGGGGTTCAACAATTTCCCCGGCACCATAGGTCTTTGCTGCGATGAGCCCCGCCCCGTAAGCCATCTCGCCGTGCGTGAGTGTGGGCCCGTCTTCTACAACCAGAACGCGGCTTCCCCGGATACGCCCCGGATCAGAGACGAGAGGAGGTGATTCCGCGAGCACGATATCCGCAGCAGGCGCATGCCTCTCAATGTTTTGTCGGACATTGGCCACGTTTTCCTCTGGGGCGGTATCCACTTTGTTGATAACGGCGATGTCTGCCATCAACATATTGGTCTCTCCTGGGTAGTAGCGTAATTCATGACCGACCCGATGGGGGTCAAAAAGGACGATGTGCACATCAGGAAAGTAGAAAGGGGTATCGTTGTTCCCTCCGTCCCAGACGATAACATCGGCCTCCTTTTCCGCTTCCTCGAGAATCTTGCCGTAGTCGACGCCTGCATAGACCACCATCCCTTGGTCCACAATGGGTTCATACTCCTCTCTCTCCTCAATGGTGCATTGGTGTTTTTCGAAATCTTGGTAAGAAGAAAAACGCTGAACAACTTGCGTTCTCAGATCACCGTAGGGCATGGGATGGCGGACAACCACAACACTTTTCTCCAACCCTCTCAGGATCTCGCACACCTTCCGTGTGGTTTGGGACTTGCCGCAGCCCGTACGAACAGCGCAGACAGCCACAACCGGTTTGTTAGAACGCAACATGGTGTAGGTTGCTCCAATGAGAATGAAATCCGCTCCACCGGCCATAACCATAGACGCTTTGTGCATGACCTCAATGTGGGGAATGTCACTGTAGGAGAGAGCCACGAGGTCCACCTGGTGTTCATGGATAAGATCGTTTAACTGGGCTTCAGGGTAGATGGGAATACCATCAGGGTAGAGACTGCCGGCAAGCTCAGGGGGATAGAGCCGGCCTTCAATCATGGGAATTTGTGCGGCTGTAAACGCCACGATCTTATAACGGGAGTTGTCTCTGAAGTAGACGTTGAAATTGTGGAAATCTCTGCCTGCGGCCCCCATGATAATGACTTTTTCAACCATGGATACTCCTTATCAAAAAGCATGATCCCTTGAGCCAGTGAGCTGTTTCGGAGCAGTATAGTATTGAACGACATGACAGGGGAACGATGGAATAGTGGAAGAATGGAATAATGGGTCCTTAAGGCATCTTATCTTTTTTGACCCAATATTCCACCATTCCACCATTCCAATATTCCTTTTATCTATTACTCCAGTCCCAGAAGTCCCGTCGAGGGGCGAATCAAAGCCGAATCTTATGGTCCCGCATTCTTTACTCATAACCCTTCTTTCTTGTAACGGTTCGCCAGCTTCAAGTACTCTTTGTAGCCGTGTCTTGCCCACCACAACTGTTGCTCTGTGGGCTGGCCCAGAATACGACCGGGAACGCCTGCCACAAATGAATTGGCGGGAATTTTCGTGCCTTGCCCGACGAGGCATCCGGCTGCAATGACGCAGTTGTCCCCGATCTCGACTTCATGGAGAATGGTGGCATTCATGCCTATGAGAACGTGGTCTCCGATGCTGCGGCAGTTGAGGACGGCGCCGTGGCCGATGATAGCCTGGTCGCCTATGGTGACGTCGCCAATGGGGGCCGCGGGCGTTCCCGAATGGATCACCACATTGTCCTCAATAGCCGTATGGCAACCGATTCTGATGTAGCCAAAGTCGGCCCGGATCACAGCTCCGGGCCACACATTCGATTCTTCACCGATCTCCACATCGCCTATCACATAGGCGGCTTCACTGACAAAGGCTGAAGCTGCAATTTTTGGCGTTTTGCCGTCTAAGCTCCTGATCATCGTGTGGACCTCCTTAATCTCTTCCAGCTCAGATGTCAATCCTGGCGCGGCTTTTTCAACTTGATCTTTATCTCTTCCTTGTCCTCTTCGAGTTCATATTCCTTGAATGGGGAGGCAGCGATCATGGCGGCCGCCTGAGCTTTATTGTAGGGGCGGGGCGGGTTCAGCCGGGCGAAGAGGGCGAAGACAACGTTCATGAGCTCCTCCGTGAGGGTAAGAGACGCCTTCCATGATTTCATGTCCACTTGTGAGGTGACTTTTGCAGGGTCATAGATCCAAGCCTCCCCACCCGGCTTAAGGACCCGATAGGATTCTTTCAAGACCTGCACAGGATTCTTGAGCCCGTGGAGCATGCCGGTACTGATGACCATATCATAAGCATTGTCTTGAAACCTGAGCCGCGCTGCATTGCCCACTTCAAAGTGCACCCTGTCATGGAGCTCTGTCTTTAAAGCGTTTGCTTGAGCCATTTTGATCAGCCTTCGGCTGAGATCGATGCCCACCACGCGAATAGATGGGCAGATCCTAACAATTTCAATAGGAAGATATCCAGGCCCGGTTCCCAGATCCAGGATAAGGCCTGTTTTCAGGAAACCGGCTATGTCCCGGGCAACCCCCGCATAATAGCTTCCCACCACCAGCTTGGCAGCTTTTTCGTAGAGAGAAGCGAAGGGAGCCGGTATCCTTTCAATCCACATCCCTGGTTGCACCCCTTCCAAGCTGCGCCATGAAGCTCTCGAATCCCGAGAGTGTTTACAAACCCATGATTTCTGCTAATGGGAGCACATCCTTGTGTACAGAGCCAAAAACTCCCTGTAGCCGTCACCCTCTCGCACCCTGGGCTGTCTATGGCTTCGGGTAGTAACAGGCGAGTAATTGGAGGTTGCTGGAGGTGGGGTTTTCTTCACACAGTCTCTCATTGTCTTTTCATGACTTATCCATGGGGGGGCAACCGCAGCCCTGAGCCGTTCGGCCCCGAGCCATTCGGCCTCGAGCTCATGGCCGAGGGGCCTGTCGAAGGGAATGGGTCGGGGGCAGAACTCCCCCGTGGATAAGTCATCAGAAAAGACCAGCCCGGGAGCCTTGGAACGAAAGAAAAGCCTTCCTGTACCCGACATAACTACCCAAATCCCACTTAACAAAAGGGGGATTCTGTTGTCCAAGCAGCCTTCTTCCTAAGTTAAAGACCGGATGAGCCACATTAGCAGAATCGAAGGGAAGAGACAAGGGGAAGGGGGCAACCGCGGCTTGGGTGAAACGCGCCGTTCCCCCTCCCCTGATCTGACGTTTTTTCACGCCTTAGCCCGTGACCACAAAAGTGACCACGGCTTCCGTGGGCTTTTGCCCCGGCGAAGCAGGGAATTGCAGGGCTTGGAGCTTCTGCTGCAGACAGCTAACCAGGCCGGCGATATTACGAGGGTTCCTTTTGAAAAGAACCCGGGTGACCCGGCCTTGGGCATCAATTTGCAGCACAAAAACCACTTTGCCGTTGAAGCGGGCATGCTGGTTGGCCAGACAGCACCGGTTGAAGGCGGTCAGCTCATTCTCAAGGACCTTCCGGATTACTTGTGTCGAGAGATCGCCTGCAACCGAGACGTGGTCCAGCACAAGGGGGTTTTTCTTCAGCTCCTCACGGGCGAAGGAATTCGAGCCTTCCTGCTTGTATTCACAGCATTTGTCCGCGGACCAGCCTTTTCCCGAAACCGCAGACGGAACCTGGGCCAGCGCCCTGCTCCCATACCCATGATTGCCCACGGCTAGGTCGGACACACCCTGGGGCAGCGGTAGGGGCTGCTTCACGAGCACAGGCTTGCCGTCCACGAGCCTCACCTGGGTATCAATCGCCACAAAGGAGGTGTACGCTGTCAGGAGGTTGTAGGTAAGCCCGAGGTTGGTGACCTCTTGGACCCGCTCGTCCTGGGGCCGCAGCCTGTTGTAATCAGAGAGAAGTGCAATCCGGTATCTCGCCCAGAGGTAGCGCAAAGCAGCGTTGGTTTGCAAGGGCTTCACTTTGGCCACATCCTTGATTTCCGCAAAAGGCTGATCACCGGAAGTCCCGCGCAGCTCTATTCGGCCTTCAGGCTGGCCTCGCCACTTTCCAAACACAATGACCGGTCGCTCCGCAAGCACATCCGGCACGGCAGGCGGCTCAACGTCATAGACTTCAAACCTTCCAAAATCCACACTGATGCCCGTAAGCACAGGTTCTTGAATGAGCTCCCTGAACTGTCTTGCCTTTTCAACGGCCTCACCGGGCTCTGTGATCACAAAGGGTTCTCCCATACCCGCCCTGGCCATTCCCTCGATGATATAACGATTCACACTGGAGCCGATTCCAAAGGCGAACAAGTTTGCCTGCCCGAGATTTTCTCGAATGAGATCAAAAGCCTCCACCTCAACCGACACGTACCCGTCCGTGGCAATGACGAGGGTGCGGGAATAACCCTCTTCTTTGGATAGGGCCAAGGCTCTTTTAAGAGCCGGCAACAGCTCCGTGCCCCCGCCTCCGCGCTGGCGGTCAATGAGGTTTATGGCGTTGCGTATGTTTTCAGGTGTTGCTGGAAGGGACTGTTCCGACATGAGAGATGAACCCCCGGCAAAAAGCAGGACATTGAATTGGTCCGTAGGACGCAGTTTGCCGATGAGGTCTTTAAGAAATTTCTTGGAAACGTCCAGGGGAAACCCATTCATGGAACCTGAGACATCCACGATGAAAATATACTCTCGAGGCGGTATCTGCCTTTCCGAGATTCGGCGGGGCGGTTGTACCATGAGGAGAAAATAGTTTTCTTTCTCCCCCTCAAAAAGAAGGAGGCCCGTTTCAATGCGCCCACCGGAGAGGCGGTACCTCAAAATGAAGTCTCGATTCCCCCCGTATCTCTCGGATGGATCGAGACGGATGGTGGAGTAAGCAGGACCTTCGTAGGCGACATTGACCTTGTGTGTCGGACAGGTGATTTCCTGGATGGGAAGACCTGCGGAGAGGTCCAAGGCCAGGTTAAAGGTATAGGTTGGGGATTCGCCTTGGTGCAGATAGGGGTTTTCAATCCAGGAATCCCGTGTTTGCTCCGCACTTTGGTTGGTGTAGCGCGGCCCTACGACCGTGGGATAGACGAACTCATACACCGCATCGGTGGGGACCAGCAATTCCGTGTACCTGAGCTCCACCTCGATAACATCCCCTGGCAGGATATTGGCCACATTCATCTGAAACACATTGGGCCTCTGCTGCTCTAAAAGAGAAGCGCTTTTACCAGACTGTTTGGCTTCCTCATATTCTCGGCGTGCATCCTCACGCTTTTCAATCCTGGCGGTGATGGTTCTTTCCCCAATACGCATTTTCATCCCGTAAACAGC
>SMTZ1_10006597_pt1 | contig 11666 bp, 6 predicted proteins | sample DeeMarSWOR136_30_FD_25667 | JGI IMG/M metagenome (IMG submission 25667) | reverse complement strand
CGGATTGTGACAGCTCAAGATGCCATAATAAACGGCGCTGATTATGTGGTTGTTGGTCGCCCTATCAGCAGAGCAAAGGATCCTATTGCTGTGGCAGAATCCATGCAAAGTGAAATCCGAAAAGGCTTGGCTTCATAATTCCTTTCTTTTTGTCCCTGCCTCATTTCCAATAGTCGGCATTTCCCACCTTTTACCGGACATGCGTGTCCAGCTATTGCACAGTTCGGATTGCAGATTTCTTATGCTTATCATACCTGACTTCTAGATGGTTGGGAGTGTCGATGAATAGCAGGTTATCAAAAACCGCAGTGTCTGCTGTTCGATTAAAGATGGTATGGCAACATCGTGAATCTGGCCAAGCTTGCGATTAATTGCAGAGACCAACAACTTTAGTCCACACGGCACACATACAATATCTAGGAGATATGAGAAAGGCAGGCCATTGTTGAGCTAGCCCTTGATGTCTATACGATAACGCTTTGCCTCGCCTTGTCTTCCTGGTCAGCTATCTGCCTTGTGGCTTTGTGCTTTCCTTCGGTAAAACGAAACAAGAAAGATTGGAAGTACAACAAGACCCACGAGCAAACTTAACGTAACGACTGGACCAAAATGGATCGTGGAAAAACTGACAGCGACCAGGGGCAGCAGCCCTATCCGAACCACTGCTCTCAATGTTTCATGTTTAGCAATGAACTGTGCCAGTGGTGGTGAATATTTGGAATAGACTCTAACAAAGATGCGTCCGAGAGAACAGGGAAGAAGACACGTATCCCTAAAATTTTTAAGAATAGCAACGCGTTTTTCCATAGGTGACCCATAAGCCGCAGTGGCTATGAAGCAGCCGCCGCCACCACCACCGCCACCAGAACCGGTAACAGTATCGCTCGCCTGTTTCGTCACGGTAAAATCGCTTCCCCCGTTACACACCGTAGGGCCACTGGTCCAGGTCCAATTACTGGTCCCTGAACCTGATGAAATCGAAGAAAAAGTAATCGTAAGGGTTTCATCAACATCTCCACCTGATTTGACATATGTAGCTGGTAACGTGCAACTTGAGCCAACAAGGGTGCCCCTGAATGTTACGCCTTCTTTCACGAGTTCTATATTATCTCCATCTTGTGTGATGGTGATCGTATCATTTTCTGGTTGCCAATTAGGATCACAGCTATTCCACGCTGATGATTCTATCCAGTTCCATGTTCCAGTCAAATTTGAAGTCCCGGCCCCTCCAGAAAGGGCCGCGTCAAGTTTGGATACGAAAGCATCCTGATCGCCGTTGTAAGTTGTGTCATAGCCTGTTGTTGGAAAGTCAGAAGAATAAGTCATGCCTGCCGCATAGACATCTCCAAGCTTATCTACAGCGATTGAAAAGATGTAGTCATGTTCGGCACCATCTAAAAATGTGGAAACAAGAAGACTTTGAAGATTGCTAGTGAGTTTCACAATGAATCCAGCTCCATGGCCGGTTTTGGTCGGCTTGTAAGCATTAGGAGTTGTTGGAAAGTCATCCCATGGAGCGTAGCCACCTGCATAAACGTCTCCATTTGCGTCCAGCACCATGGAATTTAAGCCTTCCCTAGAATGTTGACCACCGATGAATGTTGAGGCTTCGAGTCCCACTAGATTTCCGTCAAGTTTTGATATAAAGATATCTCCATTACCGTTGTATGTTCCATCCGCAACATTGGAAGTGGTTGGAAAGTCGGATGAAAACGTCTCCCCTGCCGTGAAGACGTCTCCGTTGTTGTCAACAGTGACGCAATTGGCGTAATCGTCGCCATTGGCACCACCAAAAACAATGGATGCGACCAGGGTGGTCAAGTCGGAGTTAAATTTTCCAACGAATACATCCGACGTCGCACTGGGAGAAGCTGAACCGGCTACAAATATGTTTCCATTCAAGTCCGCAGCCACAGATTTTATAACTTCGCCTGTACAGGAAGCACCAAGGAGGTTTTCGAGGATGTTATCAAGCTTTGCAACATAACCACAAGCGCCAACCCATTTAGTGTCGTAGATAACTGGAGTAGAATTGGAAAAGCCTGATGTAGGATCAGAACCTCCCACGCAAACATTATCATCAACATCTATGAATAAAGAACAAAGCCAGTACGGATACATGGAAACCAAAGAGTTTTGGATCGAGTCAGTTGTACCAACAAATGTCGACGCGAGGAGATTTTGAAGGTCGCTATCAAGTTTTGACACGAAGACATGGGCCTCTGAGCTATTTGAAGAGCGATTACTCGCATAAGCACCAGGTGTTGTCGGGAAATCTTGAGACCAGGTTTCGCCTGCCAAGAAAACATTCCCAATGCTGTCCGTGGATATACCGTAGCCCATATCGCAACTCGACCCCCCCAGAAAAGTTGAGGCCAAGAGGCTCTCAAGCGTACTATCAAGTTTTGAGATCCAGATATCTCCCATGCCATCATTGTCAACATCAAAAGCACCTACAGTCGAAGGAAAATCTGCGGAAGCCGTTGACCCAACGACAAAAACATTACCTATTTTGTCACATGCTAAGGAATAAGCCACATCGGCAGTGCCGCCCCCCAGAAAGGTGGATGCAAGCAGTGGATCAATAACAAGTTCTTTTGTTTTGTCGTATTTCCCCACCTCAAAACTGTATTCTTTCCTATCCGCGTCTAAGCAATAGTTGATCTCCACATAAAGCTTTTTGTCGCTGTTTTCCTGATATGCCAAAGGTTTAGTGAAACTTATGGGGCCACAACCAGTTCCTGCTTCTAGGTCGCCGTTTTCAGTAATTTTCAAATACTCAAGTCCGTCAAGTCGAACTCTAACACTTGTCGGATCTTCTCCGGGTTTTACAAAAAAGAGTTTTTCAACATTATTGCCAAATGCTTTCAATTTCAGATCTATTCCTTTGTACAGTTGTCCAAATTCTACTAGGTCGTACGCTGGAACATTGATTCTCCACGACGAAGAATCTTTCCCTTTAAAAAAATTTACTCTCGTAGCCGTTTTGCCTTTTCCATTCAATTCTGAGATTGAAGCTCCCAGGAATTTCTCTTTGATGACCGATCCTTTAAGACCATTCTGGCTGCCAGTTTGGGGGAGGGAATAGACTATTTCTCCATGCCCACTAATGAAAACTGTACCGGCAAAAGTCCTTGCATAAAACTTTACATTCTTGTCTTTGATTTGCCCCTTGTTTTGAATGAAAGGAATATGTAGCGAATCTATTTTGTTTGAGACCATATTCCTATCATGACCTCTTTGAAGCGCGCCATAGGCTAAGCTTACAGACATTGAGTAAATGAACAGGGTTGCTAACACCATACTAATTGCGCTCTTTGAACACCTTTTCACCATACCTTTCTTTCCTTTCTCCAGGAAATCATTCGCCTCTTATTTGGCCAGATAGTCGTTTCTCCATGTGTGATGAATGGCTTCTAAGAGAATGGCGAAAATACCTGATTAAACAGGATAAACTTGTATACAAAAACTCCTGAAGAATCAAGTGTATATATTAGGAATACTGTATCAAACTACTATGCAACAAGAGTCCGAAAGAAAGGTGTGGCAAAATGGGAGTTGGTGTGACGCGGAAAGCCCACAAGATATAGGGGTCAACGGTAGGAGGTTGGGTCACCGATAACTTGCCTTATGTTGCCAGTTCCTTGAATATTCGAAGCTGAGAGTTTCTCAACATAATTTCCCATTATTTTCACTCCCAGCAACGCAAACCCCACTTCAAGATACCTTGCCAAGATCAAAGATCCAGGATTTGAACATTCCAGCAATGCTCTCATTTAGGTATCACAAATATTTCGGCTTTTCAAAAGGTTGGATGGATAGCAGTGTGAAACAGCATCGGCAAATGGCTGTCACGCAATATGTGGGAGCACCGACAAAAAAAGCAGAGCCATACCGGTACTGCCCCAACCATGAAGATTGTGGTGAGCAAAGATAACACCTTTGGCTGTGCCATTTGCACCCTCTCTCCCTCCTTGGGTCGTCGGCCTATAACCCGGCAGTATAGGAACTTTCCCAACCTAAAACATTCCGCCGCCTGCTCCGTGGTGATGGCAGTTCCAGACACCGTCACCCCAACAGGTAGTTACACTCACAGCATGTAAGTTCCATGTATGGCATGCCGCACAAATGTGAGACCATTCGCCGTCACCTGTGACGCTGAGGTTGTCTTGTCCATTGATGGTGGTCCGCAGCAACCATTCATTCTCCGAACCATGGGGCTCATGGCAGTCCGTGCAGGCAAGGACATAATTCCCCGCTTGATCCGAGAAAGGTGCCTTGGTGGTGCCAACTCCCGTGTCTTTCCAATTATTGGTTTTCCCGTGCTCGTCATTATTTTCGCCATTTGACCAAATAATCTTACGAAGGTAGCGACCGCGTTCCGTACTGTAAACGTTTTGTGTGCTATGGCAGTTGCTGTTGCAAAACCCCTTGAAATTCGGCAAGTTGCTCCCGTCCGCAGTGCCGTCATTTGCAGGCTCGAAGTTGGAACCGCCCACATAGTAGGGAGCCTGATATTTGGCCGTGTAGTCACTCATAAGCTCGTTACCACCACTCTCATCTCCCCAAAGGTTCGTGGGGCTGCCGGGGCTGGGATAGTCGATTGGCCTCCTAACTGCCGTCCTAACTCCTCCCAAGCCGCTCAGCGTTACTGGGTAGTTCTGCTGGGCGACGTGCTGGTCGTGGCACACAATGCACGCGTTGGTGTCGCTGCTAAAGCCGATGTTGTTCACAGCATGATTCAGAACATCGGCAAGGTTATGTGACGAAGGGGTGTCCCCCGCTGCTGGATTAAAGGCATCATAGATCGTGGTAAACGTGGCTGTCCCGCCACCAAAATTCTTGCTGTAAGTGTAGTTATAGATACCACCATCCTGTACAGAACCTGTACCCTTATGGCACTGAAAGCAAAAATTGTCGGTCTGGCTGCCAGGACTATCATTGGAGGCGAAGAGCATAAGCCCATTCGGATCATTTCCACAAATGGTAGGGTCAAAGATGTCATGGCAGTGGGCACAGGAGCCTATTGAGCAGACTCCACCCGGCCAATTCTCACACGTTGCGGTTGACCGATTCACCCCGCTTGAGTCGTTACCATGGGCCGAATCGGCATAAATGTCCGCAGAAGCCACGTTTCCACAGATCAGCACCCACACCAACAGCGCCACTATGATTACCGTTGTGGTGGGCAAATATTGTAACTTGAGCCTTGCAATTAGCATCGTCTGCCTCCCTGTTTGTTCAATTGGCAAGAAAGGGCTAAATGGATGAGCTACAAGAAATATTTCCATTGCTACTCTACTTCTTATCGGCAAGGAGCTTAGGAAAATTGAATATTTGTTTCACACACTTAAGGTTTGCCTAATTTGCACGTTTGGTGACCTTCTTCGTCTGTAATATTAATATAACGACGAAGTGATCATGCATCAGCGAAAGTGGGGATAGAAAAGACCGGAATGGAACAAGAAAATTAGGTAGGTCTCAATGTTGCGGGCCGCCCTGCTTAGTACACAGGATACAAGATATAGGGAGTTTACTCAGTTATGCGCGAATATAACTATCTTGTCAGTATTGACACTTGTTAATCAGACGATTTCATCAAAGGTTTGAAACGAATATCATAAGTCTCTCAGCTCTTCATCTCACGAGGTGGACATCAGAAATCGGAAGACTTGGCCTGCCAATCTCAGGCAGTGATCTGTTTGTCGACAACTTAGAGTGCATCTTCGTTCCAGCTTGGATTCTCTCGGTCATCTGGATGTAGTAAGTCTGAATCGCCATTAGCGTGCCAGAAGGATTTGTCAATTGGTACATCAGCATATATGTGTTTTCTGTCGTGTCCAAAAGGACACCACCACTGTTCCACAACTTTTACCAGGTAGAAAAGATAAGCAAGCAACGCAACGGACAGTGGGCAATAGAGTTTACAGTTGAAGATCCAGAACAGCTTCGACCTGGTAATTAGAGCTGGAGACCCATACTTGGCTATGAATCTATCTGAGACGATTTGATTCTTTCGATTATGACTGTGACTGACCCAGTTCGGCACAAAATCCTTCCAATATGACTTCAGGTTACGCGCCCCCACCATCCTCAGATGAGTTCGAACTAAGAGAGCACAAAGAATCAGCGGCACGATTCCCACCAGTATCGGAAGGTAAATTAACGGAACACCTGCAAGGAATCTCCAGTGAGGAGTTTCGTCGAAGCTACCCCCAATTTGAACGCGTTCTTCCTCGCCCTTGGATTGTTGACTAATAAGCCAACATAGTCTCTGGGTGACAGTTGTTGATCCGCCTCCGTTGGTCTCAGGGGCACCCACTTTATCCAGCACCCTATGAATAGCAGTAAGGGATATGTTTGCTCCTTCTAGCTCGTTGTCGAAGGAACGACAAAACTTATGTTGTAAATGCATATCGCTTACTTGTAATGGCATTGGGAACTCACCTCCTCCGAATTGACTGATGTTTTGTTGGCGCAACCATAGCCAAACATGGCTTATAGGTCAAGGCTGCTGAAGGATGCCGAGAATGGGAGATATGGCCGAAAAATTAATGATTTGTGTCAGCAACCACAAAAAGTTCGGATTTTCAATAGTTTAGCTTGATAGCACATACTTGTGTTCCAAGGGTTCTGACCTGTAAGGTCGCAGAATGGTGTTATCTATACTTGCGCCAGAACGGCGATACATTGCAGGTATCGATAATCGCCACTCTGAAATCAGCAGTGTAGCTTTATGACGGCGGTTATCTCCCATAGGCATTATGACGGAAAAACCAAGATTATCTCTTAGTTGTCAGGCAAATATTTTACCAAAGAAACACAAAGACACCAGCTGACTACGACTGCAATTCACATCTCATTTCCAGAAAACTTAACATCCAATATGTTTTAGCGTTGGAAATTTTGGAGAGCGCAACTTATCTTCGACTTGCCTTGGAGACCAAATTTTTTGTGAATTTATCGCTGGGCAATGTATTTCATCAACATTTGCCGGACCCCAGGAGAGTCCCATTGCACTGGGCCAAGAAATTTTTCCCGGAGCACACCCTGTTTATCAATTATATAGGTTTCAGGCACCCCGGTCAGGCCATAAGCCTTGCCTGCCTTATTTTCCAGGTCAATAAGAATTGGAAATGTGTATTTTTGTTTTGCGACTACCGTGTCGGCAACGGCCGGTTTGTCATTGTTGAGAATGGCCAGCATTTTAAATTTATTTGCCGGCATTGAGCTGTAAAGCTTTTGCATTGAAGGCATCTCCTTAATGCAGGGCAAACACCAGGTTGCCCAGAAATTAACAAATACCACCTGGCCCTTGAGTTCGGCAAGGTTCCAGGTTTTACCTTTTCTATCCACAAGCGTGAAGTCAGGGGCCAGTTTACCAACTTCAGCCACTTTTGGCCGTTGTCCGCAGGCGACAAATAGCAACAAGGTTAAGCAAATAATCGTGATTGAGGATGATAATTCTTTCATAATTAATCTGTAACCTCCAAAAAAACAGCCCCATTGCCGCCTGGAGCCCCCATCCTATTTAGTACTTTTTTGAAAAGCGCTATGGGATAGGTTGGCTCGCTCCAACTCCCTATCGAAGTCACAACAAAACTCATGTTCTAAATGCGCCTGGCTCAGTTGTGATGGCATTGGAAACTCACCTCTCTCCAGATTAACAATAAGAAATCACGTTTCTATGGCGCAACCATAGCCAAACATGGCTTATTGGTCAAGGCTTGTGAAGGATGCAGGGGGCAGAGACGCCGTTATCTTCAATATGTTAAGCTTGCTTCCCGCCGCCTGAAATTGGGGATACCTTGCCAACATTTATAATTCGAAACAACCAAAGATGTCAAATACATACCACGACGTTTTGAGCATGGTCAGGAGTAAAAAATGATAGCAGGCACCTATGTTGTCCGGCCAGAAGGCTCATATGCGAACGCATACAACATATAGGGGCCATCGTAAGAAAAGGCAGGGCCGATCCAGACCCTGCCTTTCTCGAAGATGGCAGGAAGTGTTTCTATTCCAAGTTAGCTATAGTCTTTATTCCAACAAGTCATTTCTTCATGCCACCACGTTTATGGTTCGAACTTCACCGCATCAGCAATGACATATTCATTCGCTTCATCGCTGAGTACCACATAGCCCGATGTGCCGGCTGCAAATGAAAAATTGCCCAGATAGTTCCACTGACTGCCATTGATCTCCTGATTCACCTTAACAGTCTGGGAGCCACCATCATAGTAAATGGTGTATGGGGCATTGGTGGCTCTGTTGGAACTTGCTTTCCACCAGGCATAAACATTGTAAGTGTCAGCTTGAGAGATATCAGGCCTCCAGGTCGCCGTACACGATCCGTCGCCTGCTGCATGCCAGCGAAAATCACCTCCATATCCGCCAGAGACTGTTCCGTCCCAGTTACACACAAATTCAACATCCGCGTTATCCACATAGATGCTATCAGGGTAAACCACAATTACTGTTGCTGCACCTTCAGCTGTGTTCATAGCATCATCCGTTGCCGTTATCACAAAACTTAATGAAGTGTCAGGAGTGTCGGCGGGGATTGTAAGCTGATAGCTAAAGATGCCATTACCATCATAGTTCATCGCTTGGTCAGAACTTCCACCTATGGGAGAGAGATCAATAGTGACAGTAATATCCATAGGATCATCATCATGATCAAGGACATAGGCGGTAATGAGGGTGGAACCACTTCCGTCGTTGGCGACGGGATTAGGTTCCGCCTTGCCCATTAATACCTTGGGGCCAAGGTATGGCGTTCTCTCATAAGACATTGCGCCATGGCATGCCCAGCATACACCGTTCTGAGCGATCCCTCCTCCTAGTAAATTCATCCTCCCTCCCGCACTTTCCACTAAAGTGGCGTCAGGGTCAGGCACTGGAGTAGGTTTGGCATGCCAGCAATGATCATCTTCATATCCACCGGAGCCTGAGGTGCAGGTCCAGTCACCTACGGAGTCAAATTCTGGATCACTATTATTAATAATGATGTCCGGGGTGCCGTCACTATCAAAGTCCCACCCAACAGCATCAGCCATAACATACTCGTCGGCGCCTTCGTTGGTAAGCTCAACGTACCCCAATGTTCCTTCGGCAAACGGGAAATTACCCAGCAGATTCCACTGACTGTCGTCTATCTCCTGGTTGACCTCCACACTTTGAGAGCCGCCACTATAGTAAATTGTATATTTAGCATTAGTGGCCCTGTTCGCACTGGATTTCCACCAGGCATAGACATCATAATCGCCGGCCTGGACAATCTTGGGTGTCCAGGTGGCTGTGGCAAAACTACTCGGAGGCACCAGATAGCCAAAATTCAACGCCGGCACCTTGTTCGTGGTGCCATAATCGCTGATAAGCTCTCCATGTCTGATCATTCTGTAAGAGGGTCCACCGTGTACATTATGGCAGGTAACACAGCTTGGGGGGGCGTCATGCGTGCCGTCCCAGTCAGAGTCAAATTGAATGCCTGTTTGAGCCACAAAATGCAACCAGTGGGAGTTTTCTATGGAAGCGTCATTATGCCAAAAATTGGTGTGACTCACATCCGAAGAGCTCTGTCCCTCGATCTCAACTCTGTTATGGCAATTATAGCAAAAGAGCTTGGACGGTTTAGTGTTTGTTCCTTGGAGCCGGTAACTCTCGCTATAAGGGTTGACTACCGCATTGCCGCTTCCTTCATCAAGCTCATACGTCCTGTGCTCATGATCGATATGCTTTTTACTGGCATCATGGCAAGAAAGACAATTAATCTCATGGCCGGTCACATAGAAACCATAGATTGAATTGTCACCAATTACATTGGGGGCATTGATGCCTGTTCCGTCAGCCTGACTGTTTGCCTGCTGATCGTCATGGCATGTGGCACACCACTGCTCTTTGCCGGACTGAAGGGTCGCACCATCTGTCTCATAGATGCCAGCACTCCAGTTTGCTTTGGCCATGGCCACACCGCCAAAGGCACCACCCGGGCTGTGGCAGGGGTCGCAGGCGCCAACCTTCATCTCCATGACATTTTCTTCGTGACAGGCAGAACATCCGGTTTCATTCGTCAGTATACCAGGGCCTTTACCCTGAGCGTCGAAGTGGGTTGTGTGGCTTTGACTCTCCACGTGACATCCCGGAGTGAAACAGTCAGGGCCAGCCTCCATGCCTCCTGTGTCCCAACCGTGATGGCAAGATACGCATGATGTACCTGAGGAACCCCCTTTTAAATCAGCTCCATGACAGGCTTCACAGTTTTGCGGATTTGTAGAGAACTCATTGCCATGCTGCGGATTATCTTTCCATCCTGTAGAATGGTAGGTACTATTATCTGAGTCGCTTCCAGGCAGACCGTCTTCAAGTGGTTCTGTACATCCATTTAGGAGAAGTACCATTATTGGAAGAAGTAAGAAAGCCGCAGGTAATTTCCTCATATATTTTTGATTTCCTATTGGTACTTTATGCTTGTCCTAATTGAGCCAAATATATCCCAAAACTCACTCCAATAAGCATAGAAACATGGAGCCTGATCATTCAATTGGCCAAAAAAGCTAAATGGATGAGTTACAATGCTCCTCTTGTTTTTATCGGCAACGAGCTTAGGAAAATTGAATATTTTTTCAGTTAGTTAAGTTTTACCTAACCTGGTAAATTTCATGACCTTTTTCGTGTGTGATGATATAAGGACAAAGTGACCATACAGCAGGGAAAGTGGGGATAGAAAAAGCCGTAATGGGAGAAGAAAATTTGGTGGGACTCAATCTCTTGGGCTGCGCTGCTTAGTGCACAGAATACAAGATATGGGAGGTTGGCTGAGTTAGGCTGGAGTATAAATGTCTTGCCAGATTCTACACTCGCCAAACAGAAGATTTTGTCATAGATTTATAATGGATATCGCAAATCCTGTCAAACGGTTCTGGCTGATTTTAACGAACTGATGTCAACGAGAGCTACCATATGTGCAAACAGTGCGATCTAATCGAACCAGTCTAGCCATCTGGTGGAGAGCCTTCGGTGTCAACAGGGCCTTTAATTATTGTCACCAGCTTGTGAACCATCGATGCCCTGTCTTTGATGATGAGGGTGTTTGTTGGAGCGTAAGGTACAATGCAACCGTCCTTTGTTAACAACGGGGCCAAAACAGAGGCGAGATGCTCAGCATCAGCATAATCAAGCTGCACAACCCGGATGACTATCGGATCTCTCAGCAACCCTCCTGCCTGAGCACGACAGTGATGTGGGTGAATGCATAACAGGACCATGATCAAGAGGAATCCCAAGAGCCTATGATTATGGATGTTCGGCATTCCTTTCTTTCTCTTCAGTCCAAAATCCTACGATAGCAATTACATATCGTAAATTTTTCGGTTTTTCATTTTGCGAGAAAAATAGCAGCCATCTTTAGTCCGAGGATAAAGACCATCGATACTAGATATCGACATTTGACGAAAATGGCACGGCCGAAATGACCCTGCCCCCGCTTTTTGACAATTGAGTATCCAAGTAGACAAGGATTACTCATGAACACGCCCCTCAAAACCTACGCTCTTCCCCTGGCCCCTCGCTTCGCCCATTCTGCTTAATCTATGTAGCATTATTTGCCTAGTACCTCGCCGAGATAAAGAAGCTGGGGAGGCGAGTGAACATTTTAGGTGAACTCT
>SMTZ1_10013970_pt1 | contig 11668 bp, 2 predicted proteins | sample DeeMarSWOR136_30_FD_25667 | JGI IMG/M metagenome (IMG submission 25667) | reverse complement strand
TGATCTATGATTCCCTTTACGCCTATTATGGCACCGGCACGCCCATCTCTGTGGCCCTGAACGATGGCCGTTCCCTGGTCATCTACTCCGGCCACGGGAGTTATTATGGCTGGTCAGGGCCCCTCTTCTCTCAGAGCAACGTCCAAGCCCTGGAAAACGAACAGATGTATCCTCTGGTTTGCAGCCATGCATGCCTGACTGGCGGCTTTCACCGTGATGTCTGTTTCGGCGAGACCTGGCTTAGGGCCGAGGAGAAGGGGGCCGCGGCTTTCTGGGGAGCCACGGTTTCCTCGTATTGGGAGGAGGACGACATCCTTCAGCGGGGCATGTTCGACGCCTTCTTCGACAGCAGCCTCACCTGGCTATCAGGCATGATGGACCAGGCCAAGATGGTGTTGTGGCTCTACTATGGTGGTAGCGGTCTGAGTGAGAGTTATTTCAAGATGTATAATCTCCTTGGCGATCCCTCCATGCATCTGTGGGCCAGACCACCAGGGACGCTGGTGGTCAGCCATCCAGCAGAACTGCCCTTAGGAGCTTCCTCTTTCACGCTTAGCGTCTCGGAGCAGGAAGTTACCCAGCCCGGTTCTCAGAACGTCCTTGCGTCCGCAGCCTTGGTGCCAGTGAACGACGCCCGGGCCTCTCTGATCAGGGAAACAGAGATGTACGGCACGGCCTTGACCGTCAATGGGGTGGTATCCGTGAAATTAGACCCGCTTCCCATGGCGGAGGGACCCATGGAGATTGGGGTGAGCAAGGCCGGGTATCGACCCTATTTGTGCTCCACGCAGGTCCTGGCTCGCGGCCCATATCCCCTGTATCAGAGCCATCTCGTGGACGATTCGGACGTTGGCAACGGAGACGGCCAGGCCGGCGCCGGCGAGGCGTTCCAGCTGCAGGTGACCCTGAAGAACGTCGGTCACCAGATGGCCTATGGCGTGAGCGCTATTTTGGCCGAGGAGGATCCGTATGTGCGCATCACGCGCAACTCGGCCAGTTTTGGAGATATTCCGGCTGGTGACTCCAGCTGTGGTCTGCCCTCCTATGTGTGTCACATCTCTGAATCCTGTCCCAGCGGCCACCACATCTCCTTCACGCTCACGGCCGAGGATAGCCGCAGGCACCGGCGGAATTCTGGGTTTCAGATACAGGTCGTCAGCCCCATGTTGTTCTGCTATGAGCACCAGGTCTTCGACGATCCGCCGGGGGGCAATGGCAACGGAGTGGTCGAGGACGGGGAGACCGTGCTGATTGAGGTGACCCTAGGCAATGGCGGGCTGGTCCAAGCCACGGGGGTGACCAGCTTCCTCTCCTCTGCCGATGCGCACATCCAGGTGCTGTCCGCCAGCTCCGTATTCGGCGATATAGCCCCAGGTTTCAAGGCCAGCGGTTCGCCTGGCTATCAACTGAGCGTCAGCGGGGTCGGCCTCACACCAATCTTCTATCCTTTGACCTTGATCAACACCGCCGCGGGCAACTATGTGAGCATCGATACGGTGGCGCTCCTGGTGGGAAGTCCCGGCTTCAGCGACGACATGGATGGCGGGGCCGAGGGCTGGACGCACGAGAGCATCGGCCAAGGGTATGGGGATCACTGGCACCTTTCCACAGAGAAGAGCCACAGTGGCTCGCATAGCTGGAAAAATGGGGATACGGGGGCAGGCACTTACTTTCACGATGAGAATGGCGCTTTGATCAGCCCAGCCATTCTTCTGGCCGCCAACTCCACGTTGATTTTCTGGCACTGGATGGATGCGGAGGTATACAACTCGGTGAGAGCTTGGGATGGGGGGGTGGTGGAAATCAGCACCGACGGAGGATCCAGCTGGGAGCAGATTGAGCCTGTGGACGGATACCCCTTCACCATCTGGGACGCAGCCCCCTCCACGGGAAGCGCCTTTGCTGCCGGAACACCTTGCTTCTCCGGGTCTCACGACTGGAAACAGGAGCAGTTTGACTTGTCCGCTTATTCCGGCTTGGCTCATCTTCGCTTTCGATTTGGAAGCGATGATTGGACCGCAAAGGAGGGTTGGTATATCGACGATGTTCAGGTGGCCGCCGCCAGGACCTCGGTAAAGCGCATCGTTGATCTCAGAATAACATCCTCCCAGCAGCAGATTCTGTTGCTATGGAGGCCGTCCACCAGGGGTCGCGATCCCATCCGATACGAGGTTTACCGGTCTCATCAGCCCACAGAGGTGGTCCGGGAGGACCATCGCGTGGCCGTGGTTTCCGAGCCGCGGTTTGTGGACGACCTCAGATTGCTGGATAAGTCCGACGGGAATCTCTTCTACGCCGTGGTGGCCATCGACGCGGATGGATGGCGTATCCGCACTTCCCAGGTGGTCGGTCTTTGGTCACGTTCAATGACAGATGAATTCCGCGAAGATGATCAGGGTGAATGAGCGCTGCGAAGATCATTCACCGAAAGCTTTTGTCAGGAGAGAGGTGATGTTCAGCGATCATAGATCTTGTGTCCCACGATCTTTCACAATTACTCTCTAACCTCGAGGTTGTGCAGATGAGCAAGAACTTGTACGCCAAGATGGCCCTCATCGTCGGCCTGGCCTTAGTCCTGGGCCTGACCTACTCCACCGTTTATGCCAGCCGCGATCTGGACCTGGCCGTTTTTCTGCCCAGAGCGAACATCGTTCACTTGGATGCGGGCGCTGTGAACACGCAGTACTACTTTTTGGCCGCGGTGCCCATGACCATTTTCCACTACAACGACAACGTTTATACCGGCCTCTTGCTCTCCGACGACATCACCGACGAGACGGTGGGATACATGCTGGACGATTGGCAGGCCTACCTGGACCAGCATCCCACCCTCAGGCGCCATGTGAACTTCATCGGCGGCGTCTCTCCCTCGGTGCAGAGTGCGGTGGCCACCCAGTTCGGCATCACCGATCCCATGGATCTCTCGGTCATCGAGGGAACCCCCATCGAGGTGGCCAATCAAATCGCCGAGCACGACTGGCGATCGGCCAGCACGGTGGTCATCACCCCCTATCTGACCAGCCTCAGCGATCAAGATCGAGAATCCATCGCCAACGCGGCGGTCATCGCTGCGCTGATGAACGCCCCGCTCCTATATAGCGAACCCACCGCCCTTTCGTCCGAGACCCTGAATCTCATCGGAGACCTGGGAGCCGATCAGGCCGTGCTGGTGGAGATCGACGATGTCCTCGGCACCAGCGTGAACACACAGCTTTCTGGCGCCGGAGTGACCGTGACGGCCGACCTGACCACAGAGGCTCAGGTCGTGGCCCATGTGAAATCGTTGACCGACCAGGTCACCCTCTGCGGCTTAGTGGACTCCGGCGACTGGCAGCACTTACCGGCAGCCCTCAGCGGGGCCCGGTATGGGGGTTTTGTCCTCTATTTAAGATGGCCAATGATCTGTCTTCGCGAATAAAGGAGGATCCTGAGCTGCACAGTTTCTATAAGCTCACCGAGGAGCCCGCGGGCAAAGAGTGGGTCAAAGCAGCCGAGAAGGGCATCGCCGACAATTTCTATGCCTGGCTCGATGGCCTGGGCGGATCGGATCCCGATGATTTGGAGACGGTGATCACCTTCGAGCCCCAGGGGACCGGCGGGGGAGCTCTGGAGACCACCTTTGAGCGTTCCATCTCCGGCGATGCCTCGGACCTGACGCGCCCCGGGGCCATCCCAGGTCGAATGCCCTTGAGCTATCGGCGCAACATCGCCCTGGCCAACCGCACCGGCATGTACCGGGCCACCATCTTCGCCACCCTGGCCATGAACGCCTATGAGGTTCAGTACAGCCACGGTTACGCCGACAGTTGGGGCACCGGCCACAACGTCAACGAGATCTTTGGCTGGCCGGCCGCCGGTTGGACCTCCAGCAACGGCTATTTTCCCTGGAACGATATCCACAGCAATCCTCCGGACCTGGATCCCATCCTGCCTCCGCCGGCCAATGGCAGCGCCGGCCATGATCCCGGCCAGTTCGCCTCTTTCCTAAGCGCCGGCTATGAGACCCACTTCCACAGTGGCTCCGGGGCTGGAACGGGACAACATCCCGCCCAGCCAGCTGTGGACAACATCGGATTCGTCGCCGATGTGAGCGACGGCAGCGCCTTTCTCTATTTCAGCTGTCACGGGGGAGGCACGGTCATCGCCGTGCGCAACACCGACAATGGCATCGCTCAGGACGCCGGCGCCCCTACATGGGGACAGCCGTACTGGCCAGACGATGACCAACGAACTTACGACGGCAGCGCCGGCGGTGACTATTACCAGAGCGACCTGGACAGCGACCTGGACAATGCCCACGGCATGATGATCGCTTATAACGCCTGCGACATGGCCGAGGGGTACATGAACGAGATTCTGCTGGAGCACGGCGGCACCGTCTCCATCGGCAGCTACACCTCGGTGAGCTTCAACGGCTCCGGCTGGTGGTGGAACATCTGGGTCCATCTGGTGACCCACGAGGGATACACCGCCGGCGAGGCGGCCATGTACGCCACCGCCCGGGTCTCCGACCTGATGGTGCCCACCAAGGGCCCGGATACTAGTCTGCGATATGTGGTCTATGGCGATCCCAACTGTCCCTTCGTGCAGGACGGCTGGACCTCACCGGTACCCGATCCGATCAACACCAACTACGGCGGTCACAAGCCGGATAAGCCGGCGAACGAGTTCGCCGGCAGCGTGGTTCCCGACACCATCCAGGTCAACGTGGCCACCGACGTCACCGTCACCCTGTTGGATACCGCAGGAATCGGCGTGGACAGCGCCCTGGTGACCATCGAGGGTTGGGGAGTGGACCTCTCTGACCTGACCGACGCCTCGGGCCAGGCGGTTTTCAACATCACCGCTCCCTATGGCGAGCAACTGCTGGTCACCGGCGAGAAAGAGGCTTTCGACACCTTCGTTGACAGCATCTATGTGCTCGGGGCGGTGGACTTCGCCAACGCTAACATCACCGTCGAGGTGATCGAGGTGGGCTTGACCGATACCCTGACGCCTTACTACCAGGGGGTGATGACTGGAGTGAGTGATCAGGTGGGCTTTACCCTCATAGCCAAGGGCTGCGGCATCGACACCAGCACCGCCGCCGTTGGGGACAGTGTGGACCTGGGCGTGATCCCCAGCTCAACGGGCACGGTCAAAGGGACCATCGCCAAGTCGGGATACAACGTCTATGTGGAGAACATCCCCTGCATCAGCGTCTACGGGACCCTGGCGGGCGCGGTGGTGGATGCCTCCAGCGGCGATTCCCTGGCCAGCGTCAGGGTGAAGGGCTATTATCATGGAGCCGACACCAGCTTGGTCAGCCCGGTTTTCAACGTGGTCAGCGACCCCGCGGGCATATACACCGTGCCAGGTGAGCTGGCCGTGGGCCTCTATAACCTGTACAGCAGGAACTTCGGCTATCTCAGCTACAGCGACACCATCCAGATCATGTACGGAGCCAATGTGCACGACGTGCTCCTGACACCGGCCCCCAGCGGCACCGTCTCGGGCATCTGTTATGAGCAGGGAACAGGAACGCCTCTGAATGCCACCATAAAGGTGTACCGGGCTGACGACATGAGTCTACATACCACCACCTACTCCGACTCCTCGGCGGGCGGGGCCTACTCCGTGGTGCTCCCCTACTTCGATTATGTCTTTCGAGTGACCGCCTATCAGCACAAGCCCATCACCCGAGACGTCACTGTGGATGAGCCGGCGGAGACGGAGGATTTCAAGATGGAGGTGACCACCGGCAACATCCTGGTGATCAACGACGACGACGGCTCCAGGAACATGGAGACGAAATTCGACAAAGAAGGCAGGGCCATGGACAGACCCGCCGGGCCTCTTGGGGAGACCAAGGCCGGCGAGACGGCGGCGGCTATGGCCAGCCTGTTGGAGGAGTTGGGCTACTATGTGGTTCAAGAGGAGGCCACAGCCACTGATCCAGGCACCTGGCCGAGCTACGATTTCCTCCTGTGGAGCGACGGCGATGACACGCAGCCTGTTTCCAATGAGCCATACCGCATCAATTTGGAGAACTACGTGGCTGCTGGAGATAAGCTGCTCATCGAGGGCGGTGAGGTGGGCTACGATGCCCTGAGCTATCCGGGATATCCCAGTTTCGCCGCCAACGTGCTCCACGCAGACGATTGGAATGGGGACAGCTCAGGTGATCTCAACCGTGTCTCCGGCCAGGAGAGCCACCCCATCGCCAGCATCCCCAATGTCCTGCCGGCCACCATGGATATCTCTTACTCCGCTTATGGCGATCAGGACGCCTCGACTCCCTCTTCAGATGCTTATGTGGTCTATGACTGTGCCTCGGATCCGGGAGACGCGGGAGTTTTGGTTTACGACGATACGCCATCTCCCGAGTCGGCTCAGATCGTCTTCTTCTCCTTTAACTGGCTGGCGCTGTCCGACTCCAGCGCCCGCGCGCAGCTTTTGGAGAACACCGCCGCTTATCTGCTGACTCAGGAAACCCCACCCACCGGCGGAATCTCCGGGGTTGTGGATGTGAGTGATACCGCCGACAACAGCGGCGTGGTGGTGACCGCATCGACCGCCGGCCAATTCTCCCGCTCGGATACCACCGCTGTGGATGGGAGTTACTTCATCTCAGGGCTGTACAACGCCACCTATTCGGTGACCGCCCATAAACTGGGCTATGTGGACTCCACGGCCACGGGCGTGGTGGTGGAGAATGGCCAGGTGACCGAGGATGTGAACTTCACCCTCTATCCCCTGGGTGGTATCTCCGGAACAGTGGATCTGAGAGGTTCAAACGACAACAGCGGCGTGGTGGTGACCGCCTCCAGCGGCGGCAAATTCACCGGCTCAGACACCACGGATGTCGATGGCAGTTACTTCATCGAAAACCTATCCGATGATACTTATTCGGTGACCGCCCACAAGCTGGGCTATATGGACTCCACGGCCACAGGAGTGGTGGTTCAGAGCCCCCAGATTACCGAAAACGTGGACTTCAACCTCTATCCACAGCAGGTGATCCTCTACTATGATTTTGAGGACGAGGAAATCCTCAGACCCGATGGACCTGACTGGGAGTGGGGTCAGCCCACCAGCGGGCCGGGAAGCGCTCATTCGGGAACCAAGGTGTGGGCCACGAAGGTGGCCGGAAATTATTCCAGCAGTTCCGATTCCCGGCTGGATACCCCGGACATCGATTTGCATGATGTCAGCCAGGCCACCCTCACATTCTGGAGCTGGTACTACTTTGAGGGAACCAGCAACTTGTACGATGGAGGCAACGTCAAGATTTCTGTGGATGGAGGGGCCTACAATGTCATCACGCCGGCCGATGGATACGATGGCACCATCTACAGCACCAACGCCGGTATTCCCAACGAGCAGGGGTTCGCCACGCCCTCGGCGGGCAACTTCTGGCACCAGGAAACCTTCGACCTGAATCCCTATGTGGGCCACACTGTGCGCATTCGCTTCCACTTCGGCAGCGACGGGTCGGTCACCTATGCGGGCTGGTACATCGACGACCTGACGGTGGTGGCCCCAGCGGCGGTCCCTGATCCGGTGGTCAATCTGCGGACTTACCTAATGAAGGGTGACATCTGCCTCGGTTGGTCGGCTCCCGCCAAAGCCGCCGAGGTGGATCACTACGTCATCTATCGAAACGAGAGCTGTGATTTTCTGCCCAGCCAGGCCGACTCCATCGGGGTCACCGAGGACACCGTCTTCGTGGACACCAATAGTGGTGTTGGCTCCACCGGGACAAACTACTACTACTTGGTGGAGGCGGTCAGCAGCGGCGGATATCGGTCCGAAAAATCGATAACCATAGGTGAATTCGACAAATTTTTGGAAGTAGCGCCCTGAAGTAGAGAATTTGTCTTCTGAGGACTGCGATCGAATCGTCTGGGCGGCCGGAACCTCGGTCGCCCAGACGACTAAAAGGTGTATGTCTGTTCAGCAACGAGTTCCCGAACAAAGAGCATCAACAGGAGGTTGTTTTCTTTGCCGATGAAGAGCGCGAGGATTTTAGCCTTATTTCTGACCCTGAGCTTGGCCGCCTTTTCCGGGGCGCAGGGCAGCGGTCAGTGGATTTCCCTGGGGTCCAGCCCTCAGGAGGGGGCCCGCGTCGCCGTTTTGGAGTCCAGCGAGAATCGCACCGTGGTTGAGTTTCAGATGGCTGGTTACTGGCTGGATCAGGTGGAGATTGAAGGCGTGGAGCACGCGGTCATCGACCTGCCGGGGAGAACGACCTTAATGGAAAGGGGGCTGCCCGATCTGCCCAAGGTGCGGGAACGACTGATCGTGCCCGATGGCGCCCACATGGCCGTCAGGATTTTGGAGGCCGATGAGTTGGTCACAGAAACGGCGCCCATCGCGCCGTCAAAGGGCCATCTGCCTCGATCCGTTGACCCCGCAACGGTCCCCTACCAGTTTGATGATCTCTACCAGAGCGATTCCTGGTTCCCAGCGCACAACGCAGAGCTCAGCCAGCCTTTCATCCTCAGGGATTTTCGGGGCATCACTCTGCAGATAAACCCATTTCAATATAATCCTGCACTGGGCCTTCTGCGGCTGTATCGGCGTTTGGTGGTGGAGGTCTTTGCCGACGGGCCAGGCCGGGTCAACCTCAAACGCCGGACGAAGAGCACGAGTCGCATGGACCCGGATTTCCAGGGGCTCTACCGGCGACTATTCCTCAACTGGGTCCCGGCGAAATACACGCCCATCGTGGAGCCCGGTCGCATGCTCATCGTCTGTGACAACGGGTTTTACGACGCCATATTGCCCCTCTACCACTGGAAACTGCAGAAAGGTATCCCCACCAAGGTGGCCCTCTATCCCGACAGCACGGGCAGCGGCGCCAGCGCGCTGAAGTCCTATATTCAAGCCGAATACGATTCTCCGCAGGGAGTGACGTACATCCTTTTGGTCGGCGATGTCGGCCAGATTCCCACCAACTCGGGCACCGCCGAGGGAGCTCCTTCTGATCCGTGTTACCTGAAGTTAGAGGGTGCAGATGACTATCCCGATGCCTTCATCTCCCGGCTTTCGGCCACCAGCGCCGCCGGGGTGCAGAGCCAGGTGGAGAAATTCGTCAACTACGAGGCCAGCCCCGATACCGGGGCGGCCGCGGCCTGGTATCACCGGGGCACCGGTATCGGCAGCAACGAGAGTGGCGGAACCGGCCTGAAAGACTGGGAGCGTTGCGACTCGTTGCGGGCGGATCTGCTGGCCTATGTGTACACTCATGTGGATCAGATCTACGACCCAGGGGCCACCGCCTCCGAGGTGACCACGGCCCTGAATGACGGTCGCTCTCTGGTCAACTATATCGGCCACGGCGGCGTGACCTCCTGGGGCACCACCGGTTTCTCCAACTCAGATGTCCTTGCCCTGAGCAATGGCCACATGCTGCCCTACATCTGCGACGTGGCCTGCAGTAATGGGGATTTCACCTATAGCGGTGGCGACTGTTTTGCCGAGGCCTGGCTCAAGGCCGGAGCAGCCGGCAGCCCTAAAGGGGCCATTGGAATTTACGCCTCCTCTACACTGGCCGACTGGATGCCGCCTTGCGTGATGCAGGCGGAGGTAGTGGATCTTTTAGTCAGCGAGCAGCGCAACACCTTGGGAGGCCTCTCTTTCAATGGGGTGATGAAAGGTATGGACGAGTACCCGGGTTATGAGGGTACCAAACTCATGGAACAGTACAACCTTTTCGGTGACTGCTCGCTGATGATGCGCACCGCTTCTCCCACAGCCTTGACTGTGGTTCATGACCCGATTATCGTGGTCGATGCCACCAGCTACTTGGTACAGGTTCCCGGCCTGGAAGGAGCCCTGGCTTCCCTATATCATGACGGAGTCTTCTATGGCTCTGCCTATACCAATGCTCTGGGCAATGCCACCATTGTCCTTGTCGAGGAATTTCCAGGGATTGGCCAGGTCACCCTGACAGTGACCGCTTACAACCGAGTGCCCTACGTCACCACCCTGGATGTGATGATCCCGTCGGGACCTTATATGTCCTATGATTCTCATCTCATCGATGACACAGCGAGCAATGGCGACGGAGTGGTGAATCCTGGTGAGACCATCGGAATGCCGGTGAGGCTGCGAAATGTGGGTTCTGATGTGGCCACCACAGTCTGGGCCATTTTAAAGATCGGCGATCCATATGTGCACATCTCCGACAGCCTGGAGAATTATGGCGATGTCCCAGCAGGCTCACTGGCCACCTGCTTGGATGACTATGACTTTCAAGTGCTCGAGGGGTGTCCTGATGGCCACCTGCTGGATTTCCTCCTGGAGATCAGCTCGGCAGAGAGCAGCTGGGTGAACCAGAATCTGAACATCGTGGTGGCTGCTCCAGTGCTGGCTTACCATGACTACGATATCGACGACAGTGGGGGTAATGGCGATGGCCAGCCGGACCCAGGCGAGACCCTCGACTTGACGGTGTCTCTGCGAAATTTGGGTTCTGGAACAGCTTCGGGAGTCTCAGCCCAGCTGTCCACCGACGATCCGTATCTGGATGTGGATGTCAGCGCCGCTGATTACGGGAACATACTCTCCGGACAAACTGCCTCTTCCCAGACGGCCTATACACTGAGCGTGGATGGCGGCTGTCCCCCGGGGCACATGGCTGTGCTGACCCTAGATATGAGCGCCGCCGGCTCATACGCGGCTGCGGACACCTTTCAGATGCTCATCGGTCAGAAGGCCATCTTATTGGTGGACGATGATGACGGAGATAGCTACGAAAGTTATTGGATCGCTGCCCTGGATCTCAATGGATATTCCTATGACGTCTGGGAGTCGCGGACCAAAGGTTCGCCGCCGGCCGATAGCCTGATCCAATATCGTGTCGTTCTCTGGACCACCGCAAACGATTATGGTTATCCCGGCTCTCCCACAACCCTGACCTCCACAGATCAGGCTCATCTGCAGGCCTATTTAGAGACCGGTGGCCACCTGTTTCTGTCCAGCCAGGATCTGCTCTACGATAACAATCCGGCGCCCTCTTTCATCACCGATTACCTGCATGTGGCCGGATACACCGGCGACACGCACACCACACAAGTGGATGGCCTCACTGGAGATCCCATCAGCGATGGCATGGTTCTTCCCCTCTCTTACCCGTTCAGCAACTGGGCCGATGACATCACGCCAGGAACTGGGGCGACAGGCCTTTTCGTCAGCAGCTCGTATAGCCTTAAAGATTTCGCCCGAGACTGGTTGTTCCCCGATGCGCATCAAGCCAAGGGTGGTGTCAGAGCGGATTCGTGTGGAGCCCTGCGATATCCTGCGGATGGGCCGTCCACATACAAGGTGGTTTTCTGCGCCTTTCCCTTCGAGGCCATCAGCTCATCGGCCCCAGCCCCCAATAACCAGCAGACCGTGCTGGCCGAGATCATCGATTGGTTCCTGGGCGATGCTATTCCGCCTTCTGTGGTGATCAACTTAAAAAGCACCCTGGACCAGAGTCAGCTGGTTTTGGATTGGTCTCCGGCCACGGATAACAAAGGCGTGGACCACTATGTCATCTACCGCCACACTGCTCCCGACTTCGTGCCCTCGGAAGCGGATTCTATCGGATGTGCCGCGGATACTTTTTTCGTGGATATGAGCAGCGCTGTCGGGGACACTCTGGTGAACCATTATTACTCCGTGAAGGCCGTTGATGGAG
>SMTZ1_10006592_pt1 | contig 11668 bp, 10 predicted proteins | sample DeeMarSWOR136_30_FD_25667 | JGI IMG/M metagenome (IMG submission 25667) | reverse complement strand
ACAACCCCCACATAGTCCGTTCATGGTGCATCGTGAGCATTTTCCACTAACTTTTTTTCGGTCCCTAATTCGATTTAAAACTGGATGCTTGGTCCAAATATTAAATAAACCTTCTTTCAATATATTTCCCAATCTAATATCACCTGCCGGTGCACAGGGGATTATAAACCCATCATAATCTAATCCACAGTAAAATAAACCTGTGGCACATCCACTAAAGAACCTGCTAAGGCGATGTAGAAAATCTGCTGTATTACTTTGAAACAAATTTTCATATTTCTCTTCATAACCAGTTAATATTTCACAGAGAGGATAATAGTTTCCTTTGCTTAAATCATAACAAGTTTTACTGTAGTAAGGCATTCCTCTTCCTAATACTTCTAGTGGAAAGTTATTATCAATATTTTCTATAAATTTTTCCGCCATAAACCTCATGACCGTCCGTTTTTTCTTTTTACCAACATCATGTTCCATATAATACTTTCCTCTACCAACTGGTAATATACGGGATACATAATACCTCGTAATTCCTATATTTTTGACATATTCATATATTTGAGGGATTTCTTCATAATTAAAATCAGCTAAAGTTGTGTTGATAATTATTTCATCGAATTTACCAAATTCAACAACATTATTAATTCCTTCAATAGCCCTATTAAATGCCCCGGGTTTATTCCTTAATGAATCATGTTTATCAGGAGATAGACTATCTAAACTTATGGATATGCTTTTAACACCCACATCATATACTTCTTTACATAAGTATTTAGTGAGAAGTGTACCATTTGTGGATAAAGAGGGATATATATCATTTTGCTGAGTATAACTCATTACTTCAAGTAAATCATCTCTAGTTAAAGGTTCCCCACCACAAAAATTCACAGTAACAACATCATTAGCAGCTAGAATATCAATAACATGTTTTGCCTCACTTGTATTAAGTTCATTTTTAGATTTCTGATTATATGATGAATCTGAAAAACAATGAGAACATTTTAAATTACATTTTTTAGTATAGTTCCAAACAACACTTAATGGTGTCCCCGTTACAAATGGAATTCTAAGGCCAAATAGAGCTATTCCTTTAAATACATTCTTTAATACCCTGCGAATGGTTTTATCCCTGGCGAATCTATAAAGTATCTGAGGATCGATTTTATTTAGAGATAACCATCTAAACATTACAAATTTGAAAATTTTTGCTTGAGATCGACAGTTAAAGCATAATCCTTCCTCGTTTTCTAATACGTAATCCAAAATTGAATCAAATCGGTCACCACATTTATTACAATCTTTAGTGAGATTTCTTCCAAATCCTTGCATTATTTGTTTGAGTATTGGATAAGAAAGTGGATTCACCATAATAATGATATTTATTGAGTAATGGTTATTATTATTTATCTTCCTCTTAACAGAACAGTAGAGTACATTATGATTTTAATCCATTTCTACTATTGATGGTAAAATGTATGAATTGATTAAATACGAGGGATAATCAAAATTATGATCCATACCAGTGAAGACTACTAGCAGGTCTAGTGTATAATGAACACTAATTACTTGACCACCATAACCTAATGCTTGGTAACAACTCTCATTTGGATAAATCCACCATTGATAGCCATAACCATAAGAACCTAGATTAACTATTGAACTGGTCGAACTATCAACCCAGTTTTCAGTAATAATCTCAATTTCCTCCCATATACCATTTTTGAGGAATAAATATCCAATTTTAGCCATATCTCGAGTTCTTAAAAAAAAACCATCTCCCCCACAGCCCACTCCTTGAGGATCATGGAGTAAATAATAGTCATATATATATAGTGGATTGAATAAATATTGCTTGGCAAAATCTAAAGTTGACATATTTGTAGCTCTTTCTAATATTGCTGCAAGTAAGTGTGTGGCACCAGTGTTATAATTAAATTCTTGACCAGGATTAGCTATCATAGTCCTATTTAGAACAAATTCTACGTGATCTTCACTTTCTAGCCAATCAAAATATGGATTTCGAGGATCATCATAGGGGTAATATTCAGGCCATTCTAAGCCGGTTGTCATTGTTAATAAGTGTTCAATTGTTATTGACTCTTTTTGGAGATCGATATTGTCAATATCTTTATCAGGAAAGAAGTCAAGAACTGTCTCATTCAGACTGCTAATAAATCCTTTATTAACCGCAATTCCTATTAAAGTGGATGTAATACTTTTAGAAACCGAATATAAGCGAAAGAGATAGTCTCTATGAAAAAAGCGGGCGTACCATTCCTTTACTATACAGCCATTTCTTATTACAAGAATACTATAAACATTATAATTATTATTTTCGACATCATATATCATATTGTCTAAGATTTGTGAATTCATTCCTACATTTTCAGGTGATGTTAACTTCCAATACTCATTGGAGTTTGATCTATTTAGAATCCATCCAGGGATTATAAGTATGGTTCCAACAATGATCCCTAAAACACAAAAAACTGAAATTATCGCCTTAACTTTACCTACTCTTGGCATTTCAAGACCAATTTTAAAAATTGTAATTAATCTTAGATTAAAATCCTAAAGTATAGTTAGCAAATAAAAATATTTCTAGATACAATGTATTATTTCAGATATTAAAAATCTATTTTTGGAAATGGTAGAGATTTTACTGGTATTATATGGGATGGGACATGTCTTTGGACTAGCCAAAAAACTTGCGAAGTATGGGATGAAGGAAAAATTTTTCAAATTGAAATTCTTGATGATCAAATAATGCTTTATTATTTTTTTTTTAAAATAGTATAATTATAATCTAAAAGTGGAAAATTTGAGTAATAGAAATGAAAAAATTGGGGATAATCTTGGATATTATATACACAACAAAAAGAAAATTATCAAAGAATTTAATTCAATAGCTAATTTAGCTAAAGAAATAGTTACAGCAAAATATAGTACGTTTAATGTTGAAGATATAACCAAGCAGGCTTACACTGAGCTTGAAGACCTTCTTATAAAACTTCCTTACGTTGGCGGTAAAAAGTCACCCTTCACACCATTAATGATCCAATCAGCAATGACAGCTGCATTATGTAAAGCTTGTAAATCACTTCCATTATCTCCCTATCAAATTGGAGAATTGATATATGAGATTGCTGAAACTTCTGCTCAATCAATTTCGTCATTTAAGAAATTTTTTTATCGAAAAGCACTTTTCTCTAAAAAGATGAAAAATAATTGGAAATATTGGATGAAAGAGAGTCAAAAAGGTAATTATCTCGAGAATTGGGTGGGAGTTTTCATAGAAGGTGATGGAGAACCTTTTGACTATGGATTCAACTTTACTGAATGTGGATGGCTCAAACTCGTAGAAAAAGAAGGTATAACTGATTTTGCGCCTTATGTATGTTTATGCGATTATGCTAGAATGCGTGCAATTGGCATTGGCTTTAGAAGAACAAAAAATTTAGCTGCTGGCGCAGAACTCTGTGATTTTCGATTCTTTAAGAATTATGACACTCCAAAAGGTTGGCCTCCTGAAGACCTTGAAGAAAGTAAAGATTTCTATGTTAAACTAAATAAGAACTTTCATGACTAATATTTTTTTTTAAAACTCTCTTTAGTTCTTCAGTTAAATCATTCCAAATATTAAAACCAATTATAGTAAATTCCCACAATGTTATTCTACTATATATTAATATTATACTGCTACACAATAAGAACATCATACCAGCAAGATATATTGAAAAATCGTTCCATATGGTGATAAAATGTTGTATGAGGAATTTAAATTCTAAATATGGAATAATAGATAAAATTGGAAGTAGTAAAAATAACATTACAGAGATTTTAGGATATTTAGAGTGATCTTTTTTCTCAGATATTGGTCTAATAATGATATCAAGACTTAATATAAAAGTAAAGGCAATTAGAATAATTAAAATACTCATATCGAGATAAATTTCCAAAGCAAATATAATAAAACCTAAGTTGATAAACGGAATAAAAAAAAAAACGGTCAGTATCTTTTTTAATTCATTTGTCATCATAAAATACAGCGCCCATCTTTTTCTGATTATTTCTGTTAAATGAATTTAATTTAAGATTTAATATTTTGAATTAGCTTTAATTTTTATGACAATTTCATTATTAGTACTTTGAGATTTATCACTATTTTTCAATAAACCTAAAATATAACGCTTTATTATTTTGTAACTTAGTTTTTTAAAGCAATTAAAACATCAAGAGAAAAAATATGATACAAAAGAGAGAGAAAGTGAAATGCCCCGTTTGTAGTTCAAAATTTATACCAAAATCGTTTCATTTTGAAAAGACAAGTTTTGATCAGGTTTTAACTAGGGGGGAACTTATAGAATTTCCAAATGGGAAACATCAGCTTGAGCTTAAGCCATTCACTTCGTTCCGTGGTGCTTTTGTCACGTATTGCCCTGAATGTGGATATCTGATAAAATTTGTGGCTGAAATTGGATCAAAAGAAATTATAGAGGATCCATCTCGTATACAAAAATTGAGTGCAATTAAAGAATTTGGTAATAAATATAAATATAAGTTCGACTTAAATGAGAAACCATACATGGATTATACTGATTATTTTATAGAAAAAGTAGATAATATTAAAAAAAGTATTAAAAACGCCTTGGATGGAATACAATTTGACCAATGGGGTAATTCCTATAGGAAATGGAAAGAGGATAAATCTGTGGATTCATTCAAATTTTTAATCCACTTTTATTCAACCTTAATTGACTATCTGGATTCTGAAATTGAAGATGAATATAATAACAAATCAGTAGTTCAGAAAATTGAGGAATTAAATTTACCAAAGAATCTTGAAATTTTGACTAAAGATGTTAACCAGCTAAGAAATAAAGTAACTCATGAAATTTATGAACTAAGTGAAGAGGAAGAAATCTTAGTTGAGACAACATTTACTCAATTCACGCAATATTTAATTAAAAAACAATTATCCCAACTCAATTTAAATAAGATTAAAATTAAACCAGATTATGATTTTATTGATATTAATAAAGTTAAATATGAAATTCAAGAATTCTTGCATATTTATTTAGAGAATGTATTGCCCATAAAAGGATTATTTAACCAATTTTTGATTCCATTATTCGAAGATCTCGGAGTTAGAACGCCTTATTATAATCCTTAAAAGCATTATTCCTCTTTTTTGTTTTTATCTTTTAATTCTACGTTTTGAAATATAATAGAGAAATATTTTCTAAGATCTCTTATTCTGACAAAAAGTGCTGGCACATTTTTCTTGTATTTCCTATATTGTTCTCCAAACCTTTGAATTAATTCTCTTTCTTCCACGAATCTAAGGTGTACATTAATTCCAATCATAAAGATGAGAAAGTAGATAATTGAATAAATCGAAAATCTGAAAAATATACTTCCAATACTAAATAACATCACAGCATGATAAGTTGGATGACGTAATACAGAATAAATTTCATGATTTTGGAGTGAAGATTGATTTGGATAATATACATAGACTAAACCCATATAATCTATGCCAAAAATCTTTAATGCTTTCGAAACAACAATTAATCCTAATCCAACAAAAATTATCCCTAATACTAATCTAATATAAAAAAATATAATTGAAAACCCGAAAAATATATCAAAAATTGGAGTCCCTAAATACCAACTAAGATTTTGATTATTATAGTAGGGTATAATGAAATCGGTTGGGAAAAAGCTATGAACAACGACAGAAATAACCAAGGGTACGCCAGTTACTACTAATTTAAATGCTTTTTGATACGATAATTCACCATATCTCTTCAAATATTTATCTTTATTTCTCCAGAATGAATAAACTATCATAAATCCAATTATTACTATAATCAATGATCCAATTAGAGGTGTAAATGGTGCTAAAATTTGAAAGAAAGTAATATCAACAAGAAGTCGCGCTATAGAGTCCCAAGTTAATTGAAATATTAAGGAACCTAAAACTGTAATTGGAACCAATATTATTAAAATTATTATTTTTTTTCCTTGATAATCTGGCAGCTTTTCTCTTAATTTTTCTGATCCTTTCATTAATTTTAGATATTCAGTTAATCCTATATAAAACTGACTTTTTTAAATATTAATTTTAAATGAGTTAATGAAATTAAAAGTGGCAAATCAATGCAATGTCCTGATGGAAAGGTAAGCTATTTATTTAAATTTCTTGATGAATTGAAAACAATATACTAAAAATAATTTTCTGATGGTTCAAAATGGAATGGAGAATCAAATATATTTTTAATTTCCCTGATGATATAACATGGCATAATGGGTATGCTCAATTTGGATTTCATGATTATCAGGGTAATTTCTACGTTTTACGACATGATAATCATTGGTTTGGGCAATTTACTAAGAATAATGTATTTCGTTGGACCGCAGGGAATAATGATCCTAAGCTCTGTGATAAGCATTTATCTTTTGATTTAAAAAGTCCTAAATACATTTCAAAATCTCCTTTAGATGGTTCGCTGATAATATCAAGTGGTGGGAATAATAAAATATTCAAAATATTTACCGATGAGCAGAAAGTTGATTTGTTTATAGATATGAATCAATTTGGTATAAAAGATATTGGAAATTGTGTATTTGATAAGGATGGTAATATATGGATAAATGAAATTACAGGATGTCGGATATGGAAATTTAACTCAGAAGGTCAAAAAAAAATTGTGTTAGGAAATGGAAAACCTGGCTTTCAAAATGAGCCTGTTAATTTTGAAAACGTACAATTTAATTGGATTTATGATATCCGAATGGGACCAGATAATAATTTATACATACTTGACAGTAAAAACTATTCTGTAAGGATGATCGATATACAGGAAAGTCTTGTTAAAACAATTGTCGGTACAGGTGAGCCTGGCTATTCTGGTGACGGTAAAGATGGAAAAAAAGCTACTCTCGGTTCTGATGAAAAGGAGCAGTTTGATGGGCCATGGGCAATATCTCTGGATGAACAAGGTAATATTTTTATAGGAGATACGCATAATCATGTTGTTCGCATGGCTAAAAAAAAGAAGAAGAAATACATTATATCGACAATCGCAGGAAATTCAGAATATAGTCCATCATTAAGAAATTCTGTTAACGAAACCGATCTGTTTAAAATCAACCTTCCGAAAATTTGTAGTATGGACTATTACAATAATGAATTGTCCATTCCAGAATGGGATGGAGATCTTATAGTTCTTGAAAAGATCAATAATAATTGAAATTTAACTTATGAAACCCATCCAAATTAAACCTATTGGTATTGTAGAAAGACAATCTCCTGATGAGAATGATAAAGATAGGAGCCTAATTTCAAAAATAGTTATTAATGAAGGCTTAACTAAGGCATTGGATGGGATTGAAGATTTTTCTCATATTTACATTATCTATTGGATGGATAAAATTAAGGATATCATCTACTTATATCATCCTGGTAAAATACAAGATTCAAAGCCGGTAGGTATTTTTGCAACAAGAGCACCAATTCACCCTAATCCAATAGGGTTAACGATAGTTGAACTTATAAAACGAGATTATAATATTTTATGGGTAAAGGGTCTTGATGCTTTAGATAATACTCCAGTTTTGGATATTAAACCTTATCCAGATTGGGAACATGGAGTTTGTATTACAATAAATGACTTTCGAATCCCAAAATGGCTAAAAAAAAATTAAAGCACTAAAAAGGATATTGAATCTAAATAATATTGATTTATAAGCTGATATATCTTAATTAATTTATATAAATCAAATTTCAAGATTCTAAAGACAAAAAATGAGAATATAATGAACAAAGTCTATAAGATTGCTCTATTAATTTTTCTATATCTCCAAATTATTTTTGTATCAATTAATTTCGTACCATTAGTTTATTGTCAGACTAATGGAGGATCATGGAGATATGAAATTCAAAGCACAAGCATTAGTGCTGGTTCTAACGATATTGACATCTCTGATGATGGCAACTATATTATTGCGGGAAATGTTAATAAAATCTACTTTTTCCACCGGAATCAATCTACTCCAATTTGGATTTATGAAACAGATTATATTGTTCATTCGGTTTCAATTTCATCTAATGGTAGTCTAGCAGCGGCATGCACAGGGAATGGAACGATTTATTGTTTTAAAACATTAGATTACACTAATGATGTTAAACCTTTCTGGTATTATAGCGTAGATAATATGATGCATATAGTAGATATTTCTAGTGATGGTCGCGTTGTTGTAGCAGGGGGAGAAGATCAAGGTATTTTTTTATTCAATAATACAAATTTAAACTATCAATTTAGCAAATCTACATTCACCCCTTTACACGTATATCTCACAAGTGCTCCAATTTATACATTAGATATTTCTTCTGATGGAAAATATGTTATTGTAGGGGCAAATAATGAAGTAATATTATTAAATGGAACAAATTTAGACTTTTTATGGAAACATGTTGCTGGCAGCATGGATATTATTAGGGTAACAATTTCAGATAATGGTTTTTATATGGCAGCAAGTAGCTATGATGGATATATCTATTTTTTTAATTATACAAGTTCAATACCTGAATGGAACGTATCAACTTCAGGATATTTTAGAGGGATTGATATCTCTGGAGATGGGGAATATTTAGTGGCTGTAAGTAGTAGTTATAGTAGATTTCATTTCTTTAATCGATCGAGTTCTCAACCAGAATGGGTTTATAATGCTTATGCAGAACATGGAAAATCTGTTGCGATTTCTTACAATGGCTTATATTTTGCAGCAGGAGTTCAAAATATTACTAGTAGTCGGTTTGATAGAGTTTTATATTTCAATACGTCTGAAACTACACCAAAATTAGAGTTAAATGTACCAGCACAGACAGAAATTTCACTTGATATCTCCGCGGATGGAAGATTTATTGCAGTAAAGTCTGGTTTATATATTTCTTTATACGATGTCTTAGATCCATTCATAGCGAGTACTTCTGGAACAATTTCCCTGTTTTTAGTTCCAGGATTAATAATATCTATAGGTATAGTCTTTATAAAAATGCTCCAGATCAACAGAAAGCGTCAATTGTAAGATAAATCATAATTAATAAACACCATCTTTTTATTATTTTGGTTTGGAAAAGATTCTAATAAATTTATTAAAAGAAATCAATTTTAAATCATCAAAGATTAAAATTATCTAAGAGTGGAGAATTATGGAATTTAAAGAAAAAATAACAAAAAATATCATCAATATATCGAGAAAGGCGTTTAATGTTATTTTTATCATAGTATGCACAGTATTAAGCATCCTAGCGACTTCTGCTGTTCATTATAAAATATTAATGGAAACTCAACCTGGATATCTTTATAATGTTTACCTTGTAAATTTTCTATGGATGGATATACTTATTGGTCTTGTTATAGGTTTTGTTTTATTTGGCATTATTAGTTTTGTGATCGCATACTATTTTAAATTTAAAGAAAAAGAACCTCAAAAAGCTTAATAACTTTACAAGGGAAATCTATTCATTCTTATTTTGAGTAATTGAAATCCTGCTTCTACCATATCGGAAAGGTTGTTTGTCATACCAAATTCTATATAACTTAGACAAGATCTTCCATATAAAAATTTCATTCTCTCTTCGAAGTTTTTATCTATTTTTCCCTTATAATTTGATAAAATTTGCCTCATGAAGTCATTTCCTTCATCAAAAAAGAGAAAATCAGCAGCAGGGTCATAAATCCTAGAGTCTTCAAAATCGACTATTCCAGTTATCTTAAAAGTCTCAGGATCCACTAATATATTACTTATATCAAAATCTCCGTGTATTATTGTGTATTTAAAATTAAAATTTTCTTTTTCATTTAAGAATGTATTAAATAGATTTGTTATCCATCTTTTTTGAATTGAATTCATTGACTTAAATATAGACAGCTGAATGGTATCAAAGTTTTTTTCCCAGTTTTCTCTATACTTTTCACAGGAGAATTCAGTATCAACTACCCGTTTTCTTATAGCTTCTTTAAACAAATGATCTGAATGAAGCTCAGAGAGAAAATCGCTAATTTCTTTTGCAATTTTTAGTTTCTTCCGCTTTGTTGTTTTATAATAGCATTGAGAGAGGGGTACACCCTTGATCTTTTCATACCCCATAAGAGGACAATCTGGATCTATGGAGATATAGATGGGTTCGGGGATAGTTACAGAGACAAATTTTTGTACATGTTGCAACATTTTAAGTTCATCTTGAATCAATTTAACTCCTTTCTGATTTCGGAAAATCTTATCAGGGATACGGAAAATATATTGGTTTTTTACTTCAAATACATTATACGTTCCATGATAATAAAACTTCACATCTTCTTCTTCGATATCCGGGAAAAAACCATATAGAGAATCGATCACCTCTGCTAAAGAGATATCAGTAGCTCGATTTTCTTCAAAAAATGTCATTGTTAATAATATATTGTATTAACTCTTTTTTAAAAAATATTGATTTTAAATAATATTTCAAAAAGTAAAAAAAAAAAGAGATGATAGTAATGAGTAATGAAAATATATACATTTGGTATAAAAAGGACTATGGTATAAGTTTCCCCAATTAATAGAATTTAATTCGTTTAGGTTGCAGAATATATAGAACGCAGAGATAATTAAAAAAAAAAAGAATAGGATTTGTTAGAAATTTTTTTACGATTTCACAATCGTCCATTCATAACCAGTATAGAAAGTATGAGTATAACCTGGTTGATTTGCAACTACCATTAGGACATATTTTTCAGATGTTAGAGTGGCAGATAACTCGAAACTTGCCGTACCATCTTGATCGTCGTTAAGTATCATTGATTCAATACTTGTAACAACACCTTCGTCAATCGTGATAAGATCTACCTCAAAATCGTTATAGTGAAGAGAGCTATCACAAGTCCATCCGTTATCAATAACCCAGTTACTTACTCCTTCGAAATTATCGAATTCGCTAAGTTCGGGTATACTGATATCATCGACAAACCAACCTCCTCCAAGTGTATATGGATCAGTCCAATAGGTAAAGTAGATTTCGATCTCATGTCCAGCGAATGGTGTAAGATCCATTTCTTCTTCATACCATTCAGTTACAGTACCCGTGAAGGCATTCCACAATCCATCTTCATAATAACCAGTTGGTTCTAGACCCCAATCAGTTTCATCTCCGGGGCAGTTTTCATTGTCTATTCCTTCATTTCTAGGTAATGTATCCACGGTATTGGTACCTTCAAGAGTACACCAGGTATCCATTGTCAGATCGTGAACTTCCACGTAACCATAGTCCCAATCCAACTCGATATCATATTGTGTCCAAAACGTAAGAGTTGCTGTAGACAGTTCTGTAAGGTCAAAGTATTGATGGAATCTATACCACGCCCATGCTTCTCCATTTGAAGACATTTTGAAATCACCACTATATGCTTCAATACCAGTCCATACATCTCCGTTAAATGTTAGATCAATGTTCGCGGAGCCTGGATGGTAATGGAATTCGATATAGTTTGCGGTATAGGGTAAAGTCGTATCACTTCCACTTTTTGCAACTTTATCATATAAGTCAGGAGTATCTTCCAATATTAGAGGGATACTCAGATCTTCAGAATCCGCAGAAGGAATCTCTAACACATAGTATCCATAA
>SMTZ1_10018094_pt1 | contig 11671 bp, 15 predicted proteins | sample DeeMarSWOR136_30_FD_25667 | JGI IMG/M metagenome (IMG submission 25667) | reverse complement strand
CCCGGTCCCGATGAGGGCGTCCACGACGACGTCCGCCTCAAGGGGCTTCACGCACGCAGAGTCACGGACGATTTCCACTGCGACGCTCCCCCTCATGGCCTCTATGGGCGCCCAGTTGAGCCTGGCCTCCTCAGAAGCGAAGTCCTCGGGTCGACTGAGGAGGACAACCCTCACCCTGAAGCCGGCCCCAGCCAGGTGCCTCGCGGTCACCAGGCCGTCGCCCCCGTTCCCCCCGAGGCCGCAGACTATGGCGACGAGCGCCCCTGCGTCGAACCTCTCCATGACTGCCTCTGCCACGGCCCTTCCTGCGTTCTCCATCATCTGGAGCCTGGTGACGCCGAGATAGTCGGCGTTCATCTCCACGGCCCTCATCTCGCGGGAGGTGATCGAGTCATCGAGAATCAAGGCGACCCCTAGCTCACCCTATCGGCGTAGTTCTATTAAGCGTCTCGCATGGGAAGGGCTGTTGGTAGGAGGAGCCCATTCCTGCACTGCATTCCTGTCACTTCCAGCAGTATTGAAGATTTTGATATACGCTAATCATTATGTATATACACTAACTTTCTCTAGTAAATATTGTAACTAGCAAATGTTAAGTACCCGATCATGGGCTTAGTTTTTTGAGGTGAACCGCTTTGGCTACGGCATTCGTCCTGATCAACGCTGAGATCGGCTCCGAGAGCGATGTATTGAAGGATCTGAAGGCCATCCCCGAGGTCAAGGAAGCGCACATGGTCTACGGCGTCTATGACATCATCGCACGCATCCAGACGGAGACGATGCAAAGCCTCAAGGACACCATCAGCTGGAAGATTAGGCGCCTGGACAAGGTCCGCTCCACTCTGACCATGATCGTCGTCTAGACGCCGAGTCCAAACCCCCCTTCTTACATAAAGTAGTTAGAATAGGGTTCCTAGTCCAGAGTCTTCAGTAGATCCGACTTGGTGACTATGCCCACTATGGTCCCCATCCTCTGCACGAGGACGGCCGGGTAGGCCCTGAGCAGGTTTGCCGCGAGGGAGACGGGTGCGTCGTCGCCTATCTGGGGGAAGGGGTTCTCCATCACCTCCGTGATGGGCCTGCTCCTGATCGGCCCCTCGTCCCCTCCGTTGACGAGCCTCTCGACGATCGCCCTCTCGGTTATGCTCCCGACCGAGGCTCCTCCGTCGAGGACCGGAAGCTGGGAGAAGCCGTGCTCCCACATAAGGCTGACCGCCTGCTCCACCGTCTCAGAGGCCTGCACGCCGATTATGTCGGGTGACATCACGTCGCTCACCTTGGCCTCCCTCTTCTTCTCCAGCCTGTCCAGGGCCTCCAGGATCGCCTTGACCTTCGAGTAAGAGGGCTCAATCTTGTTGGCCTCCAGCTTGGCAATGTAGGACTGGCTGACGCCCGCCAAGCCCGCCAGCTGGGCCTGGGTGAGTCCTATCGCCCGCCGCCTGAGGGCGACGGTCTCCAGTGTGGGCAGCATGACGGGGAATACAAAGGGCGGGGAGTAATATTCTTTTCGGAATCTAACACCGTTTAAAAATTCCTTAGGGGGGGGCGCCTCAGAGGCGCCTTGAGAGCGGGGCGATCGCCGTGTCGTATCTCTCCAGGAACTCGGAGCCCTTGTTGGTGGTGTAGAACTGGTCCCCGCTGTGGTCTAGGAGGCCGTTATCGACGAGCCTGTCAAGGTACTTCTTCACGATTAGGAAGTTGAGGTTGGCCCTGTAGACCAAGTGGCTCTTCCTCGCACCGACCCTTGAGACCCTCAGCATGTCGGCGCATATATCCAGGCTGTTCCTCTTCAAGATTCCATCCCTTTCCTGAGCCATTACGGAACAAAATTTAGATATAAGGCTTCTCTGACCGAAAGAGCAAGTGGATTCCAGCCAAAGGGAAAACACATCCCTTTTTTCCATTTACCGGAACGACTTCCCAAAAAGGGGAAAACAGGCTCCAAACCACGGCGACCTCCCCGGGGCGACCAACTATTTTATATCGGGCCCCAATTCCTATCGAGGCGGCGTCCAGGTTGAGGCTCCACGTCGGACTAGACGACACCGACTCCCCGCAGGGAGGATGCACGACCTACATAGCCGCCAGGCTCGTGGAGAGGCTGCTGGAGATGGGCGCCAGGTTCGTCGACTACCCGAACCTTCTCAGGCTCAACCCGAACGTCCCCTGGAAGACCCGGGGCAACGGGGCGGTCTGCCTCAGGGTGGAGATCGATGGGGAGCAGGCGGGGGCCGTGAAGAGAGCGGTCGTCGGGGAGGTGGAGGCCGGCTCCAGGTTCGACTGCGGCAACACCAATCCGGGCATCGTCTTCCTCGAGGGGGAGGTCCCGGAGCCCGTGGTGCGCTTCTCGGAGAGGGTCGTCGGCGGCGTCGTCACTCTGGAGGAGGCGGCAGGGCTGCTGGAGGGCTGCAGGGCTTCAGCGATAGGGTACAAGAACATGAGGGGGATTATCGGCGCCCTCGCGGCCGTGGGCGGCCTCCAGGGGGGCGACCACACCTACGAGCTCCTCTCCTACAGGGAGTCTAGGAACTGGGGGACGCCCCGCCGCCTGGATGAGGCCTCCGTGGCGGCGATGGATGTGGCCCACGGGGACGAGACCTTCAACAACATTGACGGCGAGACGGGTCAGGTGCTCATAGCCCCCCACGGGCCCGATCCCGTCCTCTACGGGGTGAGGGGGGAGACGCCGGAGGCCGTCTACAGGGCGGCGATGGCGCTGGAAGCGGGAGAGCCCGTGGAGAGGTGGGTGATCTACAGGAGCAACCAGGGCACCGACGGCCACCTGAGGCCCGTGGAGGGGATCTCGTCTCTGGCCCCCTACCAGCCGGCGGAAGTCGAGGGCGAGCTGCTGGAGGAGCCGAGGACCATCAAGGGTAGCCACGTGATATTCGGGCTGGGGGACGGCACGGGGGCGATCGACTGCGCCGCCTACGAGCCCACAGGATCCTTCAGGGAGCCCGTCAGGCTCCTGCTCCCGGGGGACGCCGTCAGGGCGTACGGTGGCGTCAAGGAGACGACGGAGGCCGAGGTGATGACCCTCAACCTGGAGAAGTTGGAGGTGCTGAGGCTCGTCCCCGACGTGCGCAGCGTGAACCCGGCCTGCCCGGATTGCGGGGGCGGCATGGAGTCGATGGGGCGGGGCAAGGGCTTCAGGTGCAGGAGGTGCGGCCTGAGGGACGCCAAGCTGGAGAAGGCGTCGGTCGAGCTGGAGAGAGGTCTAAGTCCCGGCCTCTACATCCCCCCGCCCAGGGCCCAGAGGCACCTCACGAAGCCTCTGGCGAGGTACGGGAAGGAGAAGAGGAACCCTCCCCCGATGGAGATGTACGAGCCCTGGCACTGGCCCTGAGATGTGGGGCCGATCACAATGCTCTGCGAATGAATTAAATGACGATTTGACGGATGATACTCCAACCGTTTGTGGAGTAAAGTACATTGGGATTCAAGTTACTGGCTAAGAGGCACAGTATCGTGAGGCGCAGGGACATGCCCGTCCCCGGGGAGTCCATCATCGATGCCTTGGGGACCGCGGAGGCGCCTGGGAGGGGGAGGGCTTGAAGAGGGAGCTGCGGGGAGGGGCGGTGCTCCAGGCCGGACCGCCGAGCGTCGTCGTCATGGCCACCTGCGTCGGCAGGGAGGGGCCCCCCAACATCATCACCCTGGGGATGTACATGCCGATAAGCTTCGACCCTCCCCAGGTCTGCATAGGGGTCTCGCCCAAGAGGTACAGCCACGACCTCATCGAGGAGACGGGAGAGTTCGTCATCAACGTCCCGTCGATCGGGATCGAGAGGGAGACGCACTTCTGCGGAGTGAACTCGGGAAGGGACGTGGACAAGTTCAGGGAGACGGGGCTCACGCCGATGCCCTCGAAGAAAGTGAAGCCGCCCCGCATAGAGGAGTGCTTCGGGCACCTCGAGTGCAGGGTAGTCGGGGCCCACGTCTGCGGCGACCACACCCTCTTCGTCGGGGAGGTGCTCTCGGCCAGCGCTGACGAGGAAGTGATCAAGGGAGGAACTCTGGACGTCCTGAGGGCGCGCCCCATGGTTCAGAAGAACCACGTCTACTTCACGCCAACGGATGAGAGGTGAGGGCCTTCAATCACCTTTAGCGTCGAGACCAACGGGCATAATATGAGTGCGGGTGTACAAGTAAAGAAAAAGGGGGGGCTCACGCCTCGACCCTGTCTTCGGCCTCGACGCCCAACGGATTGGATTGAAGAACTGTCTCGGGCACATTTTTTGACTCGCACTCGAAGTCGTACGCCAGCATCGTGGAGAGAGACGCCTCCGCTCGCCGGTCATCGGGCCTCCCCAGTAGCTCGCGTACACGGGCGAGTAAGCGATCGACTGCTCCAGACACTTCTGACCTACCTTTCCCTATCCTCCAGCGGTGGACCTTAAATCGATTCTGAAGGCATCCTAGCTATCTCTACGAAGAGGCAGTGAACCCGTCGACGGATAACCATCAGATAAAGATATCCGAAAAAGGGTATACAGCAAACTATCTCAGAAACGTCTTTGAGGCCAAGATATAATCACGCCTAAAATGGTTACAGTGGGGATAGCTCTGCGAAAAATGTGATGAAAGGGGAAAAGGATCGAGGCGATTCGCCAGCTCGCTAGAGCTTGTCCCTCAGGCCCAGGTAGAGGGCGATGTTGGCGTCGGCCTCCAGCCTGGTGCCGAGGCGCCCGTCCTTCGTGCTGAGGATCGGGTTCACCCCTGGCCCGTGGCCCGAGTAGTCGCTGGCCCCGTGGATTATGACGCCCACGGTGAGGGCCCCTTTGTAGTAGCCCCTGCCGTTTATGCAGAGCTGGTCCCTGAGGGCGACGACGTCCCCGAGGCGGAGGGTCTCCAAGCCATACTTCTTCACGGCCTTCGGGTCCGTTGTCTGGATGTCGTAGTCGACGGGCTCCACGAGGGGCCAGAAGCCAATCCCCGAGCCCATGAGGAAGCCGGGGACCTCCTTCACGACGGGGACCACCAGCCTCCCGTCGACGACCTCGATCCCCAGGGACTCCAGCAGCCTGGGGGAGCACTTGTTCACCCTCACATCGTCGTAGCCCCCGATCTTGAGCCCCACGCCGTGGGCCTTGACCTGAACCTTGTCCCCGATCGCCAGCTTCTCTAGGTCTTCCTCACCGAACCAGACGATGTCGTCCGAGCCGGCGTGGCGGCCCGTGAAGACGCCCCTGGCGCCCTTCCCCTCACCGGAGACGACCCTGGCCTCGTTGCCGATGCAGGCGAAGAGGGCGAGGGCGCACTCGCTGGGGCTGGGCCTCTCCTTGCCCTGGATGGTGACCCCGGGCTCCACGTGGTCCCCGGAGGCCCAGCCGAAGCAGGAGTCCCCCACCCTCAGGTTGTACTTGATGCCCCCCATGCCGAGGGCCAACTTGGGCTGGCCGTCCCAGGTCGCCCTGTAGGAGATGCTCGACGGGGAGATGATCTCCCCCTGAACGGCCATCTCGATCAGTTTGTCCCTGTTCGTCTCTATCATTCGCGCTCGCCTCCCAGGTCGAGGTAGTTCATCAGGTTCGCCTCGGGGTCGATCCGAGGCCTGAGCCCCTCATCCCTGCTGGTCATTAGGACGGAGACCCCTATCCCCTGGCCCATCCGGCTACTCGCCCCGCAGGAGACGACGCCCACCGTAGCGGCCCCCTCGTAGTAGCCCCTGCCCCAGGCGCTGAGTATGTCCCTCAGCAGCACGATGTCGCCCAGCTTGAGGCCCTTGAGGGCTGTTACGGCGTCCGGCGACTGGGTCTGGACGTCCCAGTTGCTCGACTCCACCGGGCTCCCCCCCGAGCCCTGGCCCACGTAGTCGGCTGGGATCTCCATGGTGACGGGCACGACGATGCCCCCCTCGACCTCCTCAAGGTTCATGGCCTCGACGAGGCCGGGGGAGGAGCTCACCACTCTGACTCCCGGGTGGTCGACGAGGCTGAGGCCGACGCCGTGGGCTCTCACCTGGACCTTGTCCCCGATCGCCAGCTTTTCCAGGGCTTCCTCCTCGAAGTGGATTACGACGTGGTGGCCTCCGCCTGCCACGTATCCCCTCTTGCCGACGACGACGCCGGCCTCGCCCTTCGCCTCCCCGTCGATCACCTTTACCCTGTTGCCGATGCAGGAGAGGTTCCTGAAGGCTCCCTTCTCCCTGTCCTTTCCGATGCCGTCGGCTGAGGCGCCGGGCTCCACCTTCTCGCCCCAGGCCCATCCGAAGCAGGGGTCCCCGACTTTCACGTTGTAGACTATGCCTCCGCGGCCCATGCCCACCATGGGGGTGCCGTCCCAGGCGGTCATGTAGGAGCCCTCGACGGCGGGGTGGGTTATCTCCCCGATGAGGGCGACCTCCAGGAGGCTCTCCTTGTTCGTCCTGATCATCTCGATGCTCAGAGCGGATCTGCCCGCCGCGTATTTGACGTTTGCCGCCCCGAATCAAAGACGTTTATATATCCCAGATACCCTGAATAACGAAAAGCTGTTCAGAGGAGTTGCTGGGTCTAATGATGCGTTCCAACCAGTACGACGCCGCGATCACAATATTCTCGCCCGAGGGCCGCCTCTACCAGGTGGAGTACGCCCTGGAGCTCGTCAAGAGGGGCGCCCCTATAGTCGGGGTCTACTCGTCTGAGGGCGTGGTCCTGGCGGCTAACGACTCCCCGGAGGGGGTCCTCGACGAGCCCGACTTCCAGAGGAAGATATTCCAGATAGATGACCACATGGGGGCCGCGATAGCGGGCCTGAGCTCCGACGCCAGGCTCCTCATCGACATGGCCCGGGTTAGCAGCCAGAGCAACCGCCTCCTCTCGGACGTGGAGAGCATCGTGGGCAAGCTGAGCGAGAGGATGCAGGCCTACACCCAGCACGGAGGCGTGAGGCCCTTCGGCGTCAGCATGATCCTCGCAGGAGTGGACACGACGGGAGGCAAGGTCTTCACGACGGACCCCAGCGGCCAGTACAGGGCCTACAAGGCCGTGGCCATCGGGAGGAACGCCGAGGAGGCGAACAGGATGCTGGAGGAGCAGTACATTGAGGGCCTCAACATGGACGAGGCGGTCCACCTCGCCATCCAGGCGGTTCAGACGGCCTCAGGGGACGGCCTGAAGCCCATCGACATTCGTGTCGCCGTGATACCCGTCGAGTCGAAGACGATGCGGATGCTCTCCGAGGAAGAGGTTGGAAAGCACCTCGCCTGACGGCGACCCAGATCTCCGCATTTTTAGAATTCTCACGTTAATGGGGGGGACTATTCCTCCGAGTCCTCTACACCGGCGGCCGTTATGGCGAACCTTATCCTCTCCTCGGGGAGGGACGGGGAGTCTATCACCCTGGCGAGCCGGGTGTTCTGCTTCCCCTTCCTGAGGTAGACCCTGTGGGTGCAGGCGTGGGCCATGACGTGGCCGCCCGTCGGCTTGTTGGGGTCCCCGTAGACGACATCGGGCGTCGACATGACCTGGTTGGTGATGACGACGGCGACGTTGAAGGCCTCTGCGACGCGGAGGAGGTGGCTGAGGCAGCTGCCCAGCTTCTGCTGGCGCTCTGAGAGGGTCCCTCGGCCGATGTACTCGCCCCTGAAGTGGCCTATCATGCTGTCCACGATGACCAGCTTGACGTTGCTCTTCTCCACCAGCTCGGCGAGGCTGCCGATGAGGATCTGCTGGTGCTCGCTGTTGTAGGCTCGGGCCACGAGGATGCCCTCCAGTATCTTGGTGGGGTCGAGGCCCCTCTCCTCGGCGATCTGCATCACCCTCTCGGGCATGAAGGTGCCCTCGGTGTCGATGGCGCAGACGTTGCTGCCGAAGCCGCCCTCCTCGACGGGGAGCTGGGCCGTGACGCTGAGGGTGAAGCAGATCTGGGTCTTCCCGGAGCCATACTCCCCGATGAGCTCGGTGATGGCGCCAGTCTCGATCCCGCCGCCGAGGATGCGGTCGAGCTCCTTGGAGCCTGTCTTGCACTTGATCATGCTCCGCCTCATCTCCAGGACCTCGAGGGCCGGGATGAAGCCGGGGTCGACCTGCAGCCTCGCGAGGCGGCAGACCTTCAGGGCGGTGTCGGCCCCCATCCCCGCGACGTCCGCCAGCTCGCGGGGCGGGGTGACGGCTATGGACTCGACGGTGGTGAACCCCGCCTTGATTAGCTTGTTGATGGTGGTGGTGGCCACGCCCTTGAAGACCCCGGGCTCTAAGACTTCAGCCAAAACGCCTCCCTCGAGCGCGGACTCCGATTCGCGGCTTATAAGAGAAACGTAGCTTTCAGGGCAGGGGAGGGAGGTGAAAGTGGCTCGAAAAACCTCATCAAGAATGGGACAAATCTGGATCCAATCGGCAAGAAAACAAGTGAAAAAACGGATTTGAGCGCTGCTCACGCTCTTGCGCCTAGACCATCTTCTCGTCCAGGCCCTTCTTGGGGATGGAGATCGTGAGGACGCCGTTCCTGTAGCCGGTGGTCATGCCCTCGGAGTCCACGATCCAGGCCGAGAGGTCGATCTCGGTCCGGAAGTCGCCGGCCTCGACGCCGAGCCTCCCGTCCTCGACCTTGAGCTCTATCTCGCTCTCGTCGACTCCGGGTAGCTCTATGAAGACCTGGATGGCGCCCTCCCTGACGCTTATGTCGTAGAGGGGCTCCCTGGGCCCGGTGGGCTCACGGAGCTTGGGGCTCAGCGGGGGCAGTATCCCCTCGGGCCTCTCCAGGGGCTCGGGGGTGGCGAAGAAGCCGCGTGCGATGAATCCCCGCATGCCCGGCCTCTCGATGGGCTCCAGCTTCCACTCGCCCTTGAGCTTCCCGCTCTCCAGCCGCTTCTCCAGCTCGTCGAAGTCCAGCTTGAATGACTGCATCATCCTCCTCTGGAACTCCTCCATCTCCTTGAACACGTCGTCGAAGTTCATTCTCTTTCCTCCTATACCTCTTCGAGGAAGTCGAGCATCCGCCTCAGCGCTACGCTCATCATGAGGAACTGGGCTTCGCCCGTCCTGGTGGTCCTGTACTTGCCCTGCTCGTCCTTCTCGATCATGCCTGTGTTCCGGAGCCGCTTGGTTGAGTCGGAGACTATCTTGGGGTTCATCCCTAGCTCGTTCATGAGCTCGGTGAAGCCCACAGGCCTCTCCAGGTCGAAGAAGGCCCGCATCATCCTCATCCTGCCGGTGTTGGCCAAGGCGTTGAATGTGGCCTCGAATCGCTTGATCTCACTGTCTATCTCCTCAAACTCTCTGTGGAGGGAACTCCTGTCCCAGTTACTGGCTTGTAGGGGTATCTCCCACAGGGTTTTCCCGTCCTTGACGAGCTTAAGCTTCAGCATCTGCTTCGATCCTCCTTACCATTTGGTAAGTTACTGAATGGTAATTACCGAAAGGTAATTAATAAACTTTTTCCACGAAATTCCCCACCTCATCGATCCAAAATCCGATAAAACTGCTTCTTTCCCGTGTCTGATAGTGTTCTAAGCGCGCGCGAGTGATAGAATCTAAATGTAGGTACGGAAAGGAAGAAGCATAGGAGGATTAAGGCGGGAAAGGATATTGGCCTTACTCTTCTAGAAGCCTCTTGATCTCATTTACATTTCTCTCAAGTGCTGACACTCTCTCTGCCACGCTCTCCATCTTGGTCTTCATCTCTGCTCCCAGTTCCCCTCCCGGATCTTGTCTCATTATGCTTCCAGTGAGAATAAAAGCCACTATGAGGAGAGGGATGGAGGCTCCTGCGAACTCTCCGAAGTAGCTAAAGATGCCGATGATGGCCGCGGTTCCTATCCAGATGCCAGCTATGGCCGTTCCTCTAAAATCCATTCTTTTCTTTCCTCCTTTTCAGTTCACTTGGCGATATCTCGATGTGGAAATCCTTCAGCTTGTAGTATCTGAGGGCTCTTGCCTCGTCCTCCAGAAGCACTGTCCTTGTCTCGACCAGGCCTGCTTTTTGGAGTTTGTTTAGGTGTACCTTGGCGAGTGCTCTGATTTCTCGCCGTCAGTTAGGGAGGTGAGTATCTTGAGCCTGTACTCATGTCCCAGCGCGCTCAGCTTTTCTACGAGGTCGGTGTATCCCACATCCTTCGCCTGTGCTTACGTGTAATATTTCTATTACATATAAGTGTTTCTGATCGATGGCACAATCACATGCGCTGTCGCGAATTCGCGCGCATATAAAAGCGCCCTATCATTGAATTGTTCTCATAGAGCAATTGAAACAGCGGCATCGAGACCTGTGTAACCCGCTCTGGCTATAACCCGTTCTCCATACTTCTCCTCGAGTCTTCTCTTTACCTCATCCACCTTTTCGCGACAGTAATGGGACTCGGCTATTCCCTGAATCCGGTGATCCCCAAACGCAATGAAGACCCCATCATCCACTTCGATGTCCTTGAGCCACTTGGTCCCTGCCCCGAAGGCGGGAAGGACTTGGATCGTGTCCCCTTCCATGGCGAACCAGATGGGGAAGCTGCGGGGTTTTCCGGTTCTCCTCCTTTTCACAATAAGATCGATCTGGCGCAGTGTGCTCAAGGTTTCTTTCGTTTTCTCAAGTTTCATGATAACTCACACATCTATAATATCGCTATTGAACTCTTATTGCGACGAGCCACAATCTCGTTACTCCATCTGTAAAATGTCTCCGATGCTAATCTAAGATATCCTACTTTACTCGGATCAATTCCATTTAGAGCGTTAACAAAGGCATCTTGATCAATGGGGTTAGTTGAAGTTGAGTTAAAACCTAGATATTCACGGTTCTCCGCGTGCTCGATGGAGTCTAACATGTGCCGTACTTCATTTGTTTCTCGAACCGCTAAGAAGAACAGAACTGAAGACGCGACAAAGATCGTTGTCCAAAGAATGAAATGAAGATCGATGCCTGCGACACCAACCGGCTGCCTGTTGAATGTTCCAGCAACTTCTGACCACCAATATGAAAACATGAAGACGTCTATTATCGTGTGTGCGATCATTCCGGGTACCAGCGATCCCGAAGAAAAGGCGAGAATACCATAAAGGACACTTCCTGCGAAGACATGGAAGATAAGGGGTGCAATCCATCCCTGTGTGAGGTGGGAAAGGAGGAACAGGATGGATACCAACGTTATTCCTGCCACTGGGCCATAGCGCTCTTCTAATGGGACTTGTGCGTATCCGCGAAATCCCATCTCTTCAAAAATTCCGGCTGCCATTGCTGAGACGAGGATAAACAACCAAGCTTCCCAGGTAGGCATTTCATCGAAATTATATTCGGAGGTCATCATATCCGCTGGATACTCGATGATACGGAAAGTAAACACAAAGCCTGATTGGACTAGAATTACGAGCAGAAAAGAGGACAACAAACTGATTTTCCGTAGCCTCGCAGGTATACTCACAGTTCGAATGCTATGGCTTCTGGCTTTCGATGTCTCTACCGGCCACCAGCTGCCGCTGAAGTATTTGTACAATATCAGCTTACGCCGAGAAAAGCGAGCAACGACCAGGGAGGGGGTACAAGGGCAGCAGCAATCAAGGAGGCGTAAACACCGAGAAGCGAAACAATGATTCCTGAAGTCAGGGACCGTATTAAGATGGGTATTCTATGCCAGCCTCTGATAATGCCTGACACCGAAGATCGACCGTTTGGTTTTCGCGCGCGCTCATGGCTTTCTAATTCAGACACCATACACGCCTCCAGTCTGCTGTGCCCTTCCGCTTAGTTTATGCCTGCTCGC
>SMTZ1_10013598_pt1 | contig 11671 bp, 10 predicted proteins | sample DeeMarSWOR136_30_FD_25667 | JGI IMG/M metagenome (IMG submission 25667) | reverse complement strand
TGCCGCTTGTGCCAGCCAGTTTTCCGGCAACCAGCTTCCGTTTTCTTCCCACAAACTCGGGTTGAATAGGCTCGAACGTTGAGGGTGCCACCGTGACTCCGCGGGTGTGGATGCCTGACTCGTGAGAGAAAGCGTTCTCGCCCACGATGGCTTTGTTTGCCTGTATCATCATCCCAGTCAGTTTTGCTACCAGCCTTGAGGTTTCGTAAAGCTGCTGATGGTTTATTCCCGTCTTCCGTTTGTAAATCAAATCCAGGGCAACAGCAACCTCCTCAAGCGCTGCGTTTCCTGCCCTCTCCCCCAAACCGTTAACTGCAACATGAATCTGAGAAGCTCCCGCCTCAACTCCAGCCAAAGAGTTGGCGACAGCCATCCCGAAATCGTTGTGGCAATGCACGCTTATGGGGACCTTAACCACGCTCGTGACGTCTCTGATCAGCTGCTGCATGGTCGTGGGAATCATAATCCCAACAGTGTCAGGAATGTTTATTCGGTCCGCTCCAGCCTCCTCAGCCGCCTTGCATACACGCTTCAGAAACTCCCTATCCGTTCTCGAGGCGTCCATGGGAGAATACTCGCAGACTAAACCGTGACTTTTGATGTACTCTATCGAATCTATGGAACTCGCCAGAACCTGCTCCGGAGTCATGTTCACCGCATACTTCATCTGAACATCTGAGGTGGAAATGAAAGTGTGAACCGCGTCCACGTCACAGCCGATGGCAACATCAATGTCCTTTCTTGTGGTGCGGGCTAAACCGCAAACCTCAGCGTTCAACCCCGCCCCAGCTATCTCCTTAACCGCTCTCCTTTCTCCCTCCGAACTTATAGGAGTACCCGCCTCGATAGTGTCTACGCCCAGCTTGTCAAGCTGCCGCGCTATCTCCAGCTTCTCCTCAGTGGTTAGAGAGACGCCTGGAGTCTGCTCCCCATCTCTCAACGTAGTATCCAAGATGCGGACATAATCGACGTTTTCTTTTCTCATGTTTTCCTCCTTCCTAACCTTCAATAATCTCCTTAGCCATGGCTTCCGCCATCTCTATGGTCTTGGCATCTCCGCCAAAATCTGGAATAGTTATCCCCTTACGCAACGTTTCTGCCACAGCATCTTCTATAGCTTGGGCTGCCCTCAAACATTCCGGGTCGTCATATTTTTCGCCCAGCCAGTCAAACATCATCTTCGCCGACAATATCATGGAACATGGAGTCTGTTTTCCTGCCCTGTTAGGCGCTGAACCGTGAATGGGCTCAAACAACGCAAAGTCGTCTCCGATGTTTGCTCCCGGAGCCATCCCCAAGCCTCCAATTAGCTGCGCTGCCTCATCAGACAGTATGTCGCCGAACATGTTGGGAGTAACAAAAACATCAAACGTTTCCGGCTCCTTGATCAGCCGCATGGACGCAGCGTCAACATACAGCTCGTTAAAGGCAATGTCCGGATACTGCTTGGCTACTTCTCTGCAGGTCCTCGCGAAGAGTCCGCAGGTCTTTTTCATAACGTTTGCTTTGTGGATGGCTGTAACCCGCTTCTTCTTGTTTCTTCTTCTGGCTGTCTCAAAGGCTTTCTTGGCTATCCTTTCGCTGTTTCTCTTTGTTATGACCCGCAGGCAGATAGCAGTGTCTTCCATTTCGAATTCTATGCCCCTGTAAACGTCTTCGGTGTTTTCCCGAACGAAAACCATGTCTATGTCGGGTTTCAAGCTGGGAATCGGAGGGTATGCTTTGATTGGGCGGATGTTGGCGTAAAGGTCGAACATAAGTCTTAATTTAACTATGACGTCAGCGGCTGTTTCTCCTACTGGACCTTTCATGCACGCATGGGAACTTCTGATAACTTCAACGGTTTCTTCTGGAAGTGCTACTCCCGTTTTTTCGAGACATGTGTCGCCAGCATCAACCTGTATAATGTCCAAGTCGATGTCAAACTTTTGTTGAACTGCATTCAATATTTTCAAGGTTGCCTCTGTCAGTTCGGGGCCTATCCCATCTCCTGGGATTAGAGATATTTTGTATTTACTCATTTGTTTCAATTCTCCTTTTCAGATGTTCTATTAATCCTCCATCCTCAAGAATTTCCATGATGAATTCTGGAAGCCGTGTTGCTTCCAATACAGAACCGTTTGTTCTATCCTCAACTTTGCCGCTCTGCAGATCAACAGCCAGCATGTCCCCTTCTTCAACCCTGCCTGAAACTCCGGGGCATGTCAGAACAGGCAAGCCGATGGTTATGGAGTTCCTGTAGAATATGCGCGCAAAGGATTCAGCCAGCACACATTTGACTCCCGAATACTTTAGTGCGATGGGCGCCTGTTCTCTGCTGGAGCCGCATCCAAAATTTTTGCCGCCAACAACAATCACTCCGTCTGCTGCTTTTTCGGCAAAATTGGGGTCTAAGCCCTCCATGGCGTGTTTTGCCAGTTCGTTGGGGTCGGTGTGGACTAGGTATGGTCCTGGCAGAATCACGTCGGTGTCTACGTTGTCTCCAAACTTTACAGCCTTACCTTTAATCGTCAACTTCTATGCCTCCTCTTTTGCTGTTCTCGGGTCTGTGATTTTTCCTGTAACGGCTGAGGCCGCAACTGTGGCTGGAGAAGCCAGATACACGAAAGATTTGCTGCTTCCCATTCTTCCAACAAAGTTTCTGTTTGAAGAGCTTATGCACGCCTCACCCTCAGCCAAGATACCCATGTGCCCGCCCAAGCAGGGACCACAGTTCGGATTACCGATGGTGGCGCCGGCATCCATGAAGGTTTTTATCAGCCCCTCCTGCAGGGCGTCCAAATATATCTCTTGGGAGGCAGGAATCACAACCAACCGCACTCCCCTTGCTATCTTCTTGCCCTTCAGTATTTGGGCAGCGGATCGCAGGTCTTCCAGTCTACCGTTGGTGCAGGAGCCTATGAACGCTTGGTCAACTTTCACATCCTCTACTTCGGATATGGGTTTAACGTTGTCGACTGAGTGCGGAACGGCGACCTGAGGCTCCAAAGCGGAAACGTCCACGTCAACAACCCGTTCATATGCTGCGTCTGGGTCGCTTTTTACTGGCTTGAATGGTTTGTCTGTTCTGGCTTTGACGTAATCTAAGGTTATTATGCCTGCTTTGGCTCCCATCTCCACAGCCATGTTGCAGAGAACCATTCTGCCGTCAACGCTCATCTCCCTTATCGTGGAGCCGCCGAACTCCAGCCCCTTATAGATGGCTCCATCAGCGCCAATCCTGCCCACTATGTTCAGCGTCACATCTTTCGGGGTCACCATACTCGGCAGTTTTCCTGTCACCTCCACTTTGATGACGTCAGGCACCCTGAACCATAACTTGCCAGTTGCGAACACGGCAGCCATCTCTGTTGACCCGATCCCGGTTGCGAAGGCGCCGAAGGCTCCGTATGTGCAGGTGTGGGAATCTGCGCCAACAATCACCTCTCCCGGTCTGACGTGACCCTTCTCGGGCATCACTTGATGGCAGACTCCTCCTCTGCCTACGTCGTAGAAGTTTTGGATGTTCTGTTCTTCAGCGAAGTTTCTGACGATTCTGTGCAGGTTGGCTGATATTATTGAGCTGGCTGGAACCAGGTGGTCTAGGATGATGATTACTCTGTTGTTGTCCCACACTTTTTTGGCTCCGATCTCTCGGAACGACTTGATGGCTAACGGACCCGTTAAATCGTGGATCATTGCCGCGTCGATGTTGGCTTCTATTATCTCCCCTGGGGAGACCTGTTGTTTGCCTGAGGCGTTAGCTAAGATTTTCTCGAGGATGTTCATTGTAGGTCACCTTCAATCTGTGGTTTCCATATAAATCTATCCGCTACAGAGTGTGGAGTCAGATGTTCTGGTAAGCTGAAAACGGTTTTGCAAGAGGCTGTGCTAACAAAATTTGGAGTAACTGAACGAGCTGCTTTATCGGAAGAGGAAACGATCCCTCATTTTACAACCTCTAACAAGCCAACACCATTCTATCTTAAAAGGTTTTAGGCTCCCACCTTAGGGTTTAAATCTTAAGACATTATGATAGGCTGGTTAGGTAGATGATTGAAGGTTTTGGCGTTGGAGAAACCTGAGGTTGAGGCTGAGAAGAGCCAAGAGGCTGTAGTGCCAGTTGGCGCTTCTCTGAAAGTAACTGCTGTCACCGTCTCCTCACCGGAGGGAATAGAGGAACTTTCCTCGAAAGGCTACGGCGTAGATGAGGACGGTAAGCTTCGCCTCACTTTCTATGAAGTCCTGTTTCTTCTAGGCAAAGGAGCTATAGAGGTTACGGATGAAGAAACCAAACAAAAGATGGCTTTTCAGGATCTCCTCAAACGTTTCCAGTCAGTCGACAAGGACGCTTGGGTCAGATACCTCATTTACCGGGACCTGAGGGGTCGCGGATACGTGGCGCGGGAAGGTTTCGGGCTGGGAATCGACTTCAGAGTCTACGAGCGAGGAGACTACGGCAGAGGAACAGCCAAGCACCTCATATTCGGCATACAGGAGGGGCAGCCCGTCACGGTGGAGAAGCTGGCGAGAACGCAGCGGTACGTTCAGAACTTGAAGAAAAACTTGGTTCTCGCGGTTATAAATCGGAGAGGCGAAATCGTTTACTATTCTCTTTCAGAACTCAACCTGAAATAAGATGTTGGTGAGATAGAATGTTCAAGACTGTTCGCGGAATGAGAGACCTGCTGCCCGTAGACGCTGAGAGAATGCGGCATGTGGAGCAGGTTTCCAGAGAAGTTTCTAAACTATACGGATACGAAGAAATCATCACTCCAGTTCTAGAGTCCTATGACCTGCTGGCAGCTAAAACCAGCGAGGAAATCCGTGAAAGAATGTACACCTTCAAGGACTTGGGAGGCAGAAAGGTGGCTATGCGCCCAGAGTTCACAGCCTCTGTCGCCCGGCTGGTGGCATCTAAACTGAGGAACGAGCCGAAGCCCATGAGGCTCTTCAGCGCAGGAAGCCTGTACCGCTACGATGAGCCGCAGTATGGCAGGTTCCGAGAGTTTTGGCAATCAAACTATGAGCTTTTCGGCTCCCCCCGACCGGAGGCAGACGCGGAAATCCTCATGCTGACCAACGACCTCCTCAAGAGGCTGAAACTAAAGAACTACCGCTTCAAGATTGGTCACACAGGAATCCTCAGGGGGATATTGGATCAGGAGGGGATGGATGAAGCAAAGCAGAACAGTGTCAGGCAGCTATTGGACAAGAAAAGCTGGGAAGAGGCTCTCGCAATCGCCCGCGACGCAGACGTTTCGCAGAAGTGTTTGGCGACTCTTGAAAGGCTGTTCGAAACAAGGGGTGAGGACGCCTTTAAGGTTCTGGAAACCGTGAAAGAAACTGTTCAGGGCTACGACGGTGCTGTTGCTGCTGCAGAAAATCTTTGGGAAATCCTTGAGCTGGTGAAGGACAGCGGCGTGAAGCTTGAGGTTACGGTGGAAGCGGGCTTCGCTAGAGGTCTCGAATACTACACTGGAATGATTTTTGAATCCTATATTCCGGCACTCGACATTGCGTTGGGCGGCGGAGGACGCTACGACAAGCTGATTCAACTCTTCGGAGGAGAACCGATTCCCGCGGTGGGGGTTGCCCAAGGAATTGACCGAATCGTTCTAGCCCTCAAGAAACAAAGGGTCTCCCCAAAAACCGCGAAGGAGAAAAGCGTCGTGGTTATCTCGGTGAAAGACGAGTCCATGGGGAAGGCTCTGGAGCTGTCAGATGCGCTCAGAAAGTCGGGGTTGGCTGTGGAAGTCGCGGTTATGGGGCGCTCCGTCACAAGGGCTCTGGCGGATGCTGACAGACGAGGCGTCGCCTACGCTGTGATTGTTGGTCCAAAAGAACTGGAGGAAAAGAAAGTGGTTCTGCGGGAAATGAAAAACAGAGCACAACAAACGGTTCCTATCAGCAGCCTCACTGAGGCGATATTTGCAGGCTTGAAGTAGCTTGGCTCTTCTTGTTTTCGCCTCTTTTTTCAGTGCCTCTAACCAGCTTACGGAACCCTAGAATTGCGGCTGCCGACCATCCGAGAATTCCGATAATCAAAGTGAAAACCACTGTTCCATTGGCAAACGATGCTGCGGCAGGATGAACTTCTGAGAGGAGAAGGAAAGTGTCAGTGTAGGCGTTAAAGAACCAATGCATAATTATGGATGCTTGAATGCCGTAGAGCAGATAACTTAAGCCTAAAAATAGACCTGCAAACGTGGCAGAGGTGATCTTTCCAATCTCCCAGCTGACTCCTGGGTCAAAGTGAGACAAACCGAAAACCAGTGAAGTAAAGATAACCATGCCCCACTCGCCTACGCTGATTCCGCCCATAACTCCATATTCGTTCACTGTTTTCGCGCCAACCATTCTCTTGGCGCTATCAGGAAACAGAATTGCCGTAAAGAAAAGCTTGATTTTTCGGCTAAAAGAAAACGTCACTGTCCCATTTTTGGTTGTGAACAAGTAGATGACGAGCAAAGCGCCGATTGGAATCAACCGGAAACCCACCTCTTCAGCCACGGCAGAATACGACAGATCAAAAAAATCTAAGAAAGACTCGCCCGGCAGAGGGGGCCCCCCTGTTGGAATCCCTCCTGCTTCCTGAAAGCTGTTGATTGCTATGACAGCGAGCAGGGTCATGCTGTTTAGGATGGGCATGGCGAAGAGGCAGCTGCTGAAAAGTTTTCTTGCGGGTTGAATAACGCTTTCTTTGATTGTTTGGTGGAAGTTTTCTCTGAGTTTCCAAGCTGCAACGAAGCTTAAAGCGAATATGCTCCAGAGACCAAAGAAGAGTGGGCCTACGTCAACTCCTATGGGAACGGATACGGGTAGGTTGAGGAACCATACCTTCAGAGGTGACAAGTGAACTGTGCTGGCGATCAATCCTTCAGGCGTGAAATAGAATAATGCTGGTCCCAGGACGATGGCGAGGAGGTATAAGAAAACCGTAATGAGCACCGTAATGACGAGAAACATTTTGGCAAACAGTTCCAGAGTGTCGGAAATCATGTGTCTACTCCTCCCTTATATTAAACAGCTAAACTGTAATTAACCTATTTCAAACAGCTTCTAACCAATCTTCTGTGGAGGCTCTGTTGGATTCCTGTCTGGATGTTGGTCTCCTTGTTTAGTAATTCTTTGGTGACCGCGAAATTTTAGTCATGGCTCATGTTTGGCACTTGATGTTGAATTTGATGCACAAATGTTAAATATGCAGAGATATCTTACCCTATCACCATCCTAGATAAAAGCCCTTTTTGGAGTTTATTTGATGGCAAGCAAGATTCGAGTGAGCCCAGAACCTCACCGTTTGGTTCGAAAAAGAAGCGACATAGACATTATGGCTAATATTTTGAGTGCGGCTAAGAAGGGCGCAAAGAAGACCCGAATAATGTATGGCTGTAATCTGAGTCACAACCAATTACAAGTGTACCTACAGATCCTTTGTGAGATGGGATTCTTGGCTTCCCACTCAAAGAAAGAGGGCGCAAAGCCGAACTGTTTCAAAACTACATCAAAGGGGTTCGAATTTCTTGACGCCTACCGCGCCCTTAAAAGCCTAATGACTTGAAGCCTCTTTTTCAAGCTGTTGAATTTCCTTTACGAATTCAAGTGTTGAGGGTTGAAGTTTAGCTCTTCTACTGGTTTTGTTTAGTTGAATGAAGTCGTATTCCGCTAAGAAGCTGACAGCCAGTTCTGCCTTAATTTCTGGCAACGCAAGGTCTCTTGTGATTTCTTCAAGTTTATGCCACTTGCCGTCCTTGAGCAACCATAGAATTTCGTCGATGGCTGACATTTGTTATCCTCTGGAGAGAGTGAGAGTCTGTTGCTGCGCATAAATATGTTGTGAATCTGATTTTCATATTATTCCTCAAAATCTTACAGAATAATGATTCAGATTTTCTAGAAATTAGTTATAGAGGATAACTACAGAAAACTTGTAGGGAAGTTCCTTTCGTATGTGTTTATATTACTGAATTACCTAGTCCAGTCGGCAAATCCAAGCACCTCAAGAAAGCCAAAGAATCTGGCTCCGCAGGTGCAGGGAGGAAACGTACAATGGAAAAAAGTGACATGAGAGAGTTCGTTGACGAGTTAAGGACCGATTGGAGACATCTGTGGCAAAATCGGTTAGATGACAAGGTGAGGGCAGAGGGGATAGCGAAAGAAGAGTATTCGAGGCTGTTTGTTGAGCGAGGAACAGTGATTATGGCAACAAGAGACTTCAAGCTTCTGGACTTCTTCGATATAGTGCAAGAATATCTGGAGTTTGACGCAGAAAAAGTAGTTCCTCCAAATTCGACAGTAGGCGGATGGGGCAAATTCGTCCGAAACAACATTCGTAAACAGAAAAAGCCGAACAGAAGATTTGCTTCGCCTAAACCAACCTCCAGAAAGGGTCAGCAACAAAAGAATGGCGGAAGAGGCTGGCTACACGCTAAAATGCGTTGATCCCTTCATCGTTTTCTAGTCAGTTCCCGTCGAACAGCGATTTCTCATCTTCAAAGATTTTAAATTTTGTTGTTTCTGTGGTTGGCGGGCGGGACGGGACTTGAACCCGTGACCCCGAGCTCTCTCCCTTTTCCCTGATAGGAGGCTTACACCAGCAGGTTCTGCTGTTCGTGCCCTATCCAAGCTAGGCTTCGGTAGAAAGCTGAATGAACTTTCTATACCCGCCCAGATTTTTTCCCGCCAAAACATCTTTTGCATGTTGACTGTTATAACCGTAACGCCATAAAACACAACGCATGCCACTACGTTGATCAGGTAACATTTATGTCGAAGGTGCGTTGTGAATATTTGGATGGCGGGGGTACCCGAGCCAGGTCTAAGTAGCGGGTCAAACAGATCCCCTAGGAGAAGGGGGAGGACTTAAGATCCTCTGGCGCAGGCCTCCACGGGTTCGAATCCCGTCCCCCGCACCATTGTATACATCCCATCCCTCTAAAAGTGAACATATTTTCGATAGATTGTGGGAGATGAAGAAAGACGGATACACAGAGAGCGTGATAAAAATGATGGAAAAGTGGCTTCGAATGATTAAGATATTTATAACTTTAAATTCCAAATAATCCATAAAGATTCGCGTGTTTAGAAACTAAAAGAAAGCGGTAATAGAATTGCGGATATGTTTCAAAAATCTTAAACCGTGTCCATTCAAGATAGAGGAAAAAGCAAACACCGCTTTTATTTTTATGCCTTTTGCGGAAACACTCCGAGATGTGTATAGAATTGGAATAAAAGAAAGCCTTGAAGATCTAGGTTGGACTTGCCATAGAGCTGATGAGAAATTCGATGCGCCCGAGATAGTTTGCACTATATGCAAAAATACACAAGAGGCAAGCTTAATAATTGCAGAATTAACGGGAAGAAACACGAATGTCTTTCTTGAAGTAGGATTGGCATTTGGACTTGAAAAATACGTGGTGTTCTTAAGTCAAAACCCCAAAGACATACCATTTGACACAAGGACATTCCGAACAATAATTTATGACCCTCTCGAACTGCCGAGTTTGAGAAAGAACCTTCGTGCTCTCATAAGAAGCATCAAAATTCCACCAAGATTGCCTAAAGTATCAGTGTTTGAACGGCAGTATGCGGAAAAAAAGAGAATTAAGGAAGTTCCACCGAAACCTTTGATGGAGATGTTCATTGGTTCAACATACGAAAGTGAAGAGTGGTTGCTCGCGAATGAAGAGAATCGAAATATAATGAGATGCATACCCTATGCTTTTAGAGTCCCTCTCGATGGAGTAGTTCCAAGAAGAGGATATTTCGAACTCAAAAGCAGATCCGGGGAGATTTTTGCAAGAATGGGTTCGGACGGTTTCTTTCATGCCGTAGTTCCACTCAATACGGAAGAAGAAAAGTATTACTTGAGTTGGATCGTTGACGACATCGCCCAAGCCTTGTTTTTTATTGTGAGAGTCATGAAGAAGAAAGGAGTGAGAACAAAGCAAACCTTTAGAATAGACTTACACGGAATAAGGGGGCTTCGAGTCCTGCCATTTTACCGCTATCGGTCACTTCGAGAATGGGCATTTTCAGAAGAACAAGACTTCGTTTTTTACCAAAAAACATTCAACCCAAAAGAGAAATGGGTTTTCTTTTTCAATCTGCTTTGCGAAATCTACAAAGAAATTTGCATTGACTTGGGGATCGTAGAAATCAAAATCGAGACGGTGACACAAAACGTCAAGGAAATACTTCGTACAATGGATAGTTTGAGAACGACTTATACATCCGCCGGGCTTGAACATTTATCTTTGGATGAAATCTTCGGCGAATCAAGCAACCAAACATCCTCCAAATGAAACAAAAAATGAACCACCACATCCGCAAAAAAGATCAATCATTATATATCCGGTTTACACTATGTAACTTTAGTTCTCGGCGGCAAGGTTGAGCATCATTGCCAATCCAAAGCCCGGAGTGGCGCGAACCGGCGTCCGCTCAGCCCTACCTTTACCGACACACTACGTGTAATGATTTTTTTCCTTTATATGCCTGTTGAGCCTTCAAAATGTTACAAGAACTAACAAGAAAGTAACATTCTCCATAGAAAAATGGAGAAATCGAATACGCGTGATCTTTCAGGAAGCCTTTCGGAAAACAAGAACATAATTGATAAGAACTTGTAAAAAATGAAAGCCAAAATAAAACACAAGAAAGTGCCTCCACGGGTTCGAATCCCGTCCCCCGCACCATCGAAGGTTTTGAGATATTAAAAACACGTTTCCGCAATCATATTAGGAGACTAATAATACTTCATTGTTGAAAACTAGCTTTTTCTGTAAAAACCAAGCAACAAAAGATTAAAGCGTTTGCGGATAAAAGATGTGCGAAAGAGTTAGAAAGGGGAAAAACTTACCTACCTCTCTGAAGCCAAGAAAAAAGGTTGTTGACGTTGTCGAGGAAAGTTACCGAAATCTTTGAGGAGGCCAGAGCTGAGGGAAGATGCTTCCTTCTTGAGCATGAAGCCAAAACGGTTTGCAAAGTTCTCCGAGGAAATCGGGTACCCCACAGTTCTCAAAATCGTTTCTCCAGACGTGCTCCACAAATTTGACGTAGGCGGAGTAATCCTTAACGTCAACAGTCAAGAGGACGCAAGAAACGCATACAACAAAATCATAGAAAACGTGAAGAAACATAAACCAGACGCAAAAATTGACGGCATACTAGTTCAGGAGATGGCGCCCTGCTCAACAGAAGTCATAGTGGGGGCAATCAAAGACGCCCAGTTTGGTCCAACCTTGATGTTCGGACTCGGCGGAACCTTCGTGGAAATCATGAAAGACGTGGCATTCAGAATTGCCCCAATAACTGAAGAGGACGCCAAAGAGATGATTTCAGAAATTAAAGCATATCCACTCCTCCAAGGCTACCGCGGTCAACCACCCCTCGACATAGACACCATAGCAAAAATCCTAGTGAACACGTCGAGGCTGGTGACGGACCACCCAGACATCAAAGAACTTGACCTGAATCCTGTAATGGTTTATGAGAAGGGAGCAAAAACGGTCGATGCGAGAATCATACTGGAACAAAATCCTTAACCACTACAACCACACAATCTTTTTCCATCTCGCCAAAAGAGGCGAAGCTAATTCACAAGCTCAGCGCAGAAGCTAAAGCAAGCATAGGAAGTGAAAGAAAATATCTGATTCCCCTGAACGCGAAATCGAAAAACTGAACCAAG
>SMTZ1_10009414_pt1 | contig 11671 bp, 11 predicted proteins | sample DeeMarSWOR136_30_FD_25667 | JGI IMG/M metagenome (IMG submission 25667) | reverse complement strand
CATTACTTAGTAGGTTGTTATATCTTATTAAATAAGACTTTTAGCTTAAAAACATTCTATAGGTTTAAACTTTAAAAATATAGTTTAAATTAAAATCTATATAAAACCTTTTAAGAAAACTTTAAATTATGCGCAAAAGTGAATTAATGTGAACCTATATTTTTTGAAAAACTTAATAAAATATTTTTTGAATGACAGTTAACATGATCGACAGATTCTTAGAGGTATTCATACCTCTATTTATCATAGTAAATCCTGCATCGACTCTTGCCCTTTTTTCGGTTATAACAAGTAAGAGCTCCAAAAAGGAACGTATTATCACTGCAAAAAATGCATCAATATATGCAGCTATACTGTTAATAATATTTGCAGTTGCTGGCTCTAGTATATTAGCATATCTTGGAATTGAAATATATTCTCTCAGAATTGCAGGTGGAATATTGTTAGGATTTGTAGGTCTTGATATGCTTAGAAGAGGTGAACAATTTGGTGAAAGTCCACCTGATAAAGAACACAAAGCAGACTATGCATTAGTACCACTTGCTTTGCCCTCTCTTTCTGGCCCTGGTGCTATAACCGTTACAATTGTCAGTATACAAAATCCTGATATTCAATGGTGGATGGTAATAATTGCAATTATTTTAACCATGGTCATTACATTTATTATATTTATGAGCTCAATGGTTATTATTAAGATCTTAGGCAGAAAAGGTATGGATGCTTTAACTAGAATTATGGGTCTTTTAACAGTAGCCATAGCTGTTCAGTTCGCTTTGACTGGTTTTGCCAGTTGGTTTAGTACGCTTTAGATACCAAATATTAATTTAACCAGATGTAAATTCGCATTTTGTGAAACACGAATTAATACTTGTAAGATATGGTGAAATTGCACTAAAGGGTAAAGAAACTAGAAAACGTTTTGAAAATATTTTAGTTTCAAATATAAAAAACGCATTTAATCAAGAAAATATTGTAAACAAGATATCAAAAGAGTGGGGGAGAATTTATATTTATACAAATAAAATCAAGGAATCTATAAATGTTTTAGAAAAAATTTTTGGAATTATTTCTATTAGTCCCGCTATAATAAGTACAAGTGATATTAACTCAATATCTAATAAAGCAATTAATATTTCAAAAGAAAAATTAGATGAAAAAAAGAGTTTTGCGTTACGAATAACAAGAACAGGTAAACATAATTTCACAAGTCAAGATGTTGCAGTTAAAATTGGAAACGATATTATTAATGCCACCAAATCAACTGTAGATTTAACAAATCCTGATTTTGAATTATTTATCGAGATAAGATATGATAAGGCCTATCTTTTCATTGAAAAAATCAAGGGATTTGGTGGAATGCCTATAGGCTCTCAAGGAAAAATTCTAGCCTTCATTGATACACCATATGCTATTTTAGCATCATGGTACCTGATACGCAGAGGTTGTAAACCAATATTTCTATTAATTAATGAATCCAACAAAAATGTATTGGAACAATTTGTGAATTATTGGTTCATAAAATCAATAATTTTAGCAGGCAATCCAAAAATTAACCTATATAAGCAGATTAACAAAACAGCTGACGAATATGATTGTGATGCAATTGTATCTGGACAAACTATATTTGATAATTCTGGAAACATTTTATCTCATATAAAGCAATTTAAAAAACAAACAAATTTACCAGTTCTGCATCCATTAATAGCAATGGATAATGAAGAGATAAATAGAAAATGTAAGGATATAGGACTGTCGATATGAATATAGTTATCTTTGGTGCAGGTGCAATAGGTTCGTTATTTGGTGCATTACTATCTAAAAGCAATAATGTTTTATTGATTGGTAGAAAACCTCATGTTACAACTATTCAAAAAAAAGGTTTAATTATTGAAGGAAAAACACATTTAGATGTCAAGATACTGGCAGCTTATGACACTGAAGCTGCAATATTACAAGCAAGAAAGATAATTTCAGATAATACAATTGTTCTATCCCTTCAGAATGGACTTGACAATATTGATAAAATATCTAAACATTTGAGCTCAAAAAGAATCATTGCAGGTGTTACCACTCATGGTGCATTTTTTTCAAAACCTGGCGTCATTAAACATACGGGAAAGGGAATGACAATTTTAGGTGGATTAAATGGCAAAAAAACAAATGTAATAGATAGCATTGTAAAATTATTTAATCAGACAGGAATTGATACAACAGAGAGTAAAAATATTTTAAAAGAAATATGGTCAAAAGCAATAATAAACTCAAGTATTAATCCACTGACAGCAATTTTTCAATGTAAGAATGGCTATCTGATAGAAAATCCATTGCTTGAAAAACTTGTAGAAATAATATGTGAAGAATCCACAAGTATTGCTAATGCTGAAGGGGTTGATCTATCTTATTCTGAAATGTTAAATAAAACAAAAGAAGTAATCAAAAACACTTCTGATAACTATTCTTCTATGCTTCAAAGTATTAAAAAAAGAAAGAAAACAGAAATTGAATCTATAAATGGTAAGCTGGTTGAAATTGGAAAAAAACATAACATTAGTACAATGATTAACCAGATACTAGTATACTCCGTTAAATCATTATGACCTAGAAACAACTTTATAATTTCTTTTCTTTATCAGATAAACTAATTTGGGCGAGTTGTAATTATGAAAATATTTGTAACAAGAACAATCCCAGAGTCAGGTCTTGAACTATTGAGAAAAGAACATGAAATTGATGTATTTGTTCATGACAGGATTCCAACAAAAAAAGAAATAATAAATGGTCTCAAAGGAAAAGATGGTCTTTTATGTTTACTATCTGACCCAATTGATAAGGATGTAATAAAATCTGAACCTAAATTAAAGATGATTGCAAATTATGCAGTTGGATATGATAATATAGATATAAAGGCAGCTACTGAAAAAAGAATACCTGTTAGTAACACGCCAGGTGTTCTCACAGATACAACTGCAGAAATGGCATGGGCTCAACTCTTTTCTGTTGCAAGACGTATTGTTGAAGGCGATAAATATACTAGAGCTGGTAAATTTAAAGGATGGGGACCAATGCTGATGCTTGGACAAGATGTCTCTAATAAAACATTAGGAATTATTGGAGCAGGTAGAATTGGAACAGCATTTGCATTAAAAAGCAAAGGATTCAATATGAAGGTTTTATATGTCGATGGGCGGGTTAATAAAACATTAGAAAAAGAATTGAAAGCTAAAAAAGTAGAGCTTAATGAACTTTTAAAAAAATCTGATTACATCTCGATTCATGTTCCTCTAACAAAAGAAACCTATCATTTGATAAGCAAAGAGGAACTAAAAGTAATGAAGAAGAATGCAATCCTAATAAATACAGCTCGAGGCCCGGTTGTTGATGAGGGTGCACTTGTAAAAGCGTTAAAAGAAAAATGGATTTTTGGAGCAGGTCTTGATGTTTATGAACATGAACCAAAGTTAACAGAAGAGTTAAAAAAACTAGATAACGTAGTTCTTCAACCTCACTCAGCATCTGCAACATTTGAAACCCGGTCAAAAATGGCAATTATTGCTGCTGAAAATATGATTGTTGGACTAAAAGGAAAAATCCCACCAAACTGTGTAAATCCTGAAGTGTTTAAAAAGAAATAAATCTATAAGGTAAAAGTCCAAATCTCAGTTTCTTTTGGTAAATCTTCCTTTTCAATATCTATTTCATTTCCAACATGAATTACCTTATGTTTGGATTGTTCTAAAAATGGATCTATCCCAGCAATTGAAAGTGACAATCCGCCGATTTTATAGTGCATCGGGACAATAATTTTAGGTTTTATTTTATTTATAACATTCCACGCTTGTTTGTCATCTATAGTAAATGTTCCACCTACTGGTATAAATAGTATATCAACCTCGCCAATTTCTTGGACAGATGCATCATCAAGATCATGACCTAAATCCCCAAGGTGACAAAATTTTATTCCGTTCATGATAAATTTATACATTATGTTATTACCACGTTTTGTACCTTCGGCTTCGTCATGGAAAGAGTCAACACCGCTTATTTCTATATTAGAAATATTTCTTTTACGTCCATCTGTTATCACTTTAGAGCCTTCTTTTTCAACAGATTTTACACTGTTGTGATCATAGTGATCATGGGATACTAATATAATATCCCCTGTAACACTTGGTGCATGTATTCCTATTGATTTTCCATCATGCGGATCAGTCACTAACGTCAAATCATTTGTAATTTCAAAGCATGCATGACCATGCCATCTTATTTGTAACATTTTTCCTCCCCGGGCAAGTGATACTAATAACAAAATGGTTATAAAAAAATTATGGCCGCAAACGGCCAAATTTTATATAATCAATTTTCCCACTATCAACTCTTGCAAAAACTATATCTTTATTTACTGAATGAGCAAGCCTTACTGCTCTACTTATCTCAGCCCATGTACTACTAAAACCTTTATTTACAACATGTACTAGATATTCAGCATGAGTATCGATAGGTTTTTTTGTATATGCTCTAAAATGAGCGCCAAATTTAAAACCTGTCTTAACAAGAAGACCACGCTTTTTTAAATCTTTAAAAACAGCTAGTCTTAATAGAATATCAGGTTGTAGCTTATTTACAATTTTCAATAGTTTTTGTTTTGAAAGCTTTCTATCATCCGTTGTCTGGATATCAATGATGCATTTCTCTTGAAGGTATATTGCCTCAGCTATGGATAACTGTAATCCTTCTCCAAATGGTTTTCCATAAAACTCTTTTTCATGCAGATTTTTAGATATCTTTTTATCAAATACTACGACTCTATCTTTTAATAGGAAACCTTTTGATTTTGGAAATACATGCTCCCTATTCTTACCTCTAATATCTAACATTGAGACCTTATAATAGGTAATATCGCCTTCTTCATCAAGAATTCCAACCCATAACTCTTTGTTCTTTTTCTCTACTCTTTTTATTAATGCTCTTGCTTCATCGATGTTTAATAAATCTCGTTCTGAAAATGTCGAGACATAAAACTGTTGGTTAAAATTGAAAAAATTTATGTTCTTTTCTTTTTCATGGAGTTTTACTGCATGTCCTCTATTTCTTAAATCCTTGAATACTTGATATTTTATTTCAAATTGAGAAATGATTTTTACAGCAATTTTTGTTAATTTTTCAAAATCTAATTCTTCTTTATTTTGAAATATCCTAATTTTTCCAAATTCAAGTAAAAAAACTCCTTCTATTAGGTCTAATTCTAACTTATTTCCACTTATAGTATTACCAAAATGACTTTTGTTATAGAGTCTTCCAATGTCTTTGGGTTTTTTTATAATTATTCTATTGTCTATTAGCTCTCCAAATATTTGCATTGTAAAAACCTATAATTGTAAGTTTTATTTGTGTTTTTTGTAATAGTCCTTAATACTTCTAGGTATGTCTTTTTCGGAAAAATAAGGATGCTTTGGGGTTTTTCCATATTCATAAAGGTGTTTTTTCGACTCTTTTTTTGTAATCAAACCACTGACTATTAATCCAAACCCGAAACCTGCTATTCCAGCGAGGATGGCTATTGAAAGTACAACTACAATATTTTCTAAAAGCCAATTGAGTTTGGAAGAATCTGGAGTTTCAGGTACTCCAACATATCTGGATGAAGCTCCACTTGTAAATTCTGTGAGTCCCAATGCACCTGCAATCATACCACTATACTTGAAATATAATAAGGCGCTATCATATTCTGAATCATTTGCTAAACTATGTGCAAACTCATAGTAGCTTACAGCCAGTACAGGCTCAATTCCTTGTTTCCGACTTCTAGCAATATTATTATTTGCACTTTCACTTGCAAGTTCAATTTTTTCTTTTGGCTCAGATCCAATAATTTCTATTGCCAGATTTGCTCTAACAGTTGCTTCTAGAGCCTCGAATAATGCTAAAGCAGGATAATCATTTTCCAAATTGTCTCTTGCTGATACTAATAGATTCTCTGCATTACTTAAATAATTAGATGAGTCAATGCTTGATCCTCCCAATTCGCTTAAAATGATACTTGAATAAATTGTAGCTTGCTGTGCTTCTTCAATGTATTCCAATGCAAGAATCTCAAGGGTATCTTTATCAAGCTCACCAGTTTCATTAAAATATGTTCCAATATTTATCCACCAGTTAATACTATTACATCTTTCAAAAATAAATGCCATTTTATTTAGAAAATCTAAAACTTGAGAATAGTAAAATAACCCATTATTATACATGCTTTCTGCACTATCTAATGTTTCTTTTGCCTCTGCAGCTCTTCGCTGGGCAGCTCCAACAGTTTGTAAGGAGATGTATCCGTTAATCTCAGAATTTTTAGCTGTTTCAGCTGCATCATTGTATTTAGCCTTTGCACTATTAAGTAAATCTTGAAAAAATGTATCATTATCTGGCTCCCAATATTCACAAGTATATAATACAAATCTAGAAGAAATTAAAGATTGGAAAGATTCACTAGTACTAGTATAATATGTTTTATTTTCATATGCTTCTTCAGATTTTTTTAAGTTATCTTCAGCTACTTTTAGACTATCAATTACATCATTTCTATAATATGTTGGAAAATTATTAGGAATACTGGTATTTTCAATTTTTGATTTTGCATTTTCATATGCTTGGTTAGCCTCATTTAATAGAGTTGAGGCAAGCGGCTTCATAGCTTCAATGTAATCCTCTGATGTGATTTTGCCTTCTGTTTCATTAATAAAGATTCTATAACCTGTGAAATTTTCTAGAGCCTCATAGATATCTTCTACTTCAGTTACAGCCATCCCATAATTATCCATTGCATAGTCTGCAATATTTCTAGTAACAGGTTTTACTGTTGTTATCCATCCATTAATAGTGGTTGCTACCATCTCTGTGTAAGTTCCTTGACCTTTAGGAATTAAAAAATGTGTTGCACCTACAGAATTAGCAGCATCAATCTTTTGAGGTATTCCACCAATAGGACCTATGCTTCCGTCAGGATTAATCATACCAGTCATGACTGTGTTGTTATCCATCTCCCAATTTTCAAGAAGGGATATCGTGGCAACAGCCATAATTCCCCCAGCAGATGGCCCCCCGATAATTGGAGAAGATGTTCTTACAACAAAAAAATAATCAAAGCTGGAAGGATCAACATTACAATTCTCATCATTTTCAACAAGTGCGCCTGCAACTTTTACTGCAAGACGAGCAGATCCCTGCATATCTACCTCGGTAAGTGGTAATGTATCTACAAAAACTCTTCCACTGCCGGCACTTTGTATAGTAACTGTTATAGTTGATATAACACCAACATAACCATCTTCTGTACTGGCAACAGCTGGAGCATAAACAGTAACGTTCCGATATATTATTGATTCCTCACCTTCATATATCTGGCCAGGATTTGATGTTGCTAGAGTAAATTGAGTAAACGATGGACTGAACATAGCTATGATAGCAATAATTAATACAATTTTTTTTATGTAATACACCCCCAATTTTTGGGTAATACCAGCTAGCATAAAAATAACATATTAAAAATCTTTTGCGAAAAGATTTAAATAAAAAATAAAAAAGAAAGGATTTATTTTCTAATTAAATCCAACGAGCTAAGTTCTGCTGATAGTTTTTCTACAGCTAGTGACACATCCTCTGTTTGTCTTGCACCAGTACACACAATCTTTCCAGAGCCAAATAATAACATTGCTACTTTCGGATCTTTGATTCTGTAAACAAGTCCGGGAAACTGTTCTGGTTCATACTCCACATTTTCTAAACCAAGGCCCATAGCAACTTCGTTTAGATTTAGCTCTGTTCCAAGATCTGAAATGGCAACGATGTTCTGTATGACAATCTTTAGATCCTTATAAACATCTACACCTAATTTTTTAAGTTTATCTGCTATAATATCTACTGTTTTACGCACATCTTCAACATTCTTTGCACCGGTACAATTGGCTTTACCACTTCGAAATAAAAGGGTTGCTGTTTTAGGTTCATTTAATCGATAAACCAGACCTGGGAATTGTTCTGGTTCATATTCAGCTTCCTCTAATGATTGCGCTATTACATCTAAGTCTAATTTATCTGCAAAAGATGTAGACGCTACAATATTTTCTACAATTACTTCTGGCATAATATATCTTCTCCTTTTTTTATAAAGCTCCTATAGATGAAAGCTTTTCTTTCATCATTTCAATAGCTTTTTTTATATCCTCCATATTTTTAGCTCCTGTACATACGATTTTTCCAGAGCTAAAGATGAGCAATAATGCTCCAATCTCGTCTATATTATAAATTAAACCTGGGAACTGTTCAGGTTCATAATTTACTTTTTCCAATAATAAACCTGCAGATATTGAGCTTAAATGTAATTCCCTTTCTATATCTGTAGAAGCAATAATATTTTGAATTTCTATCTTTGGGTTTGTTTTAACTTTTATACCTGCACTGTTTAGCTTTTCTGTAACCTTTTTAATTGAAGTTTTGATGTCTTCCATATTTTTTGCTCCTGTACATACTGCTTTTCCACTTGGAAGAATCAAAACAGCAGTTTTTGGTTCATCAAGTTTAAATGTCGCACCAAAAAACTCATCAGGATTATATTGAAAATCTTGTATCTTATCGACTATATCCTCCACTTTTAAGCTATCTGCAATAACTGCATAAGCAACGATGTTTTCTATTTTTATATTCTTCATAAAAAACTATCCGGCCCTTCCTGAAGTATATAAAGGGTTTTTATAAATATTTCGTTTATCGAAAGGAGAAAATTTGCGTTAATTTAAATTACCAAACTCCATTGATATCCAAATCGCTTTCACTATCCCCTTTCTTGGTTTTTGTTGTCTTTTTATTTTCACCGATTCTGTCAAGCATACCTCGGAATTCATCTGTGTGATACTCAATTCTGCGTTCACAGCTTGCAACAGCAAGTTCGCCTCTGGTTCTCTCTATTAAACTTCTAACCATATCCTGTTTTTTCTTAATGGGAATAAGACCTGAGGGATAATCAAAACGAATAATGACATCGTAGATATCTTCCATCATATTAAGGAGCCCATCAGCTTTTTTTGCTTTGCCTGCCCTTATTGAATTTAATGCAGTTCTTCTCAATTCACCCACTAGATCACAAAGGCCTAGGAGATAAGAGCTATATGTGGTTTTTATTTCATCTGGATCTGGTAAATCTTTTCCGCTCATAATATTTAAAAGACAATATGCCTCTACCAACTCTTGGGCAGCATTTTCAACAAAACCGGCATGATGTATATCAGGATGCTTATCTGTTAAGCTATATAATTCTTGTAGTTTAACTGAAGCCTTTTTGATATTGCTTTTTGCTTCCTTCATCTGATTTTGATGAATTAATTGAATAGCTTTTCTACAATTGATAATGATTTCTCGGGAATCTCTTAAGGCTTTCTCTCGAATTTTATCCTTGTCATCAATACTTTTTTCTATTTTATCAACAATTTTGCCTAAATTTTTCATGTACATTTCAAAATACTATTAACAATTATATTTTTTCCTATTGCAGTAATTTTTTATTTACACAGTAATCTGGTTCTTTTCCTTCTAATACTTTTATGATTTGTTCTGCACATACAGTACCTGCTCTTATTTGTCCTTCCTTAGTATTTGCTCCTAAATGTGGTGTTAATACTACGTTTTCTAGCTGTAAAAGTGGATTGTTTTGTGGTGGTTCTTTTTCAAATACATCAATTCCGGCACCAGCAATTTTCCCGTTTTTCAATGCATTGTATAATGCTTTTTCATCTACTGTCCCTCCACGTGAACAGTTGATAATATAGGCTCCTGGTTTCATTTTAGAAATCATTTCTGCGTTTACAATGTAATGTGTTTTTGGTGTATGTGGCAGATGAAGGGAGATAAAATCAGAATTGCTTATTAGCTCTCCAAGATATTCTTTTTTTTCAATTCCATCCTTTATCATATCTTCTTTTGATATGTATGGATCATATCCAATGATTTTCATTCCAAAGCATCGGGCAATTTTCCCTGTAAGTTTACCAATATTTCCAGTTCCGATTAGACCAAGTGTTTTACCGTTTAACTCGTTTCCCCTAAGTTGTTTTTTTGCCCATTCACCTTTTTTCATTGTATCATCTGCTTTTGTAATATTTCTTGAAAGTGTTAGCATATGGGCAATGGTTAATTCTGCTACACTATTGGTTGCACCTGTTGGAGCATTAACCACAGGAATGCCGTGTTTGCCTGCTGTTTCAATATCAACATTGTCAACACCTATACCTGCTCTACCAATTACTTTGAGATTTCCTTTTGAACCAGCATAAACAATTTCTGTTACAACCTTTGTTCTTCCTCTTACCATAAGAGCATCATATTTACCAATTTCTTGCAAAAGTGTATCATGATCCATTTCATCATAGGTAATTTCATGACCTGCATCCTTTAAAAGTTGAATTGCCTCTTGTGCCATTTTATCAGTAATAAGTATTTTCATAACAATTCCCCGATTGCCGATATATGAAAATGATTAAAAATGTTTATGCTAGGTGATCCATACGGAAATCAATACCCGGATACTCAGCTTTTTTCCCTAATTGTTCTTCAATTCTTAATAATTGATTGTACTTAGCATTTCTGTCACTTCTAGCTGGTGCACCAGTTTTAATCTGACCTGAACTTGTTCCAACAACAAGATCTGCAATGAAGTTATCCTCAGTTTCACCACTTCTATGACTAACAACAGCTGTCCAGCCTTGATCATGTGCCATCTTAATTGCATTTAATGTCTCAGTTACAGTTCCAATTTGATTAAGCTTAATTAAAACAGAATTTGCAGCACCAAGTTCAATTCCCTTTTTAATACGTTTAGTATTAGTTACAAATAAGTCATCCCCTACAATTTGAACCGTGGTTCCGAGCTTCTTTGTCAGTTCCACCCAAGAATCCCAGTCATCCTCAGCAAGACCATCCTCAATACTAATAATGGGGTAGGTTTTACATATATCTACATAGAAATCAACCATTTCCCCCCCTGAAAATGATTTATAACCAATCTTGTAGTTTCCATCATAGAAAAATTCACTAGAAGCAGGATCCAATGCAATATGCATCATTCCGTCATATCCTGCATTTTCAACTGCTTTGAGCATTAAATCAAACCGTTCGTTTACTTCAGTAATTTGAGGAGGAGCAAAACCACCTTCATCACCGATTAGAACACCTCCAGCACCAAATTTATCTTTTAATAGTTTTGCAAGATGATGATAACTTTCAGATGCCATTCTAATTGCTTCAGAAAAACTCTTAGCACCAGTGGGCATCAGCATATGTTCTTGAAAAGAGTTCTCCTGCCCAGCATGTTTTCCACCGTTTATAACATTGCACATGGGAACAGGTAATTTATGTGGGATTACTCCAAATAATGTACCAATATAAGCATATAATGGAAGTTTTTTTGCAGCAGCACCAACCTTAGTAACTGCCATTGATATGGGAAGAATTGCATTGGCACCAAATTTATCTTTATTTTCTGTGCCATCTAATTTCAGCATTATCCGATCGATGGTCTCTTGATGGCGGCAATCAAGACCAATAAGTTTTGGAGCAATTTTTTTGTTAACATTTGCAATTGCCTTTAATGTCCCTTTACCAAAATATCTTGATTTATCTCCATCTCTTAGTT
>SMTZ1_10006590_pt1 | contig 11671 bp, 3 predicted proteins | sample DeeMarSWOR136_30_FD_25667 | JGI IMG/M metagenome (IMG submission 25667) | reverse complement strand
CACCTCTGGGGGATATAAGCATATCCTAACTGTTTGCGCACCACGGAGCCATTCTTGGTCTCCACAAGGCCGTTATCATTGGAGTGCCTGGGCCTGGATTTAGTGAAATGAATCAGCATCTTATTCAGCAACCGGGCAGCGGTGTGGTTCACAAACTCAGAGCCATTATCGGAATGAAAACTCCTGGTAATAAAAGGGAATTGCAACAACATGGTTTCCAGGACCGGCACCAGGTAAGCTTCCGATATCCTTTCCACAGAGGTTACGATTTCCCACTGTGTAATCTCATCCACGGCGTTGATATGGTATACCCCTTTCTGACCATTGAGGTCTCCCTGGTGGACTGTATCTATTCGAATGTAGCCAGGCTGCCCCTTCGGGTCTGGCCTGACACGCTCTCCAATTCTGGATACAACAGGTTTCGTTTTGGTATATCGTCTGGTCATGCCCCAATAGATATTACTCCTTCGCAGATTGTATAGATGGGCAATAGATATCCGGGAGATATTCCCGAACTCAGCGTGTCCATAAACCTCATATTCCCGCTCCATAATCTTCTTCGTGGCCGGTCCACTTAACCATCCGTGCAATTCATCTGTCCTGGCAAGTAGTCCAATCTCTGATGGGGTATACTTCCGGGGGAAGCGGTATCTCCTGTATTGCATTCTCCTCAAGCGCCCTATCTGTTTGTACTCCGCTATCAGCCTGGATACCTGTGACCTGGAATACCCCGTAACCTTCTCTATATACCGGCGTATCACTCCTTTCTCCCCTCTCTTGAGACGATGATACTTGAACCTTATTAGCACCTCCTCTATCCAGTAGTATTTCTCTTGAGCCGTTAGGCCCCTGAACTCTACCGCCTCACTCCCCTCCAAAAATTCTCTCACCCGCTCTACTGTCTGTAATTGTCTGTCGTTCATGATTAGCCGCATGTCCCAATCATAAACGAGCTGCCCGAATCTCTCAGGCTCATCTTGTGCTAGAAATCGATACCCCCTCCAGGCTCATCTTGTATTGGAAGAGACTCGGTATTGACAAATGCTAAAAATAATGGTATTATATAAGTTTGTAATTATGCCTCTTATTAATTCACCTTATTCTATTTCTCTGTTAGCCACGTGTCTTACTTCGGATTAGTGCCGCAATAATGCAGGATTTCGCTTATCTGTTTAAGGAGTAGAGCTAGAATGGTTTTTATGTCGCCAATGCACAGTGAAAAAGGAGTCCCACCAGTTTCCAGAAAATCCTATTCCCGGTTACCACAGGTACTGGATGTCCCAAATCTGATTGAGGTTCAATTAGAATCGTTCCGCTGGTTTCAAGAAGAAGGGCTGAAGCGACTGTTAGAGGAGGTATCCCCCATCAAGGACTTTACCGGTAACAGGCTCGAGCTCAGTTTCGTCGGCTATGAATTCCGCAAACCTTATCACGATGAGCAAGAGTGCCGTCAGCGTGACTTGACTTATTCAACTCCTCTCTACATCAGGACACGGTTATTAGTTAAAGAAACTGGGGAAATTAAGGAACAAGACCTGTTTTTCGGCGATGTTCCGTTGATGACGGCTAAAGGCACTTTTATTACTAGTGGCGCCGAACGGGTGGTTGTGAGCCAGTTACTTCGTTCTCCAGGAGTTCATTTCACTATCGAGAAAGATGCAGCTAGTGGTCGTGAATTGTGCTTTGCTAAGCTAATTCCAACTCGTGGAGGATGGTTAGGATTTGAAACCAGCAACCACGATGTAATTTCGGTCAAAATGGATGGTAAGCGGAAGATTCCTGTTACCACACTTCTGCGTGCTATTGGTTACAGCAGTGATGAACAATTACTGGAACTGTTCTCGGCAGAGGATAATTCTCCGGAGCACCAGTTTATCCAGTCGACTATAGAGCGTGAACCGTTGTCGAGGAATGAATCTGAGGCTTTACTTGATATCTATAGAAAATTACGTCCGGGTGATCCACCAAGCATTGAGAATGCCAAGAAACTAATAAATAACCTTTTCTTCGATTCCGCACGTTACGACTTAGGTAGCGTAGGTCGTTATAAACTGAACAAACGATTAGGACTTAACGTTGACCTAAAAATGCAAGCTTTAACTAAGGAAGATATCGTCGAGATAATCAGACATATCATCATGGTTAACAGTGGGAGCGATAGCCCCGATGATATCGATCATCTCGGAAATCGGCGAGTCCGTACTGTTGGTGAACTAATGCAAAACCAGTTCCGCATTGGGTTATTGCACCTAGAACGGGTAGCTAGAGAGCGTATGAGTATTATTGCCATGGAAGCAATTACCCCTAGCGCTTTAATTAACATTCGCCCGGTAGTGGCAGCCACCCGGGAGTTTTTTGGTAGCTCACAGCTATCGCAATTTATGGATCAAACCAACCCATTAGCTGAGCTAACTCATAAACGGCGCCTATCCGCCATTGGGCCGGGAGGTCTGTCTCGTGAGCGGGCTGGCTTTGATGTTCGTGATGTTCACTTTTCTCACTATGGTCGCATCTGCCCTATTGAAACACCAGAGGGACCTAACATCGGTCTCATTGGCTCTCTAGCTACTTATGCTCGGATTAACCAATATGGCTTTATTGAAACGCCATACCGCATGGTGGTCACCGAATTGAGTAATATTGATGACAAGTTAGTAGGTAAAACAATCAGGGAAGCAGTAGTTGATGATAAGGGTAAAACCGTGGTGAAAGCTGAGACTACTATTACTCCCAAGCTTGCTACTAATCTTTCTCGTCTATCGCCTAGACCTATAAAAGTGGTGCCCTTCGTCTCTGATGAAATTATCTATCTATCCGCCGATAAAGAGGACGAATATATTATTGCTCAGGCTAGTGCCCAACTTGACTCAAATAGCCAATTTGTCGGTGAAAAGGTCGAAGCCAGGCTGGCTGACCGCTACCTATTCGAAACACCGAATAAGATCCAGCTAATGGATGTGTCGCCCAAGCAAATAGTCAGCGTTACCACGGCTTTAATACCCTTTCTCGAGCATGATGATGCCAATCGTGCCTTGATGGGTTCCAACATGCAGCGTCAAGCAGTACCCTTAGTCTGTCCTGAGGCACCCCTGGTTGCCACCGGCATGGAAATAGAAGCTGCCAAGCACAGCGGGCAGGTACTATTTGCCCAAAATTCCGGTCAGGTAACCTCGGTTACCGGCTCACAGATTGTTATCCTCAGAGATGATGGTAATGAAGACATATACACACTGATGAAATTTGTTCGTACCAATCAGGGAACTTGCATTAGTCAGAATCCCATGGTGAATAAAGGAGATCGGGTTGAGCCAGGTCAGGTTCTAGCCGATAGTTTAACTACCGAGCAGGGAGAGTTGGCGCTAGGACAGAATGTACTATGCGCCTTTATGAGCTGGGGAGGGTACAACTTTGAGGATGCTATTATCATTAGTAATCGTTTGGTTGAGGAGGACAAGTTTACTTCTATTCACATTGAAAAGTATGAGGTGGAAGCACGGGATACCAAGTTAGGGCCTGAAGAAATTACTAGAGATATACCTAATGTAGGTGAGGAAAGCCTGCGTGAACTTGATGAGGATGGTATCATCCGAATTGGGGCGAAGGTTGGCCCAGGTAGTATACTGGTAGGGAAAATTACTCCTAAAGGGGAGACTGAATTATCGGCTGAAGAGAAGCTCCTGCGAGCTATCTTTGGTGAAAAAGCTAGGGAGGTAAGGGATACTTCCTTGCGGATGCCTCATGGTGAATGGGGTAAGGTGATTAATGTGAAGATTTTCTCGCGTGAGGCTGGTGATGACCTGCCAGCGAGGGTTAATCGATGGGTGCAAGTCTGGGTTGCTCAAAAGCGAAAAGTCTCCGCCGGAGATAAGATGGCTGGACGGCACGGGAATAAAGGAGTTGTATCGATAGTGGCACCCATTGAGGACATGCCATTCCTTCCTGATGGTACTCCAGTAGATATCATTCTTAACCCCATTGGCGTTCCATCACGGATGAATATCGGTCAGGTTCTGGAAACTCATTTGGGCTGGGCAGCCCAGGTTCTAGGCTTTAAGGTGCTTACTCCAGTCTTTGATGGTGCTACTGATACTGCTATTGTGGATACTCTGGCTAGAGCCTGGATGGCCCTAAAAGCTAAGGCGGTTAACTCTAACAATGGCAATGGCAAGTCCGCTGCGCAACTGGAGATCGCTAAAAGCTGGATTGAAAGTCAGGGCTACGATGGACATAAAGTGTTCAGCGATGACTACCCAGGAGAAGCAAATGAGGTTTGCTTGCGCCTATGGCTCGAAGAACTAGGTGTAGCTAGCCGGGCTCTTAACCCAGAGGAGTTAGAGCAAGCAGTGGACAGGGTAGCTTCGGAGAGGAATCTTCTTCCACCTACTACTGGTAAGATTACACTCCGTGACGGAGCCACTGGTGAGCCGTTTGATCAACCGGTAACCGTGGGTAATATCTACATGATGAAGCTTATCCACCTTGTTGAAGAGAAGGTTCACGCCCGCTCTACCGGCCCTTATTCCTTGATTACCCAACAGCCTCTGGGCGGTAAGGCCCAATTTGGAGGCCAACGCTTTGGCGAGATGGAGGTTTGGGCACTAGAAGCCTATGGTGCTGCCCATAACCTTCAAGAGGTTTTAACCATAAAATCAGATGACGTAACTGGTCGAGCTAAAACTTATGAGGCTATAGTTAAGAATGAGGATATTCTCCAACCTGGTGTGCCAGAGTCGTTTAAGGTTTTGGTTAAGGAACTACAAAGTTTGGGGCTGGCCGTCGAGGTGATTAATGAAGAGGAAGAAAGGACAACCTTTGTTGAGCAAGCAGCAGAAACCATTAAATTGGAACCGACGCAAGTCACTAACTTAGAAATAGAACACGAACCTCTAGAGGAGCCAATCCTAGAAGGGGTAGAAGAAGAAGCAACGGAAGTTGATGAATTGGAAACAGAGTACGAAACCGTAGAAGAACCCACTCAAAAAGAGGAAGAAGAGGAAAATGCTTGAAGTTAACGATTTTGATGCTGTTCGTATCTCACTAGCTTCACCGGAGCAGATTAGGAGCTGGTCTTATGGCGAAGTAACCAAGCCAGAGACTATCAACTACCGCACTCTTAAGCCAGAAAGGGACGGGCTTTTCTGTGAGCGGATTTTTGGCCCAACCAAAGACTTTGAATGCTATTGTGGTAAGTACAAGAGGATACGCTACAAGGGAATTATTTGTGACAAATGTGGTGTTGAGGTAGCTCGGGCTAAGGTGCGGCGAGAACGTATGGGGCATATTGAACTGGCCTGCCCAGTGAGCCACATCTGGTTTGCTAAGGGAATACCTAGTCGGATAGGATTGCTACTTGACCTGTCACCGCGGAACTTGGAAAGGATTATCTATTTTTCCCATTACATAGTTACCTCTATAGACGAGGAGGCACGCCACGAGACAATTAAACAGCTTGAGGAAAATTGTCTGCAGGAAACAGTTAAGTGCAAAGAGGTACTAGAGGCTGAAATTAGTGAAATGGAGCAGAAAGAAGCAACGGTAGAGGAAATAAATCACCTTCGGCGCCAGTTTGTTGATACGAAGACAAAACTAGAAGAGAAGCTACTTACTGAAGTGGAACAGATAAAAGACATCCGCGTGCAAGCACTGCTCACTGAAAGTCAATATCACGAACTCAAACAGAAGTATGGTCAGCTGTTTGATGCTGGGATGGGAGCTGAGTCTATCCTTCAAATTCTTAAAGAAATTAATCTTGATGAAGTGCGTAATAATTTGCTTCAGGAAATCCACTCAACTTCGGGTCAACGTCGTAAGAAAGCTGCTAAGCAGCTGCGAGTAGTAGAAGCGCTTCGCCGCAGTGGTAATAAGCCAGAGTGGATGATTTTGACGGTATTGCCGGTTTTACCCCCAGACCTACGACCTATGGTGCAACTAGACGGTGGTAGATTCGCCACCAGCGATCTCAATGACCTATATCGACGAGTCATTAACCGCAATAACCGTCTGCGCCATTTAATGGAAATGGGGGCACCAGAGATTATTATTCGCAACGAGAAACGGATGCTCCAGGAAGCAGTCGACTCCCTTATTGATAACGGAAGAAGGGGAAAAGCCGTCTCTGTCAGTGGTAGTCATAAACTAAAATCACTCTCTGACATGCTTAGAGGGAAACAGGGGCGGTTTCGTCAGAATTTGCTCGGCAAACGAGTTGACTATAGTGGACGCTCAGTCATCGTTGTTGGTCCAGAACTTAAGCTTCACCAATGTGGTTTGCCCCGACGGATGGCTCTTGAACTATTTAAACCCTTCGTTATCCGACGCCTGGTGGCACAAGGTTTAGCTCACAACATCAAGAGTGCCCGACGACTGGTGGAGAAGGTAAAGCCGGAGGTGTACGATATATTGGAGGAGGTCACCAAAGAGCGCCCAGTGCTGCTTAACCGGGCACCTACCCTCCACCGCCTTAGTGTCCAGGCCTTCGAGCCAGTGCTTATTGACGGTAGTGCTATTCAGATTCATCCACTTGTCTGTTCTGCTTTTAATGCCGATTTTGATGGTGACCAGATGGCAGTTCATGTTCCTCTATCTAAAACTGCTGTTAAAGAGAGTAGGGAGATGATGCTTAGCATCCACAATATGCTACTACCCAGCTCTGGCGAGCCAATAGTAGCACCAACCCTGGATATGGTTCTTGGCTGTTTCTATCTGACCAGTATCAAACCTGGGACTAAGGGAGAAGGTTTAATCTTCGGCAGCTTTGAAGAGGCAAAACTAGCCTATGAGCTGGGTATCATTGACCACAGAGCTGAGATTGAAGTCAGGGACCAGAAAATAGATGGACAAAGGATTAAGACTAGCGTCGGCCGCATCATCCTTAATGATGTTCTGCCTCCAGAATTAGGCTTCTTAAACAAGGTTATTGATAAGTCGAGCTTGAAGCAGTTAGTAAGCGATTGCTATAAGTTAGTGAGTAACGAAAGCACGGGAGCGGTACTGGATAGCCTCAAACAATTAGGTTTTCAATATGCTACCAAATCAGGTACTACCATCGCTATGAACGATATCGAGGTTCCTCAGGGTAAATCAAAGCTAATAGACGAGGCAGAAGAAAGGATTAACATCATTGAAAACCAGTATCATCGTGGCTTAATCACTGATGATGAACGGTACAATGGCATAATTGGAGTGTGGATGGAGGCTACTGACCGACTTACCGATACCATATCTCAAGGGCTTGACCGTTACGGCGGTATCTACATGATGGCAACCTCGGGAGCAAAAGGAAACATTTCTCAGATTAGACAGATGGCAGGTATGAGAGGACTCATGACTGACCCTTCAGGCAGAATAATTGACTTCCCTATCAAATCAAGCCTCCGCGAAGGCTTGAGTGTTCTGGAATACTTTATCTCAACCCATGGTGCCCGTAAGGGACTAGCCGATACTGCTCTCAGGACATCGGACAGTGGTTACCTTACCAGACGCCTCATCGATATCGCCCAGGACATAGTTACTCGGCAGGATGATTGTGGCACGACTGATGGTGTATGGGTATCTGAACCTCAAGATAAGGAACTGTTGCCCTCAATGTTTGAGCGAATCACCGGTCGGTTAGCGGCCAGCAAAATAGTTCATCCTCAGACAGGGGAAACTATCATCGACCGAGATGAGGAAATTGACGAAGAGAAGGCAAATAAAATTATTGCGGCTGGATTAACCAGTGTTTATGTTAGGTCCCCCCTCAGCTGCCGGTCTAGGCATGGGACCTGCCGACGGTGTTACGGTCGTGATCTTGCCCGTGGGCATCTGGTTGACCTCAATACTGCGGTGGGCATTATTGCTGCTCAGAGCATTGGTGAACCGGGTACCCAGCTTACCTTACGTACCTTTCATACTGGTGGTGTAGTCGGGCTTGACATCACTAGTGGCTTACCTAGAGTGGAAGAACTTTTTGAGGCAAGAGTGCCTAGGGGTCAGTCTATTATCTCAGAGATAGATGGGATAGCTGGTATAGTTCAAAATGAGGAGGGAAGAAAGATTAAGATCACTAGCTCTGAGGTATACCGTGATGAATACTCCCTACCTCCTGGCTGGCAGGTCATGGTAGATAATGGTCAATGGGTAGATATTGGAGCAGTACTAGCTTGCCAAACCCCGGCCGAAGTTACTCCAGAGTCAGTCGCCCTGGTGCCTGAAACTCAACCCATGTTGGCCCGAGTAGCTGGTGAGGTAGCTATTGAGAATGGACAGCTATATATCAGCTATGAGGAGAAGGAAGAGCAAGAATATGTTGTTCCAGCCGCTGCTCATATTCGTATTCAAGCTGAAGAACGAGTAAAGGCAGGACAACAACTTACTGACGGCTCTATTAATCCCCAGGATATATTACATATCCTGGGCAAGGAAGCAGTTCAGCAATATCTGGTAGATGAAGTACAGAAAGTGTATCGCTCTCAGGGTGTGAACATAAATGACAAACATGTTGAAGTTATCGTTCATCAGATGCTGACCAAGGTGCGTATTGATTCTTCAGGTGACACCGAGCTATTGCCTGGTGAGCTAGTAAATCGGACGCAATATGAGGATATTAATGCCAAAGTGCTGGCTGAAGGTGGTGAACCAGCTACTGCTCAACCGGTACTGCTGGGAATAACTAGAGCCTCACTAAGCACTGATAGCTGGTTGGCAGCAGCTTCTTTCCAAGAGACCACCAGGATACTTACCGAAGCTGCTATCTATGGCAAGATAGATAAGCTGGTTGGACTGAAGGAGAATGTAATTATTGGCAAATTGATTCCCGCTCACCATCAGGTGTCCGAAGAGGTACCGAGCCTAGTAGCTGGTAAGGAACTTGAGGAACTGAGTGATGATATAGCCAGTCAGCTGGCTGATGAGCCAGATGACGAGGTGCTAACTGATTAAAGTCCCTTGCATTATAGCTTAGTTAATTTGGGAGTCGCCCTATCATAAGCGGGGCGACTCTGTTTTTGTGGCTGGTCTAACGCTCGCTGGTTTTTCGTACTTGCCCCTATGATTCAGTGACAGGATCTTTTGCAATAGTAACATAATTTTTGTAGGGCAATTTGCCTGGTTGACACTAACCTTACGAGATACTTATAATAGAAGCACCGTTTTTGAGTGCCTCATAGGCACCTGCTAAGAACAAAGAAGGAGGTGACTGTCTGTGTCTGATATTTCCTATCAAGCTCTGAATCCTCCAGACCGGGTTCTCTTGGGTCCTGGCCCTAGTAATATCCACCCCCGCGTCCAGAGGGCTATGCTTGCACCCATAGTGGGGCACATGGACCCTTACTGTTTCACCATCATGGATGATACCATGAACCTGCTTCGTTTCCTATTTAGGACGAAAAATGAACTCACCTTCCCCATCTCCGGTACTGGCTCTGCCGGCATGGAGACCGGCTTCTGCAATTTCCTAGAACCGGGAGACGTCGCTGTCATCGGCGTCAACGGTTTTTTCACGGAGCGAATGGTGGAAAATGCCCTGAGGTGTGGTGCTGAGGTTATCAAGGTGGAGGCAGAGTGGGGGCGAATTATTGAACCTGAGGCTATCGAAAACGCCCTAAAAGCTCAGAAAAAGGTGAAGCTTCTGGCTCTGGTTCACGCCGAGACCTCTACTGGCGTGCTTCAGCCCTTGACTGAGGCTTCCCGACTTGCCAAGCAATATGAAGCTCTGTTTCTGATAGATGCTGTAACTTCCTTGGGAGGGCATGAGTTAGCCGTGGATGATTGGGGTATCGATATCGTCTATAGTTGCTCGCAGAAGTGTATCGGCGCTCCCCCAGGCCTCTCTCCTTTCACTGCCAGCCAGGCTGCCCTGGCTGCAATGCAGGCACGCACTTGTAAGATACCAAGCTGGTATCTAGACCTCTCATTACTCTCTACCTATTGGTCGGGGAGCAGCAGAGTCTACCATCATACTGTGCCTATAAGTTTCTTCTACGCACTCCATGAAGCCCTGGCCATGGTTGTTGAGGAGGGATTAGAGACTCGCTGGCAACGCCATCTTAGGCATGGCTCAGCTCTTCAAGCTGGACTTGAAGCTATGGGATTGACACTGCATGCTCAGGAGGACTACCGACTGAGCGTTCTGACCACGGTACGCATCCCATCAGGAGTCGATGACCTGCGAGTGAGACAGGGGCTCCTTAGCGATTTTGGTATCGAGATTGGAGGAGGACTAGGACCATTAAAAGGACAAGTCTGGCGCATCGGACTAATGGGCCATTCTTCTAGCAACGAAAATGTGCTACTTCTCCTATCTGCCCTGGAACAGCTGCTGCTGGCGCAGAGTTACCCAGTACAGGCAGGGGTAGGAGTAACAGCCGCCACTGAGGCCCTGAAGAAATAAACACCTCGAAACTTGCGATCTTAAGATAGATCTGGCTTTCAACTGCTACTATCTCCTTCGATACCCTCGAGTTTGAGGGCATCGAAATGTTCGCTAGATTTTAATAAGCAGCCATACCAAAGTGCCAACCCTTTAGTACGAGTTCCAATGCTTGACGTCGTGCCATGGCTGTTTCATGATGTCAAATAGACACGGAGTTTTACTTTCTTCAAGCTAGCTATAGTATTGGTTATCACAAACTTATAACGCTAAGGAAATTTGACAAACGGGAAGTTCAAGGAATAGTATCGGCATACCCGACAATGCAGGTTGAATCCAGCTTCGAGAGACCGATGGAGGGCGAATGACTCTTCCCAAGTTCATACTAGAGCTACAGGATAGAGAGAATCAAGTTAGATTTCTACAGGCTATCAGAACACGTTACCTGCTCATATTAGGGGTTTGGACGCTTGTCGTCGTAACCTACCTTCTCTGGGGAATGAGTTTCTGCCTGGTGCCGATACATATTGTCGCCGGGGCAACATTAATCGTTAATACCGTTTACTACTATCTGCTAAGGAAATGGCGATTTCCCCTTGTGGTAGCTATTGTCTCAACCGCGGTTGACATGATTATCATCACTGTTCTTGTCTACTACACCGGTGGCTTGAGCAGTATGTTCTTTCTTCTCTACTTGGTTCAAATATTAGGGGCAAGCCTGTTTTTAAACCTGACTTTCAGCGCCCTTATGATACTCTGGGCCATGATACTGATTGGAGTCATGGGAGCACTGGAAACTGCGGAGCTAGTGGCACCCTCAGCTATATTTGCTCCAACAGCGTATTCCGAGTTCCTCAATACAGTCGTCTGGTTTATATTTCAGGCCATGGCGCTCTGTTTGGTGGCTTTCCTCGGTGGCAATCTTTCCAACAAGCTGAAGTTCAAAGAAAGAGAACTGAAACAAAAAATGGAAATGGAGAAGCTCTATGAAGCGCTTCGCAAGGCAGACGAAAGCAAGAGTCGTCTTCTAGCTAATGTTTCTCACAATCTACGTACCCCCTTGACCTCAATTCTAGGCTTCAGTGAGTTATTACTTGGCAAGGGTGTAAGCGAATCACAGCGGGATGAGTTCAGCAAGATAATTCATGGCGAGTCTCAACACCTGACACGATTGGTGAAAGATATTATTTATCTATGGGAGTTAGAAGGTAAGGTAGAATGGCGTATGGCTGAGGTAGACATATCGAAAATCCTTACCGAGGCAGTGGATGCCATGCAAGGTTTAGCTAGCCATAAGGGATTAACACTGACAATAGATAGCCG
>SMTZ1_10037134_pt1 | contig 11672 bp, 10 predicted proteins | sample DeeMarSWOR136_30_FD_25667 | JGI IMG/M metagenome (IMG submission 25667) | reverse complement strand
GCTTATCGACTGCGAACAGGTAATCGCTTGTCACTAACTGCATGTTCTGGTTCCACAGGATATCGTCTGCTTCGTAGCTCGTCTCGGTATAGGAGGCGCCTTTCCTGCGGCCGCTCCCGAAGAGAATATCTCCTTTATACGCCAGATAACCCCACTCCCGCGGCTCGGACTCGATCAGTTGAGGCATCTCGTACGCGACGATTCGCCGGCCTGTCTCAATATTGAAACCGTAGCACTTGTCTTCAGCGGCCCAGTACAGCAGTCTTTCGTCTACGATCAGGTTGCTGGAGTCGAGAAACACACCGAGCCGGCGCGAATTGGGAACCTCGATCTTCCATTCGACCGTGCCGTTGTAGGCATCCACGGCGTACACGACACAATCGCCCGGCACAAACAGCCGCCCATCCTTGAAAAGAGGCGGCGGATTCCGATGGTGGCGGTCGATCATGTCCCTCGGTCCGGGCTTGCCGAACCACTGCGGCGCCATGTCACCCTTGATAAGCTTGTCCTGGCTGCATGCCGAGTTGCCCGGCTCGGCGTAGGTGTGCGTCCACTCCCCGGCCCCCTCCAGCGCTGGGCGTCTCGTCCACGCCAGGGCCATGTCACCTGCATTTCGTATCTTCCAATCGACCAGCGAGGGTTGCCCCCACGCTTTCAACTCTTGCCGGTTGAGCGTGTCGCTCGATCCGACGAACGCCACCACGCCGCCATAAGGCCGGAGCACCCTGAAGAGGCCGTCCGGCCAGGCAGGGAGCGTGCCTGTGAGAAGAAGCTCGTCCGAGACGATGAGGTTCGCGAAGTACTTTGTATAGGGCAGATCTCTCGAATCCCCGTGGCGAACGACGACTCTGCCGTAAAGCCCCGCCTTGTCGAGGGCCTCACGGGCGGCGGTCACTTCTACGGCGTCCGCTTCGATCCGACGATCTTCAAATCACTCCGGCGCGCCAGCTCGTACGCCAACCTTCCCCGGCCGCAGTCCAATACGAGGCAGTATCCTTTTGTGATTCCGGTCTCTTTGATGATGGACTCCGCGGCTTCGGCATATCGTTTTGCCAGAGTATCGCGCGGATACGGATCGGCGTCGGTTCTGGGCGCCACGCCTCTGGCGCCGCGGCTGACACCGCTTCGAAAGCAGTGCACTCGCCCCTGATCCGTGCTCACAAAGAGGCCGCCGTTGACGACGCTCAGACCGTAGGCTTTCCCGTCGACGGGGGCCCTCCAGATGACTTTGCCGCTGCCAGCATCGATCGCCGCGATTTCGTTCTCGCCCCCGAGGAAAAGCACGTCACCGGCCATAATCATCGCGTAGGGGTATTGGCACGGAACGGTCCATCGGTAACACGCCTTCATCTGCTTCGACAGCTCGTTCATCTGTGTTGTGAGATTGTTCGCTTGTCCCCGCAACCGTTGTGCTTCGGCCGTATTCCTGCCAACCTTCCTGAGGCGCTCCCTGAGTTTGTCATGCCGTTGGGCGAGACGCGTTCGTTCTCTGGAAAGCTGCAGATATCGGCCGCGGTCGAAGGCTGAAAGCTGACTCTCCGACTGCATGTACGCCGTGGGCCCGTTGACGAGCATCCGCAAACCGCCGAACATGGCGATTTTACTTTTCGTGTCCACATCGTCGGCGTTCAGCTCTTTTTTGCGCACGCCGGGCCCGGTGACAAGGACGTTTTCTGTGAGCAGCGCGAACGTTCCGCCGGCACTGGGTAGCTCGCCGAGGACCCGGCCGTCCGATCGGGCGAAAATGAACGGATTGGTCCGGCCGGTCGGCACGTACAACCGCTCGTCCGAGGCCAGCACATAACCTTGAGGGGATATGTCCACTCTGCTCTTCCACTGGATCGTCCCATCTTCGGCGCGGAGCGCACACAGGTACGCTCCCTGATTGGGGAACAGTCCTGCGGCGAAATACAGATTTCCATCATCGACCAACACGCCGGTGCGTATCGGCCACATGGATATCATCCGCCCGTTGCCGGGGATGATTCGCTCCGTCTCGGTCGCCCCGCGCTTCCATAAGAGCGATCCATCGTCCGCCGATAGGCAATAAACACACCCATCGTCCGAGCCGACGTACACTTTGCCGTTCGCGGTGGTGGGAGCCAGCCGGATGGGACCTTCCGTAAAGAACGTCCAGCGCTCGGCGCCGGTCCGTGCATCGAGGGCATAGACTTTGTCATCCGCCGATGATCCGAAGAAAACCGTATCGCCGGTGCCCACGACGTGAAAGGCCCTGTCGTATGTGACTGTGGCTCTGAGATTGAACGCCCGGTGCCAGAAATCCTGCTTGGCCGGCCCCGGCCATGCCGGCTGGGGTTGATGCCTCGCCTGGTACACCCAACACGCGCTCAGCGGCAATTCCAGCCGCTCAGCCGTGACGCCGGTCCTGTGCCGATCGTGCATATAGGTGGGCCAGTCCTCAGCCCTGGCCAGTTCGGCCCCGGCGAGAATGGCAGAACAAAGAACAAAATGAGAAATTGATCTGATCATCGAACACCTCTGAGTTCAAAATCCTTGAGTGGCTCAGTTCAATTTTGTCGTTTAGCATACCAAATTCAGGCTGGAGATGCCAACTTATAACCTATTGTTCAGCGATGGGCTTTGACCAGGAGGGGCTTGTTCGATAGAATCACCTCATGGTCTCATGTAACCACAGAATGATCGAAGCCATAAGGAGTTGCGACTGATGGAATCTCAAAAAGCTTTGTCAAAGAAACGCAAAAGTCTACGGTTCGCGGCCGTGAGTGTCGTTTTCCTGAATATGGTCACGCTCGCAGTGGCTGAGCCGCCCTCAATCCGGTCGGTCCGGACGGATTCGGCACAAGTCGGCCTCTACGAGAAATTCGAGCTGCGAATCGACCTTGAGGCGACCTACTTGAATCCTTTCGATCCGGAGCAGATCGATCTGAGCGCCGAGTTCACCGCGCCGTCGGGCAAGAAATGGACCCTCTGGGGATTCTACAATCCGACCAGTTGGACGTCTCTCTGGATGGTGCGTTTTTCTCCGACCGAAAAAGGCGCCTGGCGCTACGTCGTCACGGCGACCGATTCGGAGGGGACCGCGAAGAGCCGCTCCGGCAGGTTCACCGCCGTCGATTCTCCCCATCACGGCTTTATAACCATCGCGCCGAATCATCGCTATCTCCGCTATGACGACGGTACGTCATATTACGGCGTCGGTCTGTGGTACAACGATAGCTACGAGCTGTTCAATGAGGGCCGGATTACCGAAGAGGGGCTCGACAACCTCAAGAAGCGTGGAGCGAATTTCATCAGCTTCTTCCCGACCCCGCTGGAAACGTGGACCAGCTCTTCGAGTGGTGCGAGCAGCGCGACCTGCACATAAGCTGGAACATCTGGTTCCATTCCTACATTTCGATGGCCGTCTGGGGCGGTGGAAACGCCCGGTACAGAAACAATCCCTACGTGCTCGTCAGCAGCGCCAAGGATTTCTTCGGCAGCGAAGAGGCATGGAAGTATCAGGAGAAGCTCTACCGCTATATCATCGCCCGCTGGGGATACAGCCGCGCACTTTTCCTGTGGTTCACCGTCGATGAGATCAACGGCACCGAGGGCTGGACCAAGGGCGGGCAGGCCGTCGCTGAACAGTGGTCCCGCAAAATGGACCAATACTTCAACGCGCACGATCCATACGGCCGGCCGACGACGGGCACGCAAAGCGGCGGCATCGGACAATGGTGGCCCGAGGGATATGAAATCTTCGATATCGCCTCCAGGGAAATCTACGAGGCCCAGGGCCATCCGATGCCCAAGAGCGGCAAGCTTGGCCCCGACGACGAAAGCCCGATCCAGTTGAGCTACCGCAACTACGCGACGCAGACGCGGAACCTTTGGAACGGCTGGCACAAGCCTGCGATGGTTGGCGAGTGCGGCTGGGACCATACTTATTACGAGCCGGGCATGCCAGGCTACCTCGCCATGTATCACAACGCCTTGTGGGTGTGCTTGGCGAACGGCTTGTGTGCGACGCCGTTCTGGTGGTCCTATTCGGACTGGCTCAACGACAGCATTGTGACGAACCAAATGCTCCATTTCTCGCGATTCGTCGCCGATATCGACTTCGCCAACCTCAATTTCGAGCCGGCCGAAATAACGGCGGGTGACTGCGACGCCTGGGCGATGAAGAGCGACAAGCTGATCTTCGGCTGGGTCGTCCATCCACGGACCAGTGTGGCGAACGAATCCTTCACGATCTCCGGCCTGCGTGACGGTTCATACGACGTGCGCTTATACCGAACCTGGCGCGGCCGATACATGGACGGTCAGACGGTCGAATGCCGCGACGGTAAGCTCACCTGTACGATTCCCGAGCTTAAAACCACCCGCGGCCACGCCCTCCACATCGGAAACGACAGCGCCTTCAAAATCACCCCAGGGAAGTAATCAACGAAGATCAAATCGTATGCACTGATACTGTTTTGAGAGGATATGACGTGAACGAGAAGAGATATCGGTTGTCGGCGATGGTTATCGGCTTGCTGTGTCCTCTATTCATTCTCAGTGCATCGTCTTCGGCGAAGGATGTTGGGTACATCGATATAGGCGCGCGGCGGGAGTTGTTTGTGGATTGCCACCTGATCGACCATCTTGATGGGGTTCGGCTGAGGTTGCATTCCCCGCGGGACGAAGGGCCGGTGCTGAAATTCGATGCGCCCTGGGAGGGCCCGTTTTGCGGATATGTCACGGTGATTAAAGATCGGGATAAGTACCGTTTCTACTACCGGGGGCTTCCACAGGCCGGCAGAGACGGCGGCAGCCGGGAAGTCACTTGCTATGCAGAATCATCAGACGGTATTCATGTCGTCAAGCCGAAGCTCAATCTCTTCACGGTGCAAGGCTCGGCGTCCAACAACGTCGTCCTGGCCGACGTCGCACCGGTCCATCACAATTTCAGCCCCTTTCTCGATACCCGGCCGGGAGTCTCGGCCAATGAGCGCTTCAAGGCCCTGGGAGGCACAAGAAGAAGTGGGTTGATCGCATACGTCTCCGCCGATGGAATCCGCTGGAGTCTTTACCAAAGGCATTTTCGATTCGCAGAATGTTTCTTTTTGGTCCGAGAGCGAGCAATGCTATCTGTGTTATTTTCGCACGTGGACGAAAACGAATTATGGCGGTTTTCGAAGCGTTAGCCGGACGACATCGAAGGATTTTGTGCACTGGACCGAGCCGGTGGAAATGAGCTTCGGCCAGACGCCCCGTGAGCATATCTACACGAACCAGACGCATCCGTATTTCCGGGCGCCTCATATCTATATCGCCATCGCCGCTCGTTTTATGCCGGGCAGGCAGGTTCTTACCGAAGAGCAAGCAAAGCAGGTGAACGTGAATCCCAACTACTTCAAGGATTGCTCGGACGCCGTCCTGATGACCTCTCGCGGCGGCAACGTTTACGACAGGACGTTCATGGAGGGTTTTAACCGGCCCGGCATCGGCTTGCAGAACTGGGTTTCCCGCTCGAATTATCCCGCTCTGAACGTCGTACAAACCGGCCCGGCGGAAATGTCGCTCTACGTCCAGCACGACTACGCCCAGCCGACCGCCCATCTGCGTCGCTATTCGCTGCGGCTTGACGGCTTCGTGTCGGTGTGTGCTCCTTACAGGGGCGGCAACATGACCACCAGGCCGTTTGTCTTCAAGGGTGAGAAACTCCTGCTTAATTTCGCTACATCCGCTGCCGGTTCGGTTCGGGTGGAAATCCAGGATGCTGAAGGCGCGCCCATCCCCGGTTATTCTGCGAAAGAGGCCCAGGCATTGATCGGCAACTATATCGAGCATCCCGCCTGCTGGAAAACCGGGACCGATGTGAGCGCTCTGGCCGGCCGGCCCATCCGGCTCCATGTCATTATGAAAGACGCGGATTTGTATTCCCTGCAATTCCAGCCGAGTGATTCCAAAGCTCATCATTACGATTTTCCAGAGGTGGTGGAATTGCCCATCCAGGAAGGTCTTCCGGATCCGTTTCGTATGCGTGATGGGTCGCGCGTCTCGACACGAGAGGATTGGGACAAACAACGCGATTATCTCAAGCGGATGCTGGCCTACTATCTCTATGGACATATGCCGCCCCGGCCTAAACAGATTGAAATCGAAAACGTCTCAACTGCTAATTTTCTAGGCGGTAGGGCTCTCGAACAACACTACACATTGACCATCACCAGAAATGACAAGAGCCTGTCGTTTCAAATGGCATTGGTGCGCCCCGTTCGCAAGGCGCGCTGTCCGGTTATCGTTAAGAATTGCACGACGTTTTTTGATCCGAACGCTCTTCCAGAGGGACGTAAAGGACGGGCCACGGCCGAAAGGGACAGAAACGCGGCTCGCATGGCGGTCGAACGTGGATATATCCTGTCTAAGTTCATCCGGACCGATGTCGCTCCCGATAGAAAAAATAATCGCTCCGAAGGCGTGTTTGCTCTCTATCCGGAATATGACTGGGGGACGATCGCGGCGTGGGCATGGGCGCATCAAATCGTCGTGGATACGCTGGACCGGCTGGGCTGCGCGGATATGGATAAGATCGTCGCGACCGGCCACTCCCGAGGGGGCAAGACGGCGCTGTGTGCCGGCATTTATGACGAACGCGTCGCCATCACGGCGCCGAATTCCTCGGGGACCGGCGGAACGGGCAGCATGCGATATTTCGAGCCGGGCCAGCGCCCGCAGACCGTATCTTATCTGGTCGACGCGTTTAGCTATTGGTGGGTCTGCAGGTTTGCCGATTTTGCCGGCCGGCCCGATCGGCTTCCCTTTGATTCACATTTCATGAAGGCCCTGATCGCGCCGCGCGGCCTCATCAACTGTCATGCCCGGCAGGACTACTGGGCCAATCCCTATGGCACGGAGCTGACCTATCGAGCGGCTCAAAAGGTTTTTGACTGGCTGGACGCCGGCGAGCACCAGGGCATCCACTGGCGTCAAGGCGGGCACGCACAAAACGAAGAGGATTGGCAGGCTTTGCTTGATTTCGCCGACAAGTTCTTCTTCGGCAAGCAAGTCCGTCGCCGGTTTGACATTTTGGCCTATCCGGATGCAAAAGTCCCCATGCCCAAATGATGATTCAGGCGTTTTATGCCTTGGGTATTGGGGCTGAAGCAAATCCAGAGCGTTTGCCGATATACCCATAGTGGTGTATCACGGCTCTCGATGTATTTTTTGAGGAGTCAAAAAGATGGTCAGAAGGATTATTCTGGTAATTGCCTTAGCGATAGTGATCATTTCGCTCATGGGCTGCCAGACGGTCCAGGGCATCGGCAAGGATATTACATCTGTCGGAAAAGCCTGCGAGGATCTTATAGAAAAATAGTCGCATTGCTCAGTCCGGCAGTTCTTTGGTCAGTAGCAAAGGTGCATTCCGGCAATCCTGACGGATGGGCATTGCATTGTGGAAACCTCATCGACGAGGACGGGATACATGGATCCGGTATGGCTCAAGTGGGCCAAAGAGCTTGCAGCTATTTCCCAGAACGGCCTGACGTTTTCTGAAAATGCTTACGATATCGAGCGCTATGAGGCGGTTCGTCGGATCGCCGCCGAGATGATGTCGACTCAATCGAACCTGGACACAGAGACGCTGCTGGGAATCTTCGCAAAGGAAGGAGGGTACGCCACACCCAAAGTGGACGTCCGCGGGGTAGTCTTCCGCAATGGAAAGATTCTGCTTGTCAAAGAGAAGATCGACGGCGGCTGGACGCTCCCGGGCGGCTGGGCGGACCCGTGCCAGTCACCCTCCGAGTGTGTCGTCCGCGAGACCCGTGAAGAATCCGGCTACGAGACCGAGGCCCGGAAGCTCCTGGCGGTCTACGACCGCAGCAAGCATCCGCACGAACCACCCGTGCCATTCCATATCTACAAAATGTTCTTTCTATGCGAAATCACCGGTGGCTCGGCGCAAACCAGTCATGAGACGACGGCGGTGGATTTCTTCGCCGAGGACCGGATTCCCGAACTATCCATCTCGCGCACCTTGCCCTTCCAGATCGCCCGCATGTTCGAGCACTATCGCAATCCGAATCTACCGACGGATTTCGACTGACCCGCCCGCCTCCACCAGCGCAGCTTCCTATCCCAAAGCGAAATACCGACACCAATATGCTTCAATACATCGCGCTCATAGTCCTTATGACTAAGGGCCATTTTGATGGTCATAAACATTGAAATCACCGCCCCGATTGTAGTATTATTGACCGTGTCAGGTGCAAGAATACCTATTGGTGAAGTTAAATCGAAGACCCCGGATTGTTCGACGTCTAATGGGACAGTCATTATCGTGGATCATTTGAAAAGAAGAGGTATATCGTGAACTCCATCAAGACATTCCCTCTATTGTTCTGTTTTTTGTTTATGTGTGTATCGGGCTTTTGCAGAGCGGGAGACGGCGATGGTTCCGACTGGATGCAGTTTCAGGGGCCGAATCGTAACAACAAGTCTTCTGAAACGGGCCTGCTTTCCCAATGGCCGGCGTCGGGTCCCCGGCTGCTCTGGACGCAACAGGGATTGGGCGAAGGATACTCCTCGGTTGCTTGTGCCGACGGTCTTTTGTACACAACCGGCAACGTTGGACATGATACCGTTATCGTGGCGCTGGATACAACAGGCGAGATACGATGGCGGATCAAAAACGGCCCGGCCTACCGCCGCTCTCACCCCGGGACTCGCAGTACACCCACGATACGAGAAGGGCTTCTGTATCATGAGAATGCGGACGGAGATGTTATTTGCGTGAAGGCAAAGACAGGCGATCGCGTGTGGTCTGTAAATATTCTTGACCGATTCAAGGGCCGGAATATCAGATGGGGGCTTTCCGAGTCGTTGCTCATCGATGAAGGAAGAGTGATCTGCACGCCGGGCGGAGAAGACGTCGGCGTGGCTGCCCTCGACGCCAAAACAGGCAAGACGGTTTGGATGTGCACGGGCATAAACGAAAAACCCGGCTATTGCTCTCCCATCGTCTTCGAATACGAAGGATTGCGGCAGATCGTTACTGTGATGGCCGAATCCATCGTAGGACTCAACGCGGAGAACGGAAAATTGCTCTGGCAATTCAGGAATCCGGCGAAGTTCGATGAAAATATTACAAGTCCATGTTATCACGATGGGCATATTTTTACTTCCACGCGAACGTCCGGATCGAGGTTGCTTAAGATACGAGTAGAGGGCGATAACGCATCCGTCGAGCAGGCTTGGGCCGAGCAAGAGTTTCAGAATCATCACGAAGGAATCATATGCTTAGACAGGTGCTTCTGTGGAGCATGTATGACAAACAGGCATGCTGCGTGGAAGTGTATTTCTTTTGAGACAGGCCGGTTCACGCATTCGTGCCCGGGTATTGGGCGGGCGTCTTTATGCTATGCGGACGGGATGCTTTATCTTCTGAACCATCACGGCAAAGCCGCACTTGTTAAGGCAAACACGAAGGCATTTGATATCGTCTCTTCCTTTGAGATTCCCAAACAAGGTCGAGGTCCAACATGGGCGCACCCGGTTGTTGCTGGGGGGCGCCTCTATATCCGGCACGGCGATTTCCTCTACTGCTACGATATCAAGGCGAGATAGCGCTCGGGTTAATCTCTCTCGATGACCGGATTAGCTGGAACCGAGTGCCCTCGCGATCAAGGCGTAGGCGCTCAGACCGATACAGGTCAGGCCGACGATGAAACACACGAATGCGAAAATGTTGAATCCCGTCCTGATGAACGCCAGTTCAAAATAGGGTGACGCAGCGGCACGCTTCTTGAGCACACGGCCGACAACGTAGGGTGGACAGGCGACACCGAGCATGCCGATTCCTGTCAAGAAGCTTCTGAGCGGGGCCTTGAAAAACGGGCCTTCCGGCCGAGGCAAGATAGCGACGACGATAAAGCATGTCATAGCGATGACAAGTGCGACGCCGACCACAAGAAGCAAGACTTTCTTCGGAGCAAACACAACGTGTCGATTTTGTTGAGTCGTGTCTTCGTCGGGCATTCTAACATACACCTTGATTCAGCCTAATCGGAACCAAAACGGTTGTTATCCTCATGAATGGCATCTTCCCGAATCTGAAAATCAAACATCCCGACATGGATGAAATCAGCACCGTTCTCGAATGCGTATTTGAAGCCGTCCCGTGGATGGATAGCCCCGGCGGCCAGGACTTTGAAGGCCATCCATGGCTTTTTGATCGTGCTCATGAACTCGATCGTTCCCTCAGGATTGATGCACCAGATATTGTCATGATAATAGCCGGAGGTCTCCTCCTTCGGATTCCATTTCGGGTCCCAAACCCGAACGTCGAATTCTCGGTGGTTCTCCGGTGCGGCCGACCAGTAATTCCCGGCGTGTATTGTCTTCATATAGAAATCGACGTCGATGCCGGCGGCTTCCACGGCCCTGAGAACTCTGATGGCGTGGCAGGCTATCCCGGCGAACAATCCGTTCTTTTTAATCAGTGCGATAGCGTCGGCCAACAGATCCAATCGGCCGCTCTTGACACATCGGTCCGTTGGATCGCCGCATACATAGACACCCACCGCTCCATGATCAATCGCTATCTTAATCTTCTCCTTGCTGTAGTTCGTATGTCCAAGCCATTGTATCTTGCCGCCCCTCTCTTTCCTGTATCGATTGAAGACGCGTAACATCTGCTTGCTCGACCATGCCGACATTGTGTTGATACCACTTTCTTCGGCGGCTTGCCAGGTCTCCATAATCTTTTCCTCCGTGAAGTAGTTCCGGATCAATTGGGAGACGTAGATCATGTCCCTGCTGTGAGCGGCCCCGCCAATCAGGTTGCCGCCGAGAATGAGCCGGCTTATCTTGACGTTGCCGATTTTTCCACACGGCAGACTCCCACGATCTTCATCCTTCGGGGCCGCTTGATTCTTCTGCATTTGTGCCAGGAGCATCTTCTCTTCGAGACTGAGAGCTAATGCCGTTCCCATCGAGGCGGCCACGGTTTGCTTCAACAACTTGCGGCGATTCAATCCGTTTTCCATGATCCTTCTTCTCCCACCCTCCGATTGCGCTCCAGGCATGAATTTATCAACGATGTATTCAATTGCTCTGGTGATTGTATGATACAGCTTTGTTCGCGTACGTCCAGGGACTTTTTACTGGTTACGGGGAGCTGTTGAAAAACGTGAGATTGCTTTGTCCTTACGCTCCTCACAACGACAGAAGGCCCATTCTCTCGTTATTGCAAGCGATTCAAAGAATCGCGTGGCAATCTCAAACGTCACGGTGGGACTTTTTTGACAGCCCCACGGGTGCCTTTAGTCACGAAATGTGAATCCCGACATGAGAGTCCGCAGTGTACATTAGGCGCATTTCTCTTGATTTTTATTCCTGAAAAGTGTATCCTCTCCTTGGGGTCGATGATGACGTGTTTGAAGAAGGTAGGGCCGTGGTATGGATAAGCGAAGAGGTTTCACACTCATAGAACTTCTGGTTGTCATTGCTATTATTGCGATTCTTTTAGCGATACTTATGCCCGCCCTGCACAGAGTCAGAGAGCAGGGCAAACGGGCGGTCTGTCTGAGTAATCTCAAGCAGCTCGGACTGGCGTGGATTCTGTACGCCGATGATAACGATGGCAACCTTGTCAACGGCGCCGCAGGTCATTACGGAGGCCCTACGGATGCGAGACATCCGAACGAGACGCCCTGGGTCGGCGT
>SMTZ1_10006586_pt1 | contig 11676 bp, 9 predicted proteins | sample DeeMarSWOR136_30_FD_25667 | JGI IMG/M metagenome (IMG submission 25667) | reverse complement strand
GCGTTGCTGCGTCAAGGTTTCCCCCATTGCGCAAAATTCCTCACTGCTGCCTCCCGTAGGAGTCTGGACCGTGTTTCAGTTCCAGTGTGGCTGGTCATCCTCTCAGACCAGCTAACCATCGTCGCCTTGGTAGGCCATTACCCCACCAACAAGCTAATGGTACGCGAGCCCCTCCTTAAACAGCAACTTTCATGAAGAGGTCACCTTTCATTCCCAAGACCACAGTCTCAGGAATAATATCCGGTATTAGCAATGCTTTCGCAAAGTTATCCCAGATTTAAGGGCAGGTTACCCACGCGTTACTCACCCGTGCGCCACTTTACTCCCCCGAGCAAGCCCGGGGTTTCTCGTTCGACTTGCATGTGTTAGGCACGCCGCCAGCGTTCATTCTGAGCCAGGATCAAACTCTCCAGTTTAACTGTATAAATTAACCTTAAAGGTATTTTTTTTGATTGACCCAAGCGGCATCACTATTTAGTTTTCAAAGAACAATGTAGTTATATTTTAGTCTCTCAACAATTCTTTGTCAATATTCTAATTCGGATGGATTATCAAAAAGCGAATATGTAAATTAAACTTTTAGTAAATCTATGTCAAGTAATTTTTAATAGGATAATTTTCTTATTTTATTCTCTCGAATTTCTTTATAATATCAACAACATACCTTAATTGAACCTTTGACAACTCGGGATAGATCGGCAGGGCAAGACTGGTTAATGCCGACTCCGAAGCTACAGGAAAGTCCTCTTTTTTGTAACTGACTAAATCCTTAAAACAATTCTGTATATGAAGCGGGACAGGGTAATATATTTCGCAGCCTATCCCGTTATCCACAAGGTATCTTTTTAATTCATCCCTCCTGTTCTTCACCTTGATTACAAACTGGTTATAGATATGCCTTTTCTCCTTTTGAAAAGGGAGAGAGATACCTGAGATCCCCGAGTCCTTAAATAGCTCCCTGTATATATTGGCATTTTTTATGCGCCTCTCCGTCCATCCATCCAGATATCTTAATTTTACAAGCAAGATGGCCGCCTGAAGGGCATCAAGCCTGAAATTTCCTCCAACATAATCATGATTGTACCTGCCTACATCACCATGATTACGAAGTACCTTCAGCTTCTTATAAATATTCCCATCGTTGATGGTTACCATTCCTCCTTCACCAAAGGCGCCCAGATTTTTTGTGGGGTAAAAAGAGAAACAGCCGTAATCGCCCATGGACCCCGCCCTCTTAATCGAACCATCTGTAAACTTGTATTCAGCACCGATTGCCTGTGCGGCATCCTCTATCACGATGAGATTATGTTCCTTGGCTATCTTGAGTATAATCTCCATATCCGCACACTGGCCGTAAAGATGGACTGGTATAATGGCCCTGAGCCTGGACCTCTGCTCTTTTCTCATGGAAAGCAATAACTCTGCCAGTTTAGCTGGATCCATGTTGTAGGTCTGTTTATCAATATCCACAAAGACAGGCACGGCGCCCAACCGCGCAATAGCGCCCACAGTTGCGAAAAAGGTATATGGCGTGGTAATAACCATATCACCTGATGACACGCCAGCGGTCATAAGAGAGATCAGCAGGGCATCAGTTCCTGAAGATACCCCTACCGCATATCTACAGCCGGAATATCCGGCTATCCTCTCTTCAAGCTCCTCTACCTTAGGGCCGAGGATAAAATGCTGTGATTCGAAGACCTCCTGGGTTGCCATCATTATTTCATCCTTGATCTTTTCATATTGTTTCTTTAGATCCAGCAGCGGTACTTTCAAAATATATCTCCTTGTATTTAGTATTAAATCGGATTTTGACCAGACATAAAATTGACTATAAAAAATGAATTATTGCATCAACTCAGAAACAGGCACCACTTTAAATTCTGTCTTTAATATACCCGCATAGTCCTTTAAAATATCCAATGTCTCCCTATGAGGATGCCCTATGCCGATGGCAATACCTGAGTAGCGCGCGATCCCGAGCAGTCTCTCCATTTCAAACCTTATGGCCTTTGAAGATAGATCGTTATCCAGGAAAACATCCTTCTTTGCGGCGGGCACTCCCATATCTCTGGCCAGATCGTAAGCCACAGTCAGGTTTGTGGTCCTGCTGTCCAAATAGAACAGATTACGCCTTTTTAACTCCCTTAAGACTATTTTCATCTTATCGGATCTTTCGGTAAATTTGGACCCCATATGATGATTCACTCCTCTAATTCCCGAGACCTGATCTATATCATCATTAACAGTCTTTCTTATCCTTCTTTCATCCATATTAATTAACACTGCGCCGGGACCTGGATTTAAATCCGGGTAATCTTTAGGTTCCATAGGCAGATGCAGTAGCAGCTCCGCGCCTCTCCTGTTGGCCTCATATACTATATCAACTGTATGGGGGGCCGAAGGGAGAACCGAAAGGCTTAGCGGCAGATCCAGATCCATAAAGGCTATCGCCATATCAAGATCATATCCCATATCATCGATAACGATTGCTATTTTGGGCAGACCTTCCTGGAATCTTTTTTCCTGCTCCTTATTAATCAATCTTATCTTATGTGTATACAACCCGTGGGCATAGACATTGCAGACTGTTTCGCTATCTGAAATCCTTTCCTTTTCAACTTTTACGGATGGCCCTAACTCTGATAATCTTTTGTATATAACGTCCTCAAGCAGAATAGCATCATCCCTGCCCGGCAAATTGATTAACAATTCGGTAAAATCCCAGTCATAACCGTCCTGATGTTTCGGTATTACCTTTGAAAAAGATATATCTTTTTCCGGAATACCCTTTTGAAAAAGAGAGTCATATATCTTATAATCAACCTGGCTTATTATTTCGTTGAGCTCCGAAGATACAGCGTATATCTCTTCAAATAAGAGGACGGAACGCTTGTCGGTGTAATTGAAAAAGAGAAGGAATACTCCCAGAATGATAAGACATAACAGGATAATTGATAAAATATGGGAAGAAATCTTTCTACTTATCTTTCTATGCTTTTTACTCCTCTTTTCTTTATTATTAGCATTCAATCTTGAGAAACCTGGTAGTCTCTATGAAATTATATTTGAAATCTATTAACGTCCCTTCCCGCGATAAGATTTTTTATAACATGTAATATTTCGGGCAATTCATGATTCGGCCTTTATCGCTGATATGACATCCCATGATTTAAGTATCTGCAAAGCCTGACTAACCTGATTATCTTTCTTGAGGGCGGTCTTGAGCTCTTGTTCATCACCATCTTCCTCATTTAACTCCTCTTTGATGTCTTCTTCCTTTTCCTGAATCTTCTCAATAATCTCCTTATTAATCTCTTTCTTTGCCCCCTCATCAATTATGTCGATCTCGCCCTCCTCTTTATACTCCTCGTTCTTCATATGACCTTCCAGGTCCTCTTCCCTTGTAAAACCGGGACGTTCATCATCTTGTACTTCGCCTGATGGGACGTAGTCTATCTCTATATCAGGGGATATACCGCTCAATTGAATAGACCGGCCACTCGGTGTGTAATACCTGGCTGTAGTCAAACGAAGACCGGAGCCATCTGAAAGGGCCAGAACTGTCTGTACTGATCCCTTGCCAAAAGTCCTCGTTCCAAGTATCAATGCCCTTTTATTGTCCTGCAGGGCCCCGGCCACGATTTCTGAAGCGCTTGCGCTGCCGCCGTTAACCAGCACGATTATAGGATAATTTCTCTCTTTTATATTTTTATGGGCAGACTCCTCTATATTCTGGTTCGAATTTTTGCCTTTAGTGCTGACAATCAGTCCGGAGTCAAGGAATTCGTCCGACACCCTTATCGCCTGGTCCAGCAGGCCCCCCGGGTTGTTTCTGAGATCAAGGATCAATCCCTTTATCTTATGTTTTCCCTCAAGTTTGTCCAGCGCTATAACAAGGTCATCAGCCGTCTTTCCTTGAAAATTTGAGATGCGGACATAATCAATGTCATAATCAAGTTGAACACTTTTGACACTCTGCAGTGGTATAACATCCCGTACTATCTTAAATACAATTGGTCTTTGCACGCCCTCGCGACCTATTGTCAGTTCCACCTCAGTCCCTTTGGGTCCCCTAATATATTTTACAGCATCCGTTGTTGTCATATCATTGGTAAGTTTATCTCCTATCTTCAAAATCTTGTCACCAGCCTTTATTCCTGCTTTATAGGCAGGTGTGTCCTCTATAGGTGAAACAACGGTAAGGATATTGTCCTTAATGGTTATCTCAATGCCAATCCCGGAGAAGCTGCCCTCGGTTGAAATAAGCAGATCCTCATGTTCTTCCTTTGTCATGAATGATGAATGGGGATCAAGACTCTGGACCATCCCCTTAATAGCGCCATATATTAGTTTCTGTGTGTCTTGGGGCTCCACGTAGTTTTCTTCTACCAGGTTGAGCACTTCAGTGAATACCTCAACATTTTTGTAAATATCATTGGTATCCGCCTTAACATTATTGATCTTGCTGGCTAAAAAAAATATCCCGGGAATCAAAATGCAGAAAATCGCGATATTCAGGGATAACCTTTTTTTGGAATATGTCATTTTATTACTCCTGCATAGAAATATTTATTAAAACCCTATACTTATCTATCTGTTGATAACATGATTATAAACACAAAGGATCAATCAAAATTCAATTGGATATGATACTCTAGTATAATTGGAAAGGTCAATAAACTTTTAACCATTTTAATGGATTCAGGTTGGTCTCTCCCTCTCTAATCTCGAAATAAAGGGCAGGCCCTGTCTCCATACCAGTCTCTCCTACCTGACCGATTATATCGCCTTTTTCCACCATCTCACCTTCCTGTTTGTTCCTCTGTAAAAGATAGGCAGAGATCGTAAAAAAACGAGATCCATGGTTTATCACTACTACCTGCCCGTAGCCCTTGAGTTGACCGGAGAAATCAACCCTTCCCGGAAAAACGGCCTTTACATGCGAGCCGAACGGGGCTTCAATATAAATCCCTTTAAGAGTGGTAAACTCCCTTTCACCAGATTTTGTACTCTTCTTTAAAATCTTTCCGTCAACGGGGAGTAGCAATTTCCCTTTTGACTGCGCGAAATTAACAGGCAAATTCTTCTTCTGCTTTTGATCGCTTTCCAGGTTCAAGAGTGTATCTTTTAGATTCCGGGCAGCAGACTCCAGTTCTCTTACCGCAATCTCATAGTATTCCTTCTCGTTATGAATCTTTGCAAGTAATATCACTTTTTTTTCAAGGTCTTGCTTTAATTCCGACAACTGACTGCTCTCTGCCTCTTCAAGACTGTCTATAGCCGATAACTTCTCCTCCAGCAGCGATACCTCATTCCGATAATTAGCCCGTTCATCGGCAGTCTTCCTCATTATCTCCCTGTCTCCATCCAGGACAATCTTGAGATATTTCATGCTATGATTTAATTGATCCATGTCGCCTGAGGTCGCAAGTATCTTGAGATATCCCTTTTTCGCATATTTATAAAAAGCGACAATCCTATTATTAAGCAGATCTTCCATCTTGCTTAAAGAATCATCCAGTTGCTTCAGCCGTTCCTGTCGATCAGCTAATTCCTTCCTGCTTTCTTCTATCTTCTCCCCTAATTCCATTAATATAATCCTTTTTTCAGTAATGTCCTTTTCAATGCTCGCCAGTTGTTCCAGTAGTCCTTTTTCCTTGATATGGAGATCCTGTAATTGTTTTTTTTCCCTTGAAAGGTCGCTTGCAATCTGTTCCATATGGCTTTGTTTCAATTCCGAATCTTGCGGCTTCGGAGTTGAGGAGTTCTCGGCTAATACAAGAAAGGGAATGAATATTCCCGAGAAGAAAAGAATTATGGCAGGCATCTGTTTCATGATATTGTCTCTTTCATAGAAAACATTTTGATACGAATTACACTTTGAAGAATCGCCCTATTGCGATCAATCCGCCCATCAATCCCAAGAAGAGGCTTAGCAAAATAATAGATATGACGTTTTTATTAGTTAAAAAGATAATATCGATGACAGGCAGGTCTAATATCTGAATGGTCTTTGTCGATAAAAATAGATATGCTGAAAGAAGAACAAGGTAAGCAATCAGGCCGCTGATTATTCCCTGTATAGCGCCTTCTATAAGGAAAGGTATTTTAACAAACCAATCGGTCGCACCAACCAGTTTATATATCTCTATCTCATCCCTACGTGAATAGATGGTCAGTTTGATTGTATTGGTTATTATAAAGAGGACAGCAACACAGAGAAGTCCTCCGATAATAAGGCTTGCGACCCTAAATACGAATATCACCCCTCTAAAGCGCTCCACCCATTGCTCACTGTACTGGACTTCATCCACTCCTTCCATCTTTTCCAGAGATGCTGTAATTTTATCCGGTTCAATGTGGTAATCATCAGTATCCTCGAAAATGAGCTCAAAAGAGCCGGGAAGCGGATTATTTTTCAGCCCGCTCAATAGTCCAGCCTGGCCGCCCAGACTCTCCTTCAGCTGCATCATAGCCTGATCCTTTGATATGAATCCCTTTATCTTCGCTCCTTTAATATTCAGTAATTGCTTTTCAATTTCACCCATCACCTTTTCATCAACGCCGTCCTTTAGATAGACTGACATTGAAAGAGTTCCCCCCCACTCCTTTATCCAATTGTCAAGGTTAATGGATAACAGCATGAATGACCCCAATATGAGTATGGATATGGTGATAGTGCCCATGCTGATTACATGAATCAGACGGTTATTCATCATATTTATAAAAGCGTTTTTAAAATAATAGAGCCAGATCCGCAAATTCATCCCTCTATCTCTTCAACTATTCTGCCCTGATTTAGAACAATAATCCTCTGCCCGGTATCCCTTAATAACTCTCTGCTGTGTGTAGCTATTATTACCGTTGTCCCTCTTAGATTAATACTTCGAAACAGAACCATGATATCCTTGGTTATATCCGGGTCCAAATTTCCCGTTGGTTCATCCGCAATCAGGATCATTGGATCATTTATAATAGCCCTCGCTATAGCTATCCTCTGCTGTTCACCACCTGAAACTTCAAGCGGAAACGCCTTTTCTTTTTTTGATAAATCAACAGCCCTAAGCGCCTGGTGAACCTTTTTACGGATAATCGCCGGCCGTTCCCCGACGACCTCCAGCGCAAGCGCAACATTTTGATAGACGGTTTTATTGTTCAACAATTTAAAGTCCTGAAACACAAATCCTATCTTTCTGCGCAACAGATCCAGCTTATGCTTGTTGACGCGGGTTAAATTGATTCCATCGATCAAAATCTGGCCGCTTGTAGGTCTTTCGCTCCCGAATATATGCCTGAGGAGTGTTGTCTTGCCAGCGCCACTGGGGCCGGTAATAAAAACAAATTCGCCCTTTCGTATCCTCAAGCCGATATCATGTAATGCGATATTCGTCCCAAAGCTCTTTGACAATCTGTATATCTGGATCATGGTCTTTTAAGGTATACGGTTTACGGTGTAAGGTTTACGGAATAAGGTTTAAGGCAAAGACAAAAGAGGTTGTTAAACCGTAAACCTTAAACCGTACACCGTAAACCGCGACTTTATTAATACTCCCCTATAGCCCTCAATAGCCCCGCCCTTGCCAGGTTATGATCATATAGGGCGTTGTAATAGTTCATCCTTGCCTGTGAAAGAAGTGTCTGGGCGTCGAGGACCTCTGTTGATGTAGTAACCTGTGCCTTATAACGCTCTTCGCTTACCCTGAGATTCTCTTCCGCCTGTTCAACGGCCTTCCGGGCCGTTGGAATCTTATCCTCGGCCTCCTTAAGGCCAATGATAGCCTGTTTAAGTTGAAGCTTTATGCCGTCCTCTACACTTTTCCTGGTCTGGGACAACTGCCTTTTCTGACTTTCAGTCTGATTGACTGAATTCTTAGTCTTATTCCAGTCCCAGAAAGTCCATGATAGCCCTACGATGGTCTGCCATTGGTTTGCAAGTTGGAAACTGCTGCCCGAGACATCGGGTGTATCACCTGCCTTAGTATAATTATAGGTAAGGGCTATCTCGGGATAATATTTGCTCTTTGCCAGATTAATCTGCTGATCGATTTGTGCATCTGTCAGATCAAGGGCTTTTATCTCAGGCCGCGCCTTTAGTGCCTTCTCCAGAAAGTTGTCGAAATCAGGGGTTTCCTTTGTATATTTAAGTATATCTTCTATCTCAAAAGGTTCCTCAACCGATCTTGATAAGAGCACATTAAAAGATACTCTCGCGAGTCTTGAGGCATTCTGGGCCTGAATAAGGTTGTGCTGAGCGTTGGCCAGTTCCACCTCCGCCTTTAGCAGGTCATTTATAGGTATCATGCCCACATCATAAAAATTCTTTGCCACAGTATGGTGTGCCTCAAGTGATTCTACCGCGCTTTTGGCCACTTTAACGGTTTTATCAGCCTTAAGTATGTTGAAATATGCCTCTTTGACATTCAGGGCCAAGTCCAGCTTTTCAAGCTCAAGGGCCACCTTGGATTGATCTATACCAAGCTTTGACAGTTCATAGGTGCTTGTAACGGCAAAACCGGTGAAGATAGGCTGCCTTATAGTGGCTTGCCATTGATAGATATCTTGATCGCCCAATTTAAATTCCAGATCCCTTCCAAAAATTGAGGTATCAATAGAAGGCACAAAACCAAGATGAGTATAGCTATAGCTCGTGCTGAATGTGGGGAAGAAGCCAGCCTTAGCCTCATTCTTGGCAAACTCGGTTTCTGATACCTTCTCTTCCTTTGCCTTTACTGACCAGTTATTTTCAAACGCCTCTTTGATCCCCTGCTCAAGGGTATAGAACTTGACACCCTCTTCATCTGCGTGGACAACCTGCAGCGGGATGATAATCATTAAGAGATTCACCACGATAATTAATATATACCATGATCTGCTCATTTTATTCCTCCACTATCTCATTGTATTTCCTGAAAAATATCCAATTTATAGACTTCCTCTCCCATGATGAATTTAAGGGAAAATATTTTTTAAAAACCTCGTAATTCCTTAATTCAACTGAAATAATATGTCAATGATATTGAGTTTTAATGATGCCTTAATAGAAAAATTATATGAAAAAAAGGAGGGCATCTTTATGTAATATATATCATCTCCAAACATCCCGATCCTTTTTTTTGACCTTGCAGTAAGGCCCATGTTTGGTTAATATTAATATAAATATCCAGGTGAATAGGCCTATGGTCTTTAAATCTCTTGGATTTCAGCCTTCGGCCTAAACGCCCTAATATCGTTATGTCCCTATTAAAATCAATTTCATAACCAGGATAAAATATGGAAAAGAGCTATAGTAAATATATATGGATCGCGGTTGCAATCATTCTTGCGCTCTTCTGGGTGACAAGAGACCGGATCTCGTTTGTCACAAATTCACAGCCAGGCGTCGAATCAGCGCAATTCACCAGACAGGAGGGCATGGCGAATTCGCAACCAAAGAGCAAATCAACGAAATTAGCCATGCAGGAAGTTGTCACTCAAAACAGGCCTATTGTGGTTTCCAGTGATGAAGAGATCAATATCGATGTATTTCAGAAGGTCCACCCCTCTGTCGTCAACATCGCAGCTACCACGCTGAGTTACAATTTCTGGATGCAAATAGTACCTTCTGTAGGACAAGGCTCTGGATTCATAGTAGACAAGAGGGGCTATATCCTGACCAATAACCATGTTGTGGAAAACGCCCAGAAAATTATAGTGACCTTGGCTGACGGTCAAAAATTATCCGCTACGCTGGTTGGCCGTGACGCTATCTCGGATATTGCCGTGATAAAAATAAGCGAAGAAAGTGTAGATGATGTGGCCACCCTCGGCGATTCGGATAGATTAAAGGTGGGCCAAAAGGCAATCGCCATAGGGAATCCATTCGGCCTTGGCCATACGCTCACCACGGGAATAGTTAGTGCATTGAACAGGTCCATAATAACAGACGAGAATGTCCAGATAGACAATCTTATACAGACCGATACCGCGATCAATCCGGGCAATTCGGGAGGTCCTCTTTTAAATTCCAGCGGCGAGGTAATAGGCGTAAATACTGTAATCTACAGCCTTTCCGGGGGATTCGAGGGAATCGGCTTTGCCTTACCGATAAACAAGGCCAAAGAGGTGGCAGCTGAGCTTATTGCTACCGGTCGTGTGGCCCGGCCATGGCTGGGTATTGAACAGATAAGCATAAGCGAGCTGTCAGGATACCTGGATTTCGGGTTTAATAATGGATTATTAATTGTTCAGGTCATCCCCGGAAGTCCTGCCTATCAGGCGGGATTGAGGGGCGGCAACAGGAGTGTAATAATAGGCCGATATAGACTCCCTGTCGGTGGCGATATTATCACCGCTATTGATAATGACACAATATCCAATAATACGGATCTTGATAGGGCACTCAGTAAAAAGAAGGTCGGTGATATTGTCAAAATAAAGGTCTACAGGAACGGCAATCTGTTAGAAATCCCTGTCACACTGATGGAGAGGCCCTATCAGGATTAGGCGTAGTACACAAGGAAAATAGAATATTGAATACCGAATTCAGAATGTCGAATATCGAAACAAAGAAAGACTTCAACATTCAAAATTCTCTGTTCGAAATTCATAATTCTCAGATCATTTCAAATTAACCGATATAAGGTTCAATAATCCATACTGGAGTTGATATGCCATCCATCGATTTTGACCTTCGCCAGTTGGAGATATTCTGCAAGGTAGTAGAGATGAAGAGCTTCTCTAAAGCGGCCGACTCCGTTTTTCTTACCCAGGCATCTGTCAGTGAACGGATCTCCAACCTTGAAAGGATAATAGGGGCCAGGCTCCTGGACCGTCTCGGCAGGCAGATCGTGCCCACAAAGGCCGGAGAACTCCTCTACAAGCACGCGATCCGGCTTCTGGACATGAAAAAGACAGCCAGACAGGAAATAGAAGGATTCCTAGGACTGAAACAGGGCGAACTACACATTGGCGGCAGCACTATCCCCGGCGAATATATCCTGCCAAAAAAAATCGGGCTATTCCGTGAAAAATATCCTTTTGTCTCAATTACATTGATTGTCGCAGATACAGGCGAGATCGAGAACCTTGTTCTTAACGGCGATCTTGAACTTGGTGTAATTGGTTCCAGGAGTTCCCGTGAGAATTTATTGCATTATGATCTATGGAAGGATGAGCTGGTTCTGACAATAGCCGCGGATCACAATTGGTCTAATAAGAGATCGATCACTCTTAAAGAGCTTGTAGAAGAGCCCTTTATTTTGAGGGAATCTGGTTCCGCCACCTTAAGGATCATGGATAAATATCTCAAGGCCGCCGGTCTTGGCGGGACTAATGCGCTGAATGTCATAGCCTGCCTTGGCACATCAACCTCAGTAAAGGAAGGGATTAAATCTGGCCTTGGTGTATCAATACTATCCAAATGGGCACTGGAAACCGAGATAAATGCCGGCATCCTGAAGACGGTAAAAGTCAAAGGATTGCCTGCTATGAAGCGCACTTTTTACTTAATCAGGGACAGGAGGAGAATTGCCTCGCCCCTGTGCCAGGCCATGCTTGAATTCCTTCGAGCTAGCCCTTCCTCAGCTTCTTAATCTCATCGGATGAATATTTCTCACGAGGGTGTGAAGGGTGCAGCGAAACGTCACCTACTGTCATGTTGTATTTTGGAGCAAAGAGAACATGCATCCACTGAAA
>SMTZ1_10011394_pt1 | contig 11678 bp, 8 predicted proteins | sample DeeMarSWOR136_30_FD_25667 | JGI IMG/M metagenome (IMG submission 25667) | reverse complement strand
CGGCGAAACTGCCAGCCTGCACATCAACCGCGACGGTCTGCCAGGTAGCGCCCGCATCGGGGCTGTACTGCAGCAGGTAGGTCAGGGCATCCCCATCCGCGTCCGTCGCGGTCCACATCACATTGACCTGTGCGCCGCTCAGCACCTCGCCGCCGTTGGGGTAGAGGACCTGCACCGTGGGCCCGTAGGCGCTGACGTCACGGCGCGTCACCTCGCCGCCCCGGTACAGGATGACGATCCGCGCGGTGCCGGGCACCCAGGGCACGGTCTCGCTGATGGCGCCCATCACTTCCTCACCAGCCTCGGCCTCAACATCCGCATGCGGGGTGAAGGAGTGGCTGGCCAGGGCAGCGCCTGCCCCGTCCTGCAGGGCCAGCACCCAATCGTCGCTGGGAGTCGGCGGTGGAGGCACCGTGGTGTGGCTCAGGCGATACAGGGTGTCCAACTCCGCTGTGCCGCGCGTCAAGTTGGCCAGGCCCAGCACGGCCAGGTATTCACTCTCCATGAGCGCGGTGGTCTGCGCCTGCCCTGAAGCCGCCGCTTCGTCAATCAGCCGCTGGCGAATGCCGGCGTACGTATAGTCCGACATCCACTCGTCGTCGCAGTAGGTCATGATGTCTGTCCAGTCGGGGCCATAGACCACACGCAATGTCCCAGCCGTAGAACAGCTCGGATAGCCAACCGGCACCGCCGATCCTGCCGTTGGGGTAGGGGTAGTTGAGATCAGGGCCAGCCTCGTTGCCCTTGCACAGCGTGTGATAGCGGCCATAGCTGTGGCCCAGCTCGTGCGCGCCATACCAGTCGCCGTAGGCAGCGTCCTGGTCCCACGCCGCCCATGAGATGTGCTGCGGGTCTCCGGTGGGGCCGGAGGCGACGTAACTGGGGATGTCTTTGGAGCAGCCCCGCATCCACGAGCCTGTGTCCTCTACCATGGCATAGTAGCGCCATTCAGCGGGGTTGCCCTCAATCCAGCGGATGAAAGACAGGACATTGTTCATCGCGCCGCACCCGGCGTCTCCGGGCGGCTTGCTGCTCCACCAGTTCAGAATGCGGTACTGCCATAGCACACCGGGCACTGGATAGGCCCGTCGCAGCCACGAGGCCATCATCGCCATGTGCTGGAATGGCGTCTGATAGTCCTGGCCGTTGGCCTCGTAGCGCACGTTAAAGATCTTGACCTTGACCTTGGGCACTTCCGAGAGGGGAAGGTTGACGCTCAGGTCGTTGTTGCCATAGTCAAACTCGGCCGGCTGGTGGTTTGGATTGAGCCGGAAGTTGACGTAGAGCGTCCCAGGCACCAGCACCGAAGGCGGGATCTCGATCAGAAAGCTGTCATCCACCAAACCACGGCTGGGATTTGGCTTGACCGTGATCTTGCCCTGGGTGTTGTCGGCCGGAAGCCAGCCGGTCGCCGGTGCGTGCGAGTGGCCAAAGGCGAACTCGCCGATCACGCCGGGCCAGGTATCGCCGTTGGACTTGACATGGGCGCGAACGTAGGTGCGTTTGTGGGCCACGAGCGGTACGAGGTTGCCAATGCTTTGGATGCCCTGGGTGACTTCGAGGTGCAGGATGGACAGGTCGGCCGTGACCGGGGTCTTGGTTGGTGTGCGCGTCGGTGTACGGGTCGGTGTGCGGGTTGAGGTTGGCGTGCGGGTCACGGTCGGTGTCTGGGTTGGTGTGAAGGTCGGACCAGGCGTCCAGGTGACGCGGGTAGTGGTAGGTGTCGGCGTGTAGGTGGGTGGTGGCGTCAGGGTCACTCGCGTCTCGGTCAGCGTCGGGGTGAGGGTGCGTGTCGTGGTGGAAGTGGGAGTGGCGGTCGGGCGCGGCAGGTGATAATCCACGATCAGACGTGGGGCGTAGGCGCCGCGCATGTACTCGGCGCTGGCAAAGCTGCGCTGAAAGTCGGGCGCGCCGTCTGCACCCCGCAAGAGCAGGCCGTACTCGTCCCCCGCCTTCCAGGCCTGGACGATGGGTGTCACATCCCAGCCCTGCCATTCGCTCAGCATGGCGCTGACCCAGAAGGGCGCTGTGGCGGGATGTGACGTGGCAGGCTTGCTGTCCCACGTCACGGTGTACTCGCTCCAATCGGCGGCCAGATTGGCGGCGACGAACTCCACGCGCGGCTCGCCGCTGCTGGCGGTCAGGTACAGCTCCAGCCGCGCCGAGTCAATGATGGGGTCGGCGGGCAACGCGCTGTGCACGTCGAAGCGCAGCACGGTCTGCTGGATTGTGCGGCCGCCCGCCTGCACCTCCAGGGCGTCTGCGGTGCCATAGTTTGTGCCGGGCGAGGCGCTGTTGACGCTGGCGTCGGCGATGGCGTAGAGCGTGACTTGCGTCGCGGCCAGCGTGTGGGAGCTGATGGGTTCGGCCCGCGCTGCGGCGGCCCAGTTCACGGCGAACAAGACCACGAGCAGGGCGAGACAGATGGACGCTCGACGGTGCCTCATGTTGATGCTCCTTTCGCCGGCCGCTGGATGCGAGGGGCGCGCTGGTGCGGGCCCATTGCCGCGAGGTTGCGAGTTGATCGACCAGGTCACTGCCACTGGGGCCTGACGCCGACTGCATGGGCGAAGCTTCTGCTGTATCAGACGAGCGGGCCGGACAACGCATACGGTGCGCGCCTTGCGGTGGCGAGCTTCGCGGAAGCGGCACGCGATCAGGAGTTGGTTCGAGTATAAGCTGGCAGAAAGCTTGTGACGTCGCTGCTTCTTGCGGCGACGCCGAGCGCTCATTGTCCCGTACCGTTGTCCGCTCGTTGAACCGGCGTTCCGTTCACAGGCGCAGCGTTGGGGCCCCAGCCGTGACTTCCTCAATTCGCTGTCCCGTGAACGTCAGACGGACACGACAAAGTTCGGGCTGCCCAGGCCTCTTGGCGGGCGAGACTGCGTCAACGGCGAGACTGTCGAAGGCCTGTCCACCGCCGGGCAGCCTGATGTTGCCATTCCGGTCCGCCCAGGGGGAAGCGTTTGCTGTCCTAACTCTGCCGCGGGCGGCGACTCGGCAGAACCTGCTCTGTAGATCCAACCGGCTTCACCTGCGCACGGCTCGCTGAGCCAGTCTTCGGATCCGACATCTGATGCTGAATCGCCCATCGACTGACGCGATCTCGGAAGGAGGAGAGTAGTCGCAGTGAACACTACACCACGCTCTCACGCAACACTGATCGCGCTGCTCCCCCTCGTCATTGTCGCAGCGCTATTGCCCATGGTCTCGGCGCAGTCTTCACCTGCGGCGGAAACCTCTCTGGCCCGCCACCGGCTGTACATGGCGATGGTGCGCAACAGCTACCCACCCATCCCCGCCGCGCCCGCCATCCAGCCAATCGACAACGGTGACGGCGATGATGCCTACTGTGTGGACTGGTCTCCAGTAGAGCGGGCAACGTCCTACACGCTGCACGAGGACGACAACCCCCAGTTTTACAGTCCTGCTACGGCGTATAGCGGGAGGCAAACCCGCGCCTGTTTCAACGGCAAGGCACCAGGGACACGATACTACCGCGTAAGAGGTAGGAATGCCTGGGGAGAAGGTCCCTGGAGCCAAACGGTGAGTGTGGTCGTTCCCAGTCCGTGGGGCATCTGGGTCATCCAGAACGACACTGGCGGCGACCTAACAGTCGAAGTGATCGGCTATGAGACGGCGACTTTTCCTCCAGGTCGCCACGAGTGGCGGCTGCCGGTGGGAACGCACACTTTCAAGGCCTCCGCCTGGTGTGGCTCGCTCACAGACACTATCACCATTCTGCCGTACCAGGTAAGCGTCGAAACGCAGTTCCTATGCCAACCAGCGGCGGACGGGTCCAGGCTGGCTCGGTAGGGGTAACGCAGTCCGTTGCCTGTAGCCGTGTGTCCTGACTGGGCTGAAGGCTGGACGAAGGGTCCGCTTGACGGAAGTGCAGGCGCGGGGTAGAATCATCGGTGAAAACACGACGCGCTGCCTGGGTCGTCCCGGCGTGCCATTCGCGTAGCCTTGCCCGGAGGCTTCAGTTTGTCCCGCTTGATAGTTCAAGCCGCTTGGGGACACGGAAGAGGCCGCGCGGCATCGCCAGGATCAGGAAGCTGCGCGTACCACAGTGGCCATCATAGCAGACATTCAAGCCCGTCCACCACAAACGGTCCCGCCACTGAGCTCGTGGCCTGCGCCGAGCTTGTCGACGGGGTTTGCTCGTGCGCGCGACGAGCGTGACAGTGTGAAGCATGAGGCGCTGACACGGTGAAGAAGCTGACCAGAAAACGGTTCCTCGGGCAACTCCCGGAGATGGACCGACAGGCAAAGGAGTGGGGGCGACCGATCCTCTGGCTGCCCAAGGCGGAGGAAGAGAGCGCCGTGATTCTGGTGATCGTGCCGGGTTGGCCTGGCGCTCTGGAGGTGGCCGAGGAGGTCCTGAGGGGCCTCGAAGAGGACGGCTACATCCATCTGCAGCAGCCGGCAGAGAGGGGCGGACTGTTGCACGTGACGGAGAAGGGCCGCAGCGGCTAGCTGCTATGAGTGTGTCGGCGTGCGCGGCAGTGAACCGCGAGGCGCAGCCGGGTCGTTTCTGATGTGGATCGGAGCCTACGAGTTGGCAGGCTCTCGAATGCGCGCTGGGCGGTGCGTGATGAAAGAGACCCTTGGGTGGCTGAGCAGCAACTGGCAGGGTCAGGCCAGGCCTGGCAAGGTTCTCATGCTCATGCTCGCGCTGGTGTTCGTGGCGTGTTCGTGTTCCCCATCGTCGTCCCCCACCGCCACGCCGACTCGTGTGGCCGCAAGCTCCCGGGCGGTCACTTCCAGCGACATGGCCACTCCGTCGTCCACAGCTACGGCCACCCACGCACCGAGCGCTACGCCGACGCTGCCCCCGACAGATACACCCACGGCAACCCCGACAGTCATCCCCACCGATACGCCAACCGCTACCCACACAGCCATTCCGACAGAGACCCCTCTGCCAGCGCCAGAGGGCATGCTTGCATCGGTGTCGGAAGTGGTGGATGGTGACACGATTGGTGTGACGGTCAACGGACAATCGTACCGGCTGCGCTACATCGGTGTCGATTCACCGGAGCCAGGTGAGCCCCGGGGGATTGAAGCGCAGAGAGCGAACACCGAGCTGGTGCTGGGCCAGACGGTGCTCCTGGAGAAGGATGTCAGCGACACCGACCGCTATGGGCGCCTGTTGCGGTACGTGTGGATCGGTGACATGATGGTGAATGCGGAGCTAGTGCGCATTGGCTGGGCTCGCGCGCAGGCGTATCCGCCAGACACGCGGTATCATGAGCTGTTCGTGCAATTGGAACGCCAGGCGAGGGATGCCCAACGGGGCCTGTGGGCACCACAGCCCGAAGCAACCACGGCGACTGGGGCAGAGGCTGGGCCGTGCCCCTACATCGGCAATCGCAACAGCAAGAAGTTTCATCATCATTGGTGCAGCTCTGTGGATCAGATGAACGAAGGCAACAAAGTGTGCTTTCAGACGCGGGATCAGGCCATAGCGGAGGGGTATGTCCCCTGCAAGCGGTGCAATCCGTAGGGTTCTGTCTGGGCGGCGGATGGCGGGGCAAGGCGCACGTACACAACCGCAACGTCTACATGCTGGTCAGATGCCAGCTGAAGTGGCATAACCGCTCAAGGCGCAACAGACCACGGCGGTCTGCAGGAGATCGCGCCAGGCAGTACAGAGCACTGGCAGGGCAAGTCTGAGGATTCGACAGTGACTGGCCAGGTGTCGGTTCACTCATGGAGCGGTGCACGGCGCCACGGCCTGCGCTCAAGGGCAGGTAGCATCCGTGGTTTACACACGGAAGGAGGAGTGTGGTGGAACAGAGGGAACCACGCGGCTTGCGCAGCCGGAGGGGAAGGTATCGCCTGTGGTGGCTGGTGGGGCTGGCTCTGGTGGTCTGCGGCACGATCGGACTGCTGTGGCTTCTCTCACTCAGCAGGCCCCGACAACCCGAGGCCGCGGAGCAGACGATTGGTGGACTGCGGTGTGGTTTTGCGGGCACCGGTGCGACGCTGGCCTTTGCGGGCAAGCGACTTAACTTCACCTGTGGCGAGGTCGCCGGCAACGAGGTCGGGCTGCTGGGTGACGTCGCAAGCGGGGACAGGGGCTGGGAGATCGAAAAGGCCACCATGACGCGTACCGAGGCCGGCTTCGCAGTCCAGTCCACCGAGACGGTGTGGGTGGCACAGGTCGAGCTCATGGATGGCACGCTATGCGCTCTAACCGGCGAGGTCGCGGAGGTTGATGGCAAGCAGCTCCGCTTTTCCTGCCCTCCCGAAGGCGGCTACGAGGTAGGGCTGATCGGGGGAATCGTGCTTGGCGAGCAGGGTTGGGCGGTGGAGAAGGTGGCCATGGCGCGCTCTGGGGAGCGCCTGGACGTTGTGTCCTCGGAGATGGCGCGGATAGCGGCGCTGGTGGTGCAGGCTGCAGCGGCGGAGTGACGGGGCGCCTTGGATGGCGCAGCCACGAGCGGCAGTGATGCTACCAGGCGATGGACGCGACATTCAGGTCGGCAGCTCGATCACCGTGGTGGGCAATCTCTTCACAGCGAACACCCGAGGCATCGTCGTCGAGAACGGCATGCCGACGATCGTGGAAAACGAATTCACCCGCAACCATGGAGCGGCGATCCAAGTCACGGACGCCTCTCCGATGATTACCAAGAACAATCTCTATGCCAACGTCTTCAACGTGGAGGTGGCGGGCTCGGAGCCCGGGGTGAGCGCGGAAGGCAACTGGTGGGGCAGCAGCGACGCTGCGACAATCGACCAGTCGATCTGGGATGGCAAAGATGCCCCCGTGATTATGGGCCCTATGCCCTCCAACCGTTTGACCTGGATGTCCCAACGTACCCGTAGGACGAGAGGCAGCGTGCGTGCGGTCTTGTGCACTGAGTCTGAGCTCGGCTCCGACCTGGGAAGTAGAGTCGGCCAGCCAGCGCTGGCGACGCATGCGGTGACGTGCTGACGCGGGCAACGAGGCGGCTCCATCGAGCCGAGGAGTGATTTGCGATGAAGTGTCCCAAGTGCGGCTTTGAGAGTGCGCCTGAGTTTGCCTTCTGTCCCCAATGCGGGACCCCGCTGCGGCAGAAGTGTGGCAAGTGCGGCTTCGAGGCATCTGCAGACTTTGCCTTCTGCCCCAAGTGTGGCAGCGAGCTAGCCGCAGCGGAGGCCTTGGAGGTGGAAGGCGCACCCGACGGCACCGCGGAGCGCCTGCAGCGCCTGGTGCCCAAGGAGTACGCCGAGCGACTGCTGGCCACCCGCGGCCAGGTGCAGGCCGAAAGGCGTCTGGTCACTATCCTCTTCTCCGACGTCAAGGGCTCCACCGCCATGGCCGAGAACCTTGACCCCGAAGAGGTCATGGAGATCATGGACGGCGCCTTCGATGTGCTGATCGAGCCGGTGTACCGCTACGAGGGCACGCTGGCCCGCCTGATGGGTGACGCCGTGCTGGCCTTTTTCGGTGCGCCCATCGCCCACGAGGACGACCCCGAACGCGCCATCCGCGCGGCACTGGAGATTGTTGAGGGTGCCAAGCAGTACGCCTCGAAGCTGGAGCAGGAGCGCGGCATCACCGGTTTCGACGTGCGGGTGGGCATCCACACCGGGCTGGTGGTGGTCGGGGAGGTAGGTTCGGACCTGCGCGTGGAGTACACGGCCATGGGCGACGCCATCAACCTGGCAGCGCGCATGGAGGGCGCTGCACAGCCGGGCACGGTGCTCGTCACCGAGGACACGCGCAAGCTCATCGCGCTGCTGTTCGAGACCGAGGCGCTGGGACCGATCGAGGTGAAGGGCAAGGCCGAGCCGGTCCCTGTGTTCCGTGTGCTGTCGGCCAAGCCTGTCGCTGGCAAGCCGCGCGGCATCGCCGGGCTGGAGTCGCCGCTGGTGGGACGTGAAGTGGAGTTCGCTGCGCTGCAGGAGGCGCTGGAGCGGCTGCAGGCCGGCGTCGGCGGCCTCGTCACCATCGTCGGGGAGGCGGGCATTGGCAAATCACGACTGGTGGCGGAGGTACGCAAAGGACTGTGGTCACCAAGCTGTCATCCTGAGGCAACCGAAGGATCTCGTTCGAGTGGGGTGGAGATTCTTCGCCCCTTCGGGGCTCAGAATGACAAGTCCTTGCCCCTACGATGGGTGGAAGGTCGCTGCCTATCGTACGGGGGCTCGGTCGCCTACCTGCTGTGGCTGGATGTGCTTCGTGGGCTGCTGGGCGTGGCACTCGATGACCCGCCGGAGGCCGTGGGCGATGCGCTGCGCGATCAGGTGCAGGAGCTCTGTGGTCAGGCATTTGACGACGTCCATCCCTATCTTGCGCGGCTGATGACGCTCCCGCTTGACGACAACGTTGCCGCCAGACTGCAGGACATGGACGGCCGGGACCTCAAGACTGCGACCTTCCGGGCGGTGGAAACGCTCATCCAATGCGCCGCCGGTGAACGCCCGCTGGTGCTGGTGTGCGAGGACCTGCACTGGGCTGACCCCACCTCACTTGCGTTGCTGGAGCAGCTGCTGGCTCTCACCGAGCGCGTACCACTGCTGCTGCTGTGCGTCTTCCGCCCGGTGAAGGACCATGGCTGCTGGCGCTTCAGGGAACTGGCAGCGCAGACATACGCCGAGCGCCACACCGACGTGATGCTGGAGCCGCTCACCGCGATGGAGAGCCAGACACTGGTTGCCAACTTGCTGCGAATCGAGCATCTGCCGGAGGTGCTGCGGGAGCGCATCCTGAGCCGAGCGGAGGGCAACCCCTTCTACGTGGAAGAGGTGATCCGTTCGCTGATTGACCGCGGTGCTATCGTACACGACGAGGCCACCGGCCGCTGGACGGCGACGCAAGAGGTGGCAGAGATCCCCATCCCAGATACGCTGCAGGGCGTGCTGGTGGCGCGCATCGACCGCTTGCAGGAGGAGGCAAAGCGGGTGCTGCAGATGGCGTCGGTTATCGGGCGCATCTTCCTGTACCGCTTGCTGTCGGCGATCGCCGCAGAGGAGCGCCGTCTGGATGACCAGCTGCTGACCCTCCAACACGAAGAGATGATCCGTGAACGGGCGCGGATGCCGGAGCTGGAGTACATCTTCAAGCACGATCTAACGCGGGAGGCGGCGTACAACGGCCTGCTGAAGAAGCAACGCCGCGTCTTTCACCAGCAGGTGGCGGAGGCACTGGAGAGGCTGTTCCCCGAGCGCATCGAGGAGCAGCTTGGGCTGCTGGCCTACCACTGGGAGCAGAGCGGCAACGCGGAGAAGGCGATCGAGTACCTGCAGCGCGCGGGGGACAAGAGCCGCCTGGCCTACGCTCTTGACGAGGCCGTGGGCTACTACCAGCGGGCGCTGGCCCTGTTGAAGGAGAAAGAGGAGCACGAGCAGGCGGCGCGGACGCTAATGAAGCTGGGGCTGGCCTACGACAACGCCTTCGACTTTCGGCGGGCGCGCCAGGCCTACTCAGAGGGCTTTGCCCTGTGGCAGCGCGCGGCTACGACGGCGCCAGTCACAGCCCTGCCGCCGGCCCCACACGCTTTGCGCATTCTCTGGAGCAGCCCGCGGACGTTGGATCCGGCTATGGCTGGCGACCTGACGACTGGGTTTGTGATCCAACACCTGTTTGGCGGACTCGTCGAGCTGACACCGGATCTGTCCATCGTGCCTGACGTCGCGCAACGCTGGGAAGTAACAGCGGAAGGGCGCAGGTACATCTTCCAGCTGCGCGACGATGTCGTCTGGAGCGACGGCCAGCCGGTCACGGCGCACGACTTTGAGTATGCCTGGCAGCGGGTGTTGGATCCGTCCAATAGCTCGCCCGGTGCCAGCCTGTTGTCCGACATCGTGGGCGCCAAGGCTTACCATCAGGGACAGGGCGGCTGGCCCAACGTGGGGATCAAAGCTGTCGACGAGAGCACCCTTCGCGTCGAGCTGGAGGGCCCGCTAGCGTACTTCCTGCAGTTGCTGGTCTGCCCTAATGCCTACCCTGTCCCCCGCCACGTCGTCCAAGCCTGCGGGGAAGCCTGGACAGAGCCCGGTAACATCGTCACCAATGGTCCTTTCTGTCTAGAGTCCTGGGCGCGGAACGAATCCATCGCACTGAGGCGCAATGCGAAATACCATGGCCAGTGTCGTGGCAACGTCCAGCGGGTCGAGCTCAGCCTGCTCTCCCTGGAGCAGCGTTGGGCCACCGCCCTGGGCCTCTATGAGCAGGATGGCCTGGATGTGATGGACCTGAATTACCTCTCTGTACAAGAGGGCGCTCGAGCCCGGCACCAGCACGCCGCGGATTGCCTCACGTCGCCGACCCTGGGGACCTTCTATCTCGCATTCAACCCGGGTCGTTCGCCCCTCGACGACACGCGGGTGCGGCAGGCTTTGGTCCTGGCCACAGACCGGGAGCAGATGGCCGACGAGCTTTGGCGGGGAGACCGGTCCGCGCATACCGGGGGCCTAGTGCCCCCTGGAATGCCTGGGCACTCGCCCGGGATCGCCCTGCCCTACGATCCGGAGCAAGCGCGACGCCTGCTGGCAGACGCTGGCTACGCAGGCGGCCGCGGCATGCCGGCCCTGGATGCCCCGGCTCCTGTCGGCTTTGATCCATACGTGGAGGCGCTGGCCCAACAGTGGCGTACCAACCTGGGGGTAGAGGTTGAGTGCAAGGTTATCTCCTGGGATGATTATAGGCAGCAGATGGATCGGGAGCTGCCACACCTGTGGCCCGAGCTCTGGGGTGCCGATTATCCTGATCCCGACAACTTCCTGCGGCTGGCCATGCAGCCAATCACCCACCTCTGGGGCAATCGGGCCTATGATGGGCTGGTGGATCGAGCCAGGCGGCTCGCCGATCAGTCGCAGAGGATGAGGCTGTACAATGAGGCAGACCGGTTGCTCATCCAGGAGGCAGTCATTATGCCCCTAACCTACTGGCAGGAGTACAAGTTGATCAAGCCCTGGGTCAGCAGGTTTCCCACCACACCCCCCTGGGAGCATTTCTGGAAGGACGTGGTGATCGAGCCGCATTAGCGACCGACCTGACAGGTTTCCGGGAACCTGTCAGGTCTTGAACATCGGACGGGTCGGGAGGCTGAGATGCAGTGTCCGAAATGCAGCACAGAAAACCGTGATGGTGCCAAGTTCTGCCGCAAGTGTGGCGCGGGTATGGCTCTGGTCTGCCCCGAATGCGCCGCGGAGTTGGCTCCTGACTCCAGGTTCTGTGATGCCTGTGGGGTTGAGTTGGGCGCAGCAGAGGCCTTGGAGGTGGAAGGTGCACCCGACCGCACTGCGGAGCGCCTGCAGCGCCTGGTACCCAAGGCGTACGCCGAGCAGATGCTGGCGACACGCGGCCAGGCGCAGGCCGAGCGGCGCGTGGTCACCATCCTCTTCTCCGATGTCAAGGGCTCCACCGCCATGGCTGAGGACCTCGACCCTGAAGATGTTCTGGAGATCATGGACGGCGCCTTCGACGTGCTCATCGAGCCGGTGTATCGCTACGAGGGCACGCTCGCTCGCCTGATGGGCGATGCGGTGTTGGCCTTTTTCGGCGCTCCCATCGCCCACGAGGACGACCCCGAACGCGCCATCCGCGCTGCGCTGGACATAATCGCCGGAGCTAGGGATTACGCTACTCGCCTGGAGCAGGAGCGCGGCGTCCTCGGCTTCAACGTGCGGGTGGGGATCAATACCGGGCTGGTGGTGGTGGGTGAGGTCGGCTCCGACCT
>SMTZ1_10017416_pt1 | contig 11679 bp, 13 predicted proteins | sample DeeMarSWOR136_30_FD_25667 | JGI IMG/M metagenome (IMG submission 25667) | reverse complement strand
AAGACAGGGGCGGCGACCCGTTGACACGCACGGACCCCAGCGACTATCTTGCCCGCATCGGTCTCGGTGACGCCCACATTTTCGTCTGTACCGATCTCGAACATGACATTCGGATTGATATCCAGAGCAAACTGCATCAACTCGGTTGTTAGGCGTATCTTCTCATCGTGTTCGATTTGCATGTGGCACAGGTCTAAGTGGATCAGATCAAAGCCGTTCTCCAGATCACACCTGATGGTTCGTCGCGTTTGGTCTAGGTTGTGTTCCGGCTTCAGCCCGAATCCTGGTCCACAGTGATCTCGACATATCACAACACTGGCCTGTGGGTACGCTCTGCGAAGGTGGTCGATGTATTCCGTATATCGTGGTGTTGTGAATACGTATCCATGATCGGCGTCAACTTGATTGCGGGAACAGATGAGCATGAGTTGCACGCCGAACTTATTGGAATAGCGAAAAACCGCTTCGATGATTTCACTGCTCATTGGCCCACACGCCAAACTAGATGTCAACATTTTCCATCCCCCTATTACGTTCGATATTCACACACGCAGCCATTTTACCTTTCCTGCCCGGCTTCATGTCGTTGATAACGACACGTTGTCCTCTTGGCAGGTCCATGATCAGGTGGTGGCAGTAAAGCCCTGCTTCTCTTATCTGTTGTTCTGTAAGTTGCCGCAGACTTTCTGGTCGTCCCGTGGTGAGAATGACTGTATAGCCTTTGTAGGCCCACTGTTTGAATGCCTCTCTGGCTCCAGGCAGTAGCTCACACGGATTGGTAAGTATCTCAGCTATATCCCCATGGTGCTTGAAGACACAGCCATCAAGATCGCAAAACACGGTTTTGATATATACAGCATGATCAATCTGTGACATCTACCAATCCTTCGTCAAGAACCTCATCTTCGTTGTTGCCATTGATTAAGTCCTGCGCTTTCCAAAGTTTGTCCAGGGCAACTACTCCCAAAAAGTCAAACTTAACTGCCCCCATATCCTCTGCGTTGTACATCTCCAGACCAACAACGCGATCCTTATTACGTGCGTCGTAGGCAAGCGGCGTAAGTTCGGCAATGGGCCTGTCTGCGATGACGACCCCAGCCGCGTGCTTGGACTGAGATTTCTTGGTGCCCTCAATCCGCATGGCTTGATCAAATAGTGGTTTGAACCATGCGTATGCATCCTGTACCTGTTCGACATTGTGGACAGCCCACTGTAGAATGCCGTAGTCGTCACCCTGCTCCGCTCTTGCCTGGCGCAACTCATCAGCAATACTAGCTTCGTCGGGTATGTATTGTGTGATGTCGTTGCACAGATCGTGCGGTGTCATGTTGATATCGTTCGCGTCCTTGCCCTCTTTCACCGCCTTGACCTTCATCAAGTGCCTGACTGTATCTGGATGTGCTCGGAATACTTCCTTGAGAGCCGCTTTGCCTTGCAGGCGACCGAATGTGATCATCTGAGCGACGTATTCCTCGCCCCATCGTTCTTTGAGATATGCAATAATTTCACTACGGAATACAACGCCGATGTCTGTATCGATATCTGGTAGACTGATATGCCCATCGTGAATTTTAACCTTGCGGTTGATATCCAATTCATCGCGGCCAGCCAGAGTTAGACCAAGCCCATAGGCTAGGTGCGAATTCGATGGGTTTTCGGCTGGCTTGCCCTGAATCATATCATACAGGTACATCCACATACGAGGATTTTTTTCATCGATCCATTCCACCTCTTCTCGCATTGTGTCGGTAAATTCGGCTTTCCCCTGCTTCATCCGTCTGGCTAGGTGCGTAGCCACCGCCTTCCGTTCGACATCTGTGTCACGAGTATGCAACATCTCAAAGTTATCTGACATCCACGACATAAAATCCGTTTGCCCGACATCAAAGTGGGGAGGGATGTTTCTGCTCATGTTGTAGAATCGCTCAAAGTATAGTCCATATTCGATCGGATCGATGCCCGTTATCCCTGTCAGATAATTGACCAACGAGCCAGCGCCAGAGCCACGCCCCTTACCTCTGGGGCCATTCCGCTCGTCTATAAAGCGACATGCATCCCATACGATAAGGAAGTAGTCAGCCAGCCCAGCTTCCATGATGACAATGAGTTCCCGCTGTAGGCGTTCCCAATAGATTCGCTTCTGTTGTAAGCTAATATTAGCCAACTTTGTCTTGGCACCCTCGATACACAGGTGTCTCAGATATTCATTCGAATTTAGGCCAAGGGTCTTTGACTCTTCGTTAGTAAAAATAGGAAGATATGGGTTGTGGCCGAGAGATGAGTATTCAATCTGATCAGCAATATCCAATGTCGCCTGAAGCTCTGCTTCTGTGAAATGTTTTCTCATCTCATCATACGATGGAATATAATAGCGATCGGAAATGAAAAAGTCCATTACATCTTGGCCACTAGCAATCTTTCGATCCTGCTCTTCCTTGGTTGTATGCAACTGAGCATATAGCAATAGCCGTTGATCCTCTGCGTCTTCTTTCCTAGCGTAGTGGGAATCGATTGTTGCTACTGTCGGTACTCCTGTTTCCTTACTGAGTTCTCGTAGACATTCAACCACTAGGGTCTGAATACCCATCCCCTCATCCTGGAGTTCTAAGTAGTAATTGCCTTTACCGAAGGTAGCTGTGTGTTTATGGATGATGGCTTTACCTACATCTTTCCAGTTGGGCCGCAGGTATGCTCTTACACCTTGGACGTTCCCGTTGCGACCAGCAATAACTGCTGCTTTGAAATCACTAAATAGCGACATCGGCAACTCACCTGCGATACAAGCAGTCAAGAAAATTAGGTTGCCTCGCTTGGCGAATGGAGCTATGCCAGCAAGATGGATACGTGGTCTGCGATAGAAATAATCCGGTCTGTTTGATTCACTCACTAATGCCATTAGGTCTTTGATCCCCTGATCGTTCTTGGCGAGGACAATCAGGTGGTGTCGTCTATTGTTGTTAGAATTCTTGATATCTGCTTCCTTCTCACAGATATACATCTCTATACCAATGATTGGCTTGATTTTTTTCTTTTTTGCTGCATCATAGAATATTTTCATACCACTAAGATTTCCATGGTCGGTCAGGGCACATGCTGGCAATCCCAATTCGACACAACGATCAATAATATCTTTCGGAGAGCTAAGACCATCGAGTAATGAATAATAACTGTGTATATGAAGTGGCGCATAAGTTTTTGCATTATTACTTGACATCAATATGACTCCATGTTCTATTATCGTCTATGTTTTGAATCGTACTCGGAGATACATCAAATATTCTTGCTCTTTCTCGTTGAAAGTTAGACACCTGATAAAGTCCCTCATATCCGACAACATCTTTCCACTGTTCAGTAGACATTATGCCTCCACTGGTTGGCCAAGAGCCAATTGGCTTTCGCAATCCAGATTCGCATAACGGTCTTCTACATACTCGCCGCCCAATGTGTGTAAATCGCTCCATACGCGGTGACACACACCGTTCTTGTTGAAGTTGCACATCCTGCATGTCCACCAGCGATTACGTCGCATCAGAGTGTCTTTTCTGATAGTCGTAAAGAAGCGGTGCAGTGCCGCTATGGTCATAGCAACATCTTCCTGGGACAAAGCTATAGTTACGGGGCCACCGTCGCTGGCGTAGTAGAAGGTAATCAATATGTTCTTGTACTTCGGATATAGGAAATATGCTGCCAAGTGGTACAGCCTTGGCTGAACCTCTCTCATAAGCAAAGCTTCGTCTATGGGCTGTTGAGTGTAGAAATCTTTCCTGTTACCCGTCTTCCAGTCTACAATCTCGATGGTCTCGGCGTCAATCTCGTGTACAAGGTCGATAAAACCACGCACGGTGAACTGATGTGGTTTGCCATCTTTATCGAGGCACCGCCATTCGTCGCCAGGCATCTCAAGAGCAAACCACCGCTCAGCGTCAACAACATTAGCCAATTGGTATGGGTTATAGTATGGATCAGCCAACACTGTTTCTAGAGCAACCCGGCACTTTTTGAAATCAGCCGCTTCTTTGAAGTCACCCGTTTCTTTGTCTATGCGGGTGGTCGCCTTGCGAATTTCGATATCTGATTTCGCAGTCAGTTCATCCCACGCTTTATTGAGCAACCACATCGGGTCAACGTTGGTCTTGCCGCGCTTGCGCAGCTTAATCATCCACTCCAGAGCTTGGTGAACGATGCTACCCTGGAGTGCTGCTTTGCCCACTCTCGATTCCATACCAAGGATGTACTGCATAAAATACGAAAAGGGACAGTGATTGTACAATCCAATGGCGCTGGCGCTACACTTCACTACTCGCATGTTTCTTCCATTCCTCAAGTCGCGGGGTTATATCATCCAAGTCGGTTCGGCCAACGGCATTGAAGTGAATGATACATGCAGCGTTAAAAAAGATTGCACTCAAATGGTCTTCGTCTGTCATATCATTCATAACCGCAAATATATGTCTCATTAAACTGGCATGAAAAACACTGAGCGGCATTCCTTGCGACCAATTCCACGGGTCATATTTTTTTGCACCGCCACCATAATGGTTAGCAAGACGCAAATAGGTCTTTGGCGAAATTAAATGTAAATCATCATATGAATTATTCTGTATTTTCAAAATACTATCTGTTTCTTGATTTCGGATCACTTCTAGAACAATCCATATCAGTTCCAATAAAAGATCATTATCAACTGTTTCACCCCATGATAATCCCAAATTCCACATGATTACTTTCAAATCATTACTAATAGATTCTGGTAAATCTCCGAATACCTTTTTTCGCGGATAAAAATCAATTACTTTACGAATCACTGTCATTGGTATCAAATCAAAACGTGGCTTGTTGTGATCAACATCTCTCTTAGCCCCAGTATCAAAATCGCGTCTCTCACCGGAGTCTTTGATCTCAAACTGATTCGACATTTCAATCTTCCTTTCTAGCCCCTTAACCAATCGACAAACGTTGCATACCATTGATTTTCTGTTCTGTGCTCAAATAATCCAGAACATGGAGTTGGATTGTCTATTAGATGTCTCATATTCTTGCAGAATGCATCTATATCTGACATAGCATGTTCCCGAAATTCTTCAGGAGAAAATAAATATTCATTACTTTCATTAGTTTGCAGTTTATCATACATGCTGTTCGATTTCTCCCCCGGCTCCATAGCCATCAGATAGCATTTCTGCTCTAGATGCTTGTTGTAAGATAGGACCAATCTTTGCCGCAATATCATCGGCAAACATATCACCAACATCGTTCACGGTATCCGGTGTTACACAGAACACGCGAAAATAGTAAGTCAAATCTCTCTCAAGTTTCTTCATTGCTTCCTGGCCTGCTTCATCGTTGTCGAAAGTACACACTACTGTCAATGCTCCAGCATTCTGTAGCATCAGTCGTTGCTGTTTGGACATATTAAGCCCCAGCATGGCAACACTGTTTCGAATACCAGCCGCTTCGTATGCCCATACGTCCCCCGGCCCTTCGCACAAGATCGCCGTACCTGTTTTGCTTATAAACGGCTTGGCATACCACAGGTTGTATAGGCACAATTCGCCACGGAAGTCTTTGGAATGCTTCCATTTTGTGTACACGCCGCCATACTGTTTATCTGGACACGATGGTCGCTCTGGATGATGATGCATTCCACACTTCGCACACTTGTCGTAGATACTTCTCCCAGACCAACCCATTATGTATCGTCCGGTTACATCCAGGATCGGGAAGAAAGCCCTCTTGTACATTGGCTTCCCCTTGGTATTGCAAAACGATACATGATAGCGAGCTATGATTTCAGGCGAAATACCACGGTTCGGATAGTACACCTGATCGGCCTTCAGGTGTGGCAGCATGGTAGCCAACGGAACGCCTTGTCCCTGTGTGGCAGATTGTTTTTTGCGGTGTTGCTTGATGATCTTCGCAATCTCTATATCTTGAGCAGTCGCCGTATCTCCGCTACACTGTTCGAGCCCCAATGCTTGGACCACGAAGTTTACGGCTTGCTTGAAGCCCCACTCTTTTCCTGTCTTGCGGGTCATGGCACCACGCACCAGCCCGAAAATACTGCTCGACGGACCAGTAATGGGGTCGCAATGACACCCTCTGGTTTTACACTGCCAATGGCTGGACCGGATAGCCCAGAACATAGCCCTCTGATTGTCCCCCTCGTGGACAGGGCAAGCGGCCTGTAGATAATCATGCCGTTCAACGTAATCGATACCGAGTGCATCAAATACCTCGGCTATTCTCTCACAGGCACGAGCCTGGATGAACGGGATGTCCTTGGAGTTAAACCGCCTCATTCGCCTGATTCTCCAAAGCCGATTGTGTTACCATCGAGAATGGTTTTCCTTCCGACAACTTACCAATTTCAAGCTTGTCCACAACATTAATATATTCGCCGCTTTCCATACCAGCGCCAAATCTGGTGTCTGTGACAACCAATTTCTTGGTCCCATTCGACGGCGGGTCTTCGTTGAGTTCGGTCTGAATCTTTTTCTTGAGAATCGTGAAGTTGGAACATAACCACACAATTCTGTCAGACCCAGAGACTACTTCAGCCCCCTCTCTTTCAATACCATCTCTGTTAAGCTGCACAGTTGCTAACACGGGAAGTTTGAACTTTACAGCAAAGTTGTGTAGAGCCGTTACCAGAAAACCAAGTAGCTGATATTCTTGCAGATTGTTTTTGAAGCCACCATCGTCCATTAATTTTAGATAGTCGTAAATGATGAGACATGGCTTAGCTGCCCCACCACTGGTAAACCCTACGGTCTTGGACAACCATCTTCTGGCAATTGACATGATTGCATGTGGAGCCAGACCGGCAACAGAAAAATAGTCGATGGGAAGTCCCTCTATGTGCTCCTGGCAATCCCAGATTGCTTCCGACTCATGAGGATTGCTGGTAAACTGGCCCGTTTCCACATGGTTCAAATCTTAAGGCGATGTAATTGAGTGTCACTAGTAAGCTCTGTGTCTAAATATAATACTGGGATTCCGTTCTCTGCCATATTTCTAGCAATATTAATACATATGAAACTGTTATGACTTATTATGCCGTTAGTAATAAAACTATGTCCATCTGGAATATAAAAATCCGATGTCCATTTTTTATCTTTGGACAAGGAATATATTGGATCAAAAAATAAGTGTGGATCAATAAGATTTTGTATAGTTTGGTATTCTGGCAAATAACTATAACAACTTAATGTGTTTAATAGTTTGTGAACAACATCTCTTCTGGCACTTCTAATACCTCGAATCCAGCGATTGACATTATCCCTTAGATTAACTCTTCGTCCAGATAAAAAATATCCACGATCTTTAATAATCATATTTTTTAATTCTTGTAGTGGAACTGCTAAATTTGGAACTGTGTCATTTTTTGTTGAGGCTTTTCTATTACAGAACAAATCAAGAGCTTTTTTCTTACGCGGAATACGAAAACCTATTAAATCCCTAAATATTCTAGCAGATTCCACATTATGTATAGCAATTTCCAGATATTTATGAGCCTGCTTGTGTCCTGGTGGGATAATATATCTAGTTCGGGTTTTGGATAATATGCCCAAATTCAATAGCATAGCCCTTAATTGAATTGCCAATTTTAACGAATTAGTTGTAGCTGTGATGCCACATTTTTCTACTGTTCCATCTGCATCAAAATAACCAGATAATGCTTGACAAATAGTTTTTTCGTTAGCCATACGAAGATGTTTTGGGAATATTTTGTGTTTATTTTCATCATAAAAACCAAATGAAGATATTTTTTTGGCGACCTCTACTCTGTTGCATCTTAAATGTCTGTCATCTGTTGTACCAATATCTCCACCATATCTTTCTATAAAAGCTATGAATTGTTTCCTACAAATTCCATCGACAGAAGATAAATCAACAATTTTGTCGTTGATGCAACCATCGCCAACAAGGAGACCAAAAACATATGCGTCGTCCAAATCTACAGCAATATTTCCCCAACATCTATCTCCACGTCTACATACGGTATAATCTCCTGGGGACAAGTTTTCAGCATTTTTCCAAATTATTTTTCCAGTTGAAGTTAAAACGCGAATCGGATGATTAGGTGTTACAGTTAATAAAGCGCCATATTTGGTATCAATTTTAATAACATCCTTATAGCCATTAGCCCATCCGTATTCTGGTTGAACAAGCTTTCCATGTTCATTAAGTAATTTGCTGTCAATATGATGGCATAGACCAAATTCACACTGAACAAAAAACATTTCATATGGCATAAGTATACCGTTTGATGTAATTATGGCTGTATTAAATGAATCTACACATTTTCCCTGCTTTGGGCGAGCCCCAATTCTTGTGGTGTTTCGGCCAACGCAGACATGACATGCTTAAATCTTTGTCCCAGAGAGACCACACCGGCACTCTGAGATACAATTTGGCTCGTGAATTCAAATATCGGTTCTTCAATCTGACCGATGATGGTATCTACATCTTCTGCGCCAGTGACTTTCCTGAGATTGTTCTGTACTGCTTGGGCAGCAAGATAACCACGGCGAGCTAACGATAGTTTGTAAATGGCGACAACAAGTGACCGAACATTGTTTTTGGATGAGCCCACCTCTTCGACAACAGCATCTAGATATTCAGAGTGCTTGCCGCCGTTGACAAAATCGTTGTGTCCTAGCACTTTGGCCGCTGTTTGTATATTGGGGATGTCGAATGTTTTTGCATCTTCGTGGTGTACCAAGTGAGACAAGATGTTGAATAGTTCTTGGTTGCAAGGCCAATAGAAGTCCTTGACACCAAGAATGTCTTCAACCTCAAAGAAGCAGTCGGCACCGTGCGTGGTGATCCCAGCTAGGACTGCCCGCTCCATGCCCGCATCTTGTAGAATTGCGTTTGCCTTTGCGCCCATTAAGAGAACCTACTCTTTTTTTTCTTGAGACACGCAGGACACTTTTGACCTATTTCGCCACATTTGCGGTCTGACTCAAACGTTCCGTCACATTCGTTGCATTTGACCTTGTATTTGCGTGCTGCTATGCGACCCAGTTGGACCTTATTTTTCTTTGCCTTCTCGGCTTTAACCCTGTTCTTTTCTACTTCGTCTGGATCAGGCTCGTTGGTAATCAGTCGAGTGCCACCAGTTTCCTTCTGCACTGCCGTTTTCGCATTGTCATCCAATTGTAGTGTCGGATCATCTTCCTCGATGGTAACTTTCTTCTTGGTTTTTTTCTTTCCACTCCCCTTGGGACGACCCCGTTTCTTTTTCTCTGGCTCAACCATGGTCCATTGCACCACTGTCTCACCAACAGGCAGAATCTCGGAAGCGATAGTGACTATTTGCTGTAGAGCTTCATGGGCTTTCCGCACTTCTCCCGGTCGATCTACTGGCAAAGGCAGGGCAGTGCCCGTCAGCCGTTCATATCCCTCACAAACCTTTTCCCAGTCACCTTCTTTGATTCCCTCTTCGATGTATTCGAGTGGACTCATCGGTTGCTCCCTTCATTGTATCTCGCCCGAACTAAACCGCTGATGCTCTGTCCCACCAGTTCTATCCGACGAGCAAGATATTGTATCCGCTCTAGCCTCAGTTCAGCCTGTCGTACCCATTGATTTAGCTTAGGCTTATCGTCACCAAGTAAATGGTTAACTATCTGATTTGACCATTTCAAAAATGTTTGGCATTCATTAGCTTTCTGTTGTAAAAAAAAAAAGAATATTGTGCTAACATAACTGCATCTTCAGATAACTCTATAGATGATCTCTCTCTCAATTTGTCTCTTGTTAATTGAATAATCATTTCAATTTCTGTATTTGATGGTTTATATTGTGGTAATCCAAGAGTTTGTATCCATTGATCCAACTGAGTTTTATATATCGTTGTTCTATTTGTTAGATTATTCATAATTTACCCCTAGCTTTAACCGGAGTTGTTAAAGCTCTATCAATTGACCAACCATATTTCAATCTTGCTCTTAATGTTCCATCTGGAATACCAAATTCTTCAGCCCATTCAGCAATACATTTAGTTTTCTCATTAAAAGTCTCTAAATGATTATTCCTTTTATTTCTTTGTTGTTCTTTTTTAGTAGCCCATCTACAATTTTCTAAACAATAATCTTTATCATTATTAATTCTATCTATAGAATGATTTTTAGTTGGTGGTTTCCCCATATCTGTGAGAAAATTTTCAAATTTTTTCCATCTTTCACAAACTTTAATCCCCCTACCACCATAATATTTATACTCATGATAATTTGGATTTTTACATCGTCTAAGAATGGCTTCCCAAATCCTATAAATTTTGGATGTTTTTTCTTTAGTCTTATGACCATGGCGAGTGTGGCTCACGGCGCATCTTTCTTTTTGCAAACAACCACAACTTTGTGTATAACCACTTCTCAAACTACCACTTCTGACTATTTTTTGTTTCCCACAATCACATTGACATAACCATTTATAATTCCTCCATCGATCTTGTTGCATTCGTTTAATAACAATCAATCTACCGAATCTTTTTCCAATAAGATTAATAATTTGTTTTTCACTCATCATAAATCTCGACAAGCCTAAATCCATTTAATTTACAGAAATCTCGTTTCCTCTGATCAGTATCCTGCTGTTTGTGAAAATCCACCTTGGTCTTATGAAAATGCTTAACATGCTCAGTATGCTGTCGTCCATGGCATTCTACCACGAGACCGATAGATGGTATGAAAAAGTCGAGTATGAATCCATCACCTGGAACATGGACTTCCTCAAAAATAACGTCATGTGGGTACTCAGCCACCAATCGCTGCCCCACTTCATACTGAAATTGCGACTTCGATTTCCCTTTGGTTCGAAGCCGCTTATTGCTCAGGCGTAGTTTAGCGGTACCGCCCTTGAGTAGTCTTACTTCCATGTCACACCGGGATATCTTGACCATTGAATCTTGTTGTGATTCCGACAACTCCATCATACAAGTCGCACTGCACCCCAGCCTCATGTAATACGTCCCATGCATCAGTAATAGACTTCACCCAGGTAGTATGTCCCGACGCAAGTACCATCAGTTGGGCATGACCAACCACCCGAATAACACCACCCTGGATGATCGCTTTTGCACATTCCGAACATGCATAGAATGGACAGTATAGTGTGGCACCATGTACTATCTTTCCATGGCGGGCTGCGTTGAAAATCGCTCCGTTTTCTGCATGAACGACCAGCCGATACTTGGTCTCTTTGTTTGTCAGACGGCTTTCCGTCTCTGCAACACCGGTCGGGAAACGATTAACCCCATATGTTAATATATCCCCTTCTTTGCCGATTAAAACGGCACCATTTTTCGTATTAGGATCGGGACTGGTTTCGTTAGCGTGTTGATATGCCTCGATCAACAATTTCCGATCGGCCTCACTCGTTGTCAAAGTCAGGGGACAAGGCAGCCATTCTAGTCCTTTTCGTATATCACTCATCTTTCTTCTCCTGCGGAAGCACAATGTCCCTTATCTCTGCTTCAAGCTGTTTTAGCTTGTCTGGGTGCCCTTTGAGAAAATTCGATAACCGTGCAAGTCCCTGGAATTTTGGTGCTATAATTTCACCACTGTTTTTATCTTTGTATCCGAACATAGGTATTGAATACCATGCACCAGCCTTTTCGATTAATCCCAGATTTTCTGCCGTAGTTACAATGTCCTTGACCACATCGATTCC
>SMTZ1_10011335_pt1 | contig 11679 bp, 12 predicted proteins | sample DeeMarSWOR136_30_FD_25667 | JGI IMG/M metagenome (IMG submission 25667) | reverse complement strand
TGTGAATAGTTGATAGCTTATCATTAGCGTCCAAGCAACGGAAATATACATTGGTGTTGCCCAGGCAGCTTTTCCCAGTGTGGTCACCCGCACGCATATACCCTATATTATGTACTAAGTTTTACGATACTGTGCTCTCTATTAACGACCCGCACACCAACACTTAAAACAAAAACCACTCACGCCCACAACATAGAAAACCCAAAAGTTCTCTAAAAAAATAAAGTGCCGAGGGCCAGGTTTGAACCGGCGACAACTCGGTCTTCAGCCGAGCGCTCTCCCAGGCTGAGCTACCTCGGCAACTATTTGGCTAACCTCGGATACTTTTTGGGAAAGCCTATTCATTTACGTTTCATCAGGAATATTAGTGTATCCTTTTGGCAAACGTATTTGAAGCCAACTTCAAGCGCGCGCTAGTGCTTTTATATCTTATTTAATAACAATTTTTATACCTTTTTCAATGCCTTTTCAACGCTTAAATTAATGTGCACTATGCTGGGGCAGAAGTAGCGTTCAAGTTCTTTGAGGAGCCGTCGTTCTTCGTCTGCTGGTGATAAGGAAAACGCCGATGAATATTAGTAATCCTCCCCCAACTGTGAAGGGTGTCACTTCCTCTCTAATAAGAAGTGCCGCGAAGATGACGGTGATTATTGGCTCTGCGAAAAGAAATGAGCTTGTCGCTGCTGCGGTAGACCGTTTCATGACGTAGAACCAGATGAAGTATCCCAGCAGTGAACATGTTGATGCTAGATAGAGAATTGCCAGCCATTCTTCGCTGGTCAAAGCAAGGATGTTTTGGAAGGAACCCTCGGCTAAGGAGAAGGGGATGAGAAAGAGCCCGCCGATGATATTGACGTAAGCCACGATGAGAAAGGGGTCGTATTTCTGCATTATGTTCTTTCCTAGGAGAGTGTATGCGGTCCAGAGCAAAGGCGTGGAGAGTAAGATTAAGCTTCCGAGTAGGAAAGTTAGGTTTCCTTTAAGATTTGGTGTTCCGCCGAGGATAACGGTGAGGGTGCCCAGCGAAGCTGTTCCGATGCCGAGGAGCTGCGTTTTGGACAGGGTTTCCTTGAAAATGTAGATGGAGAATAGGCTGATGAGAACTGGAGATAGTAGACAAACGAGAATGGATGCGATGGAGGCGTTTGCCATCTGGATGCCCGTGTATTGAGCTACAAAGAATATAGTGACGCCGGAAAAGGCTAGAGCGATTAGGGTGGGAACATCTTTTCTTTCCACCAGAATTCTGTAGTTGCGGTTTTTGATCCTACTTAGGCAGAGAACGATCAGGAAAAGGCATCCTGCCAAAAGAAATCTGAAGGTGGCGATGGCTACGGGAGTTAAACCTTCTCCCAGGATTGCCTTGACAACGACGAATGAGCTCCCCCAGAAAGTAATCAAAAATAGCATAAGTGAGATATTTGGTAGGCTAATCTGTCTTTTTTCCATAGCATCAAATTGTATGCTTACTATAATAAATAATCTAACGCGAGTAAGCAGCACGCTCAAACAATGATACCAGTTCTCCTCAACCATCGCGCGCTTGGCACTCCAAGCTTGCCCAGAAATTACATCCTTCACACACTCTTAATCAAAAAGATCTGCTCCTCTCTCATGTAGCACTGAAATGCGATAAAATACGTTTGGAAGCAGTTAAAAGAGCGCGGCATCTAATTGGCTCAGTTGGTGCTTTCCCACCTAATGAGGGAATACTGAGAGGATTATTTTCACATTTCGAGAATACGCAGAAACATATATGAATGAACCAACATTTGTTTGAGGAATATGGCGCATTCAAATCTATGTATGTGGACGATCTGGATTCTAAGGGGCAACTTGGTTGTTTGGTCCGTTAACGCCTTGTTCCTTGTTATTCTAGTTATATCAGGCTCCATCTTAAGTAGTCTTATCTCCTCAGGCTATTTCTCCAAAATGACCCTTCTTGAAACAGGCATTTGCTTCTTAGTGGGAGGCGCTATTGCTTTCTCCGGTTCTGTCTCGTCAAGCAAAACCAAGGAGTTCATACGTAAGTCTGATGAGCAATGGTCAATTGACAAACTCCGCAAAAGTGAAAAAAGAGCAAACAAGTACATTGCCTTAGCAATACTACTCTTCGTTGAAGCACTTGCAGTATCTTTTTTCGGAATGTAATAAATGAAAAAAAGAGAAAAAGGAGGCTATTTGCGTCTTCTTAGGAGTAACACGACGACGACAACCACGACGATCACGACGACAGCTATTATCGCGATTAGCAGCATTGGGTCAAGCGCCATACCAACGGTGTAGCTCTCCAAGTATTGATATTCGTCGGTTGAGGTATCTTGGAGATAGTAGTAGTATGTTCCCGACTCGCCAGGGACGACGGTGAATCGCCAGAAACCTTGTTCGTCAGTAGTATATTGTGCTACAGTTTCTAGCGAAGTTGGGTAGGTTGCGTTGTCCTTTGTCACCATCAGCTTCACTACTGTATCGGGTTTCGGTTCTCCATCTTGGTCTGTTAAGATCCCTTGCAGGTTCAGCACATTCTCCAAGTTTCCAGCTGGAGGCGAGTATCCTGCCAACTCCAACAATCGTTTTGCTTCATCTAAGTCGTAGGGTCTTGCCGTCAACGAATCATCAAAGAATGGTTGCGTAGGTGCCATTGGCGTTATTCCAGGTAATCCTTCGCCTGCAAGCAGATTGTTTATGATGAGGGTTCTTGGAATTGCGAAGTCAAAAGCCTGGCGTATATATTTCGCTGCTTCAGCGGCACGTGTCGGGTCAGATTTTCCCAACGGAGTGTCAACTCCAGTACCAAAGATGGGGTGTCGCATATTGTATCCGAATTCTTGTCTGCCAGTGCCGTCTAATGGAAGAACCCTGCCCCACGATGAATCTATCGATGGAACGTCAGTTGCCATTTGATAGTTGCGGTCGAGAATGTCAACTTCGCCATTTTTCAGAGCAGCAAGGGCAGACGTCTTGTCAGCAATGAATCGGATATAGTAGTCTTTGACTTGAAACAGACCCTCATTCTTTAAGGCAGTTGCGTTCCAGTAGTCGTCGTTTCGCTCCAGATGGACAACTTGACCTGCTACGTCGTAGTCCACCCATTTATATGGTCCTGTGCCCAGTGGACCAGTGTAGGTTTTACCGTTGATGGTTATTGACCCTTGACCTGTGGCGAACGGCGTGGTAGCCCAGTCTGCTGGAGCGATGTTCTCAAAGATGTGCTTTGGAATGATGTTGTTGGTAAAGGCTAACAAGTAGGGTTCAAAGTAGCCATAGGGTTTTCCTAGAGCTAGTTCCGGAAGCTCTACTACAATTGTGTTCTGGTCAGTCGCGGTGAAGGAGCCTACCCTGCTACCAGTTCCCAAAGTTACAGATGTACCATCGGAATATGTGAATTCGATGTTGTTTCCGTAGACGCTCTGGTAGTAGCCTACAAATTGAGAGCCGGTTTCTCCATTCATCAAAGCCCACATTGAGAACAAAACATCGTCGGCTGAGAAGGCTTCGCCGTCATGCCACGTAACGCCTTGTCTGCAGTTGAAGGTCCAAGTGAATCCGTCTGCGCTGTGACTCCAAGAAGTTAACAGAGAGGGCACTTGGAGTTCGCTGGTATCGGATAATGATGGCCAAGGCTCTGCTAACCCGCTGAAAATGGGATACCACACAATTGTGTCGTACCAGCTGTTGGAGTCAGGTGGATTGAGCGAGTCAATTTCACCTGTGGAACAGTATACCAGCGAGTCTTTGCCGTCACTGCGGGTGATCAACTGCGGATATATGGCTGCGTTGAAATAAAGCCAACCTTCCCCTCCCGTCGGAGGAGTGCCCAAGTTACCTATCGCCGGGTTCACTACGGCTGGCTGCGCCTCATAATGTATTTGTGACGCGGGAACTTCTTCGAAGAATAGCTGTTGCCACTGTTTAAGGAGATCCGCCTTTTCAGTGTCATCTGTTGAAGTTATAAACTGATCAAGCAGACTGTTACTTTGTTCGTTATTCCATAGGTAGTAGTTTTGTCCTGAAGGTGCAAAGAATGATGGGTCTCCTCCATACCAGAGTTGCCTCGGTTCAGGTAGGAGTCCAGGTGTCCATCCGACCGCTTGTACATCGAATCCGCCCTCATCGAAAGTTTTGCCGACCATATCTTCAGAAGGTGTAAATACCCGTTCGTATACGGGGGTCCATCCAAGATATACGACCTTAGCATCGATTCCCAGTTCTTGCAGGTTGCTGGCGAACACTTGGGACCACTGGCGCCTCAGAAGGTTAGCGTTCCCTGGTGCAATTATGGTTACGCTAAACAATGACTCATTATTTTGTGCTATTACTGCTGTCAACGACGTCATTATTGAAGTTGCAAAAGCTATTATCAGAAGCATTGTTAAAGCTTTTTCAAAGATTTTCATAATGTTTTTCCTCGTACTCTGGTCTATCTTTCGTAGCTAAATGTATATTAAATTTGTCCTTGCCAGAAAACCTTCCATCTCCTTTGCAATTGCCAATTTTTATGCAAATCGAATTGGAAAAATCTTAATACTTATGAAAGTAATGACTACATCATATGGTGCAGAATGAAGGGCTCTAATTTGTCTAGGTTGAGAACTTTTGTTAGAAGTTCCATGTTCAGATATATCGTAAGAAGGATGCTTTACATGATCCCTGTGGCTTTGGGAATCTCGCTGATTTCTTTTGTTACGCTGTATGCCGCTGGAGATCCTATTTCTCTTATCCGGGCTGGAAAGCCAAACATAACTCAGGAAACGATTGACGCGATGAGAACTTATTACGGACTAGACCAACCCATACCACTGCAATACCTGAGTTGGCTGCTGAATATACTGCAGTTAAATTTTGGAAAATCGCTTTACGGGGGGCAACCCGTAAACCTCATAATAGGACCAAGGATATGGCCAACCATAGAGCTTCAAATAGTATCTCTAGTAATTGCGTTCGCTATTTCTATACCTATAGCAATAAGTTCAGCGAAAAAACCTTATTCAAAGCAAGATGTTACAGTGACTTCACTCTCGCTCTTCGGAGTGTCAATGCCCACTTTCTGGTTTGGGCTTATCCTAATTATATTGTTTTCATTCACGCTTGGTTGGTTGCCCTCTGCAGGATCACAGGGCGTAGCAGGATTTTTATGGTGGGGCAATCCTATACTCGATGGACTCGCTCACCTCATTTTGCCAGTGGCAGTATTAGTTTACGTTTCTCTGGCTCAAAACATACGATTGATCAGAGCAAACATGCTAGAAGTTCTTAGGTCTGACTACATTCTGGCGGCTCGAGCAAGCGGCATTAGTGAAAGAAAAGTGGTTTACAAGTATGCCCTTAGAAACGCGGTAACACCAGCAATAACTTTTCTTGGAATATCACTCGGAAGTATGATAGCTGGTGCCCCTATGACTGAATATGTATTCAGTTGGCCTGGTCTTGGACGCCAATATGTAGCATCGACTCTAAGTTTGGATTTTCCAGTGGTAATGGGTATAACTATGATAATTACCGTTATGACGCTAGTAGCGAATCTCATAATGGATCTTCTTTACGTTTACATCGATCCTCGAGTCAGACTTAGGTAGGTGAGATCTCATGAATCTAAAAATCAATAAAAAAATCACGAAGCAAAAAAGAAGGTCTGCCAGCCAGTGGGCAGTTGCTTGGCGAAGATTTAAGAGAAATAAGGCAGGCGTTGCTGGCTTGTTCATCGTCCTCGCTGTGGTGTTTGTGGGCATTTTTGGAGACATGCTTGCGCCCTATCCAGCCTTTCCCGATCCGAAGGCGTTAACTCCATTCTATAATGGCGACGTCCGAACACCCCCAAACTCAAAATACCTCCTTGGCACAGATACTTTAGGAACAGACGTTTTAAGCAACATTCTCCATGGAACAAAGTATGCACTTTACGTTGGCGTAGTGGTAACTGCCATTACAATGGCTATCGCCATAGTTGTCGGTGCAGTTGCCGGGTATTTCGGATCATGGATTGACAACGTTCTGATGAGGATAACCGAAGTATTTCTCGTATTTCCCTCACTATTATTCATTCTAGTTTTCGTTAGAGTCTTCACGCTAGGCGCAGGAGCAGGAGGAACCTTCAACTTCCTCGGAATCAACATTCCAATTGGGTTAACCATAGTAATCATTGTGTTAGCTGTATTTAATTGGCCAGGAAACGCGAGAATGATACGAGGCGAATTCCTCAGAGTTCGAGAACTCGAGTTTATAGAGGCGGAAAAAGCGCTGGGTGCAAGCAACAAAAGAATTATTTTCAGGCATATATTGCCAAATATACTGTCATCAATAATAGTCGTGGCTAGCCTTACAATTGCATACGCAATACTCTTGGAAGCTGCAGTGAGCTTCTTGGGATTCGGGGATGTTAACACCGTGACGTGGGGCCAGATTCTCGAAAACAACTTCTCGGACATGCGAATAGTCTGGTGGGCTGAAGTTTTCCCAGGCTTAGCGATTTTAATAACTGTTTTCGGCTTTAACCTCTTGGGAGACGGCCTAGCAGACGCGCTCAACCCAAGGCTCAGAGACTAAAGAATAATGGAGAAAAATGCAATGACTGAGACCCTGCTCAGAATTGAAGGATTGAAAACACATTTTTTCACCGAAGCTGGCATCGTGAAAGCAGTGGATGGCGTGTCTTTCGATATCAGGAAAGGAGAATCGTTGGGTTTAGTTGGTGAGTCAGGTTCCGGCAAGACTGTTACAGCTCTTTCAGTTCTTCGCATTATTCCAAAACCAGGAAAGTTGGTGGAAGGAAAAATCGAGTTCAAAGGTGAAAACCTGCTGGAGAAAAACGAGCAAGAAATGCAATCAATCCGAGGAAGAGAGATAGCCATGATTTTCCAGGATCCATCGTCATCATTGAACCCCGTTTACAACATTGAAACCCAGCTTAGAGATGTACTATTAGCGCACAAATCAATGTCCAAAGAAGAATGTCACGGGAAAATCATTGAACTAATGAATTTGGTGGGTATACCCGAAGCAGAAATCCGATTGAGAGAGTACCCTCACCAGTTCAGTGGTGGAATGAAACAAAGAGTAGCGATTGGTCGTGCGCTAGCACTTCAACCTACACTCCTGTTTGCGGATGAACCAACAACATCCTTAGATGTGACGATTCAAGCCCAAGTTCTGGAGTTACTGGAAGATTTGAAGAGAAAATTGGGAATGTCTCTGGTTATGATTACTCATGACATGGGAATAATCGCAAAGATGTGTACTCGAGTGGTGGTTATGTATGCGGGGCATGTCAGCGAGATTGCCAAGACTGAAGACTTGTACGACCATCCCAGACACCCTTACACCGCCTCCTTGCTTGCAGCTGTCCCACGGCTTGACAGAAAACAAACGTTGAGCATTATTCCTGGAAATATTCCAAATTTGATCGAGCCGCCGTCAGGATGTCGCTTTCATCCACGGTGCAAATACGCCACAAAAAAATGCTCAGAAGCGCTACCTATGCTTGAAGAGGTCGACTCAGATCATTTTGTGGCTTGTTACGAGTGGAAAAACATAACTCTGAAAGGGGCAAGCGGTAAAAGTGATTAATGCAAGCTTTGTTCAGGTTAAGAATCTTGTCAAGTATTTTCCAGTTTACTCACGAGGAGTCTTGACAAAGAAACAGGTTGGACAAGTTCACGCAGTGGATGGCATTAGCTTTGACATCAATAAGAAGGAAACATTTGCATTGGTCGGGGAAAGCGGATGCGGAAAGACAACAACAGCTCGACTAATCTCGAACTTGATCGAGCCCACCTTCGGCGAGGTTTTCGTTGATGGCGAAAACATATTTGAGAAATTCAGGACAGCCAGCAAAAATGAGAAATTGAGGCTTCGAAGAAAAATGCAGATAATTTTTCAGAATCCGTACGGTTCGCTTGACCCCCGGATGACTGTTAGTGACATTATTTCTGAACCCTTTGTTATACATAACCATGTTGCGAAGGAAAACCGAAGTGAAAGAGTTTACGAGCTCCTTAAACTAGTTGGCCTGGAGGAATATCACGCTGAGAGGTATCCCCATGAGTTCAGCGGTGGACAGAGACAGAGGATTTGTATTGCTCGAGCTCTCGCAGTTGAACCCGAGTTTATAATCGCTGATGAACCTGTTTCGTCTCTAGATGTTTCGATAAGAGCTCAGATTCTAAATTTACTGGGGGATCTGCAGAAGACAATGGGGTTGTCTTTTCTCTACATATCCCATGATTTGAGCTCCGTGAGGCAGATTAGTCAGCGCGTAGCCGTTATGTACTTGGGAGAAATAGTCGAATTGGCAAGCAGCGACGAGTTGTTTGACAATCCACTTCACCCATATACCCAAGCATTAATTGAAGCCGTACCAATACCAGACCCACAAGTGAAAAAAATGAAGGCGCGCTTGAGAGGTGAAGTCCCAAGTCCGATCACGCCTCCTTCTGGCTGCCGTTTCAACCCTCGGTGTCCTCGAGCAACAGCGGCATGCTCGCAAAAAAAACCAGAACTAACGGAAATTAAAAAAGGTCATTTCGTTGCATGCTTCCAAACTTGAATCGCAAAGTTGGGATTGATGACGCGTAAAACGTTTTTCCTTGTTTCTACTCGCTTTTTTGAAGACAATGTTAAGAATTAAAAAGTTCCGTCCATTGGTTCCCAATCTTTCTGCTTTTCTTCTTTCAACTACGGGCTCACTTCTAGGAAACTTAATATTAGAATCTGATTAACTCAAAATTATGAGCAAATCAATTATTTGGCGATTAATATGTATTGCAGTCAGTATAGTCACTTCATTTTTTCTAACAGGTAGATGGGATGTTGCAGTTGCTATTGGGGGCATTTATAACTTGATAACAATGATTCTATATTATTTTCACGAAAGGATATGGAACCTGGTTAAATGGGGCATAAGTGACTGAAGTAACCTGTTTTTTGCAATTTTTAACCGTCTTTGCGTTTTTCAAGTAAATTTTTGTGTTAGCAGAAATTGTTTCAAAGCCTAAAATTGAGAATTGGGTTTTCATTTTGCACTTGACCTTTAAGAGTAAAAACTCATTCGGGAGGCAGAGCTTGCGTCTTGAAGATGTTGAAAGTGCAAAAAATCCTCGCAGAGAAACGACTTTGAAAGTATTTCAGTAAACTAATGAAAAACTAATTATGCAAGTAGCTTGAATCGTTGGATAACTATGTGCATTAGCAAAGTCTTAAGCAGCTATGCAGGTATACCCAAAGAAATAAAATACTTAATCTATGCGTCGATAATGCCTTCGGTTGCTTACGGATTGATATTCACTGACATTTCATATTTTTTAACTATTGTACAAGGAGTGCCTGCTGATTTTGCGGGAATAGTAATATCCTCGATGGGCATCTCAACCTTTATTGCTAGCATTTTTCTTGGGTTCGCTGCCGACGTTTATGGAAGGAGAAATTTGCTCATAATGGGTAACGTTTTGGCAAGCGCAATACTTGTGGTTTTGGCTTTAACAACGAATCCGATTTTACTAATAGTAGCTGCTATTTTGGAAGGAATATCAGAAGCGGCTGTTTTAGCGTCTAGCAACGCATTACTTGCAGATAAAGTGCAGAATGAAATGAGAACAAGTGTCTTTTCTCTATACGGTTTTGTTCAGAGTATAGCTTTTGGCTTGGGCAGTTTCGCAATACCTGCCATAGTAGTCTTTGAATTTATTGGGTTCTCAAATAAGGAAAGTCACATTCTTCTTTACTTTCTGATAGGTATTTTGGGTGCAATATCTACACTTATCATGCTCAAAATAAGTGAATCAAAAAACATAAAGAAAGCAAAATCAGGGACAATGAATTTGCTACCGAGCAAGTCGAAAGACGTTTTGCTCAAATATACTTTTACTGGTGCAATACTCGCTTTCGGAGCAGGTATGGTAGTTCCTCTTATGACCCTCTGGTTTAATTTGCAGTACGGAATTTCGGATGTAATAAGCGCGCCAATATTGGCGATATCTAGCATATTAATCGGGTTAGCCACGCTTGTAGCTCCGTATTTGGCTAAAAGACACGGTCTCATAAAAGCGATAGTGATAACACAGGCAACATCAACAATTTTTATGTTTGCTATACCTTTTTCTTCTAACTACGCTTTAGCAGGGGGTCTTTACAGCCTAAGAGCATTGCTCATGAATATGGCAAGTCCTTTGTCACAGTCGATGATAATGGGGTTGGTAGCAGAAGATGAACGTGGGGCAGCTTCAGGCATAAGCGGTGCATTATGGAGATTGCCCAATGCTTTAAGCACATTTATTGGAGCATGGCTTATGGGCGTCGGATTATTGGCAGAACCTTTTCTCATTGCAAGTCTTTTCTACGCCATATCGATAACCTTATTTTTGCATTATTTTAAAAAAGTGAAAATGCCTGAGGAAAAATTTACTGATGATAAAACAGGTTATTCTAAAGTCACATTCAGATAAGAATTCCTTTTTTCATTCACAAATGCACGATTGGGCAAGTTGCCTTTGACTTTTTTGTAGGTTCCATATAGCCCTTCATGTTTTGCTTTAGCAGAGTATTTCACTACTTGACTTCACTTTGCCATTTTCGATCGGAATTCCTTCTTTCGCTACACTGTTTCTCCTGCCCTCTGCACCTTTCTTAGACCCTCCAAAAGACCCATCAGAACATACAACCCGATGGCATGGAACAACAGGCCAAAGCGGGTTCTTGTGGAGAGCATTTGCCACTGCGCGGTAGGCTTTCGGTCTACCTATTTTCTCCGCTACTCGCTTGTATGTACTTACTTTTCCCTTTGGAATTCTAAAAGTGGCAACTAGCACGTCTCTTTCAAACTGTGTTTTGCACTTCAACGCCTCAATAACGTCTTTCTCAGTTTTTATCAACTTCATAAACTTCAAATCCATCAGATAACACTCCGCAGATGAAGTTATCAATGTATGAACTTAACCTTTATGTAAACTATAGTTTCCTCCACGTCACACATGGGCTATACAAAAATTTGCATAAGCACCAAATTTGCAACTTGATTGCATCATAATCTGAAGAACCTTCCTCGCGGGCTAATAGCATTAACCCTATTTTAGCACGCGCCAGTCTACGTAATACCATATTACGGTGTTGTTGGAAACCGGCGATGTGTTTTTTTCAGTCTGATAGGATTTTCCGATCTCAACATTAACAAATTTGTACGATTGGGGCTCCACAAAGACAAGCCCCCTGTCCGTTGTGTTGAAACAGTTAAGAGCGGGACAAGTATTATCTGGGAAATACAAAAACGCAATCCCACATTCATATTCTGCTCCTAAGGCGTTGCTTCTAAAGGCAGCGGCAAAATCGGCACACGTGTAGCTTCCTTTTGTGTATGGATGGCTGTCGGTCTCATCTGATGCCACGAACTGCTTGGCTTCAAAATAAGCAGAATTTTAAAGAGGATTTCTAGGAGCAGCACTGATTGCGAAAGTTGCAGTTAAAGCAGCCAGGAGAATGAATGCTAGAACAAAGCTCCAATACTTCCACAATTTTCGAATTAGAATACACCATTTTCTGACTATCGCATTAACTCTTTTTTTGTCCTTTTGAAAGCATTCATGGCACCGGCGATCTCCCAGCTCTTTCAGGCGCGCGCGACTTCCCCCTTCTCCTTTTTTGTTTAAAACTTCCGGATTTATGCTTAAATACAACTTGTTTCCAAGACTGGAA
>SMTZ1_10012971_pt1 | contig 11681 bp, 11 predicted proteins | sample DeeMarSWOR136_30_FD_25667 | JGI IMG/M metagenome (IMG submission 25667) | reverse complement strand
TGGATACGGGAAGCTTCTATTCTCAGTTCGGACAGATGATTATTTTAATCCTCATTCAAGTAGGGGGATTGGGGATCATGACCTTCTCCGTCTTCTTTTACCTCCTCCTCGGGCGGTCCATCGTTTTTCGGGATAAGAGAATCATCCAGGACACCTTCTCCCAATTTCCCTTACGGAACATCTATGGGCTCTTGAAATCCGTATTTCTCTACACCATCATTATTGAATTCATCGGGGCCCTCTTCCTCTTTATAGGATGGAGGGACCACTTTCCCCTGATGACCGCTCTCTATTTTTCCCTCTTCCATGCCATATCGGCCTTCTGCAATGCTGGGTTCTCCCTGTTCTCCGATAGCTTCGTGGGTTTTCAGGACAATATCCTCATTAATCTCTCCGTTACCTCTCTGATCATCCTGGGGGGAATCGGTTTTATTGTCTTGAAAGAAATCTTCGAAAGCGGGCTCCGAAGAACCCCACCACTTCGGATTTCCCTTCATGCAAAGGTTGTGCTTACAACCACGGCGACGCTTATCGTTCTGGGTACCCTCTTCATATTCTTCATCGAACGAGATAGCAGCCTCCTGAAATTTTCTATGGGTGAGCAGATTCTCATCTCCTATTTCCAATCGATCACCAGTCGAACGGCGGGGTTCAATACCATTCCCATGGTTGGCCTTAGCAACGCCACCTGCTTCATCCTCGTTATCCTTATGTTCATCGGGGCCTCTCCCGGCTCGTGCGGGGGGGGAATAAAGACCACTAATCTAGCTATGTTGGTATCCCTCGCTGTCAATCGATATAAGGGGAGGGAACGAGCACACGTATTCAAGCGTACCATCCCCCACGAGACCATTTCACGCTCCATTTCGATCATATTGGCCTCCGGTTTAACCGTGACCATCATTACGATTTTTCTCCTTATCACCCAAATGGGAGACCTTAGTCATATTGAAAGTAGGGGCCTATTCCTCGAGTATCTCTTCGAAACCGTATCGGCCTTCGGAACCGTGGGTCTCTCCATGGGTGTAACGACCAAACTCGATTTGGCGGGCAAGCTGATTATTATCGTAATGATGCTCCTTGGTCGATTGGGGCCTCTCACCCTGGCCTTTGCCATGGCCCGGAGGATGAAAAAAATGCAATTTCAATACGCCGAGGAGAACATCATCGTTGGATAGAAAGGAGTAGAGATGGGAAAGTTCGTCGTCATTGGTTTGGGAAATTTCGGCTATTATCTAGCTAAAAGCCTCTTTGAAGAGGGGAAAGAGGTCGTCGGGGTAGACCGCAATAAGGAAAGAGTCCAACGGTTACAGGAATTTTGCTCTTATGTGGTCGCCGGGGATGCAACCGATAATTACATTTTAGAATCCGTGGGCATCGAAAAGGGTGATACCGTGATGGTCAGCCTGGGTGATAACATCAGTGCCAGTGTCCTGGTTACCCTCCATTTAAAGGATCTGAATATTGAGAATATTTACGTCAAGATCATTAGCGAGGATCATGGAAGAGCCCTGGAAAGGATCGGGGCAACGGAAGTACTTTTTCCGGAAAGGGATCTGGCAAAAAAGTTGGCAAAGAGCCTCTTATCCCCCAACGTAATTGATTACCTTCCCCTGACCGATGAGTATAATATCGTTGAAATTGCCCCGCCTAAAGGGTTTATCGGAAAAACCTTAGCCGAAATCGAATTGAGAAGAAAATATCACATCAGCGTCATAGCGGTGAGGGGCCTCGTTCCCGAAAAAATAACGATGAACCCGGGCGGAACTTTTACCATAAAGGATAGCGACATCCTCATCGTCCTGGGAAAACCCGTTGATATTAAGAAAATCAAAGGCTAACGGGAAAAGGAAAAGGCTATGGCGCTATAATGTCCATATCTATAAACGTTCACGAGAGCCGGGTACCGAAATTCGATGCGAGATTCCAGGAAGCATTGAGGAACTGAAGGAGGGAAGCTGAAAGTAGCTAACCAAAAGGAGTTAGACCATGGTGGGAACAAACCTCATATTTATCATCATCGTGTTACTGGTGCTCTTGGGTTTTTCAGCCTTCTTTTCGGGTTCAGAAACAGCCCTTATGGCCATAAGCAAACTACGTCTGAGACACTTAGCTGAAACCATTTTGCTGGGAAACAATCTCGTCAATGTGGCTATGGCGGCTATAGCCACGGCAATTGCCGTAACACTTTGGGGTGAACGGGGAATTGCTTATGTCACGGCGATACTCACCCTTGCCATTTTGATCTTTTCGGAGATTACTCCGAAGGTCTATGCCAAATATTTCAATGAACGCGTGTCCTTTGTCACGGCTCCAATTCTCAACGTGATCATGGTGCTATTTAATCCCGCTGTAATCGTGGTCACGTACATAAGCAACAAGATCTTATATCTCATGGGTGTCGATGTTTCTCGAATAAAGAGACCTCTGATGACCGAGCAGGAAATACAGACATGCATTAAAATGGGGTGGGATGAGGGAGCCATTACTGCAGCGGAGAGGAAGATGCTTTCAAGGGTGTTTACTTTGAACGACAAGACTGTCGGGGAGGTCATGGTTCCAAGGGAAAAAATGACCATCATCAATATAGATGCGCCTATGGATGATATTGTGAAAACCGTTTTGAAAACCGGCTATTCTCGGTTTCCTATTAGTGAAGGAAAAGATTTGGATATTATCGGATCAATACATACCAAAGATTTCTTTAAGCTCATCGAAGCGAAAAGGTTATTTTCAATCAAGACTATTTTAAGACCACCCAACTTCGTTCCGGCCGACAGAAAAATCGATGCCCAACTCCGCAGCTTTCAGTCCAAAAAACTCCATCAGGCGGTCGTTCTGGACGACAACGGTAGAGTCATAGGGCTCATTACCCTGGAGGATATCCTGGAGGAATTGGTGGGGAGTATCCAAGATGAACACGACTTCGAGTAGGAAGTTCTCATAGACGATTCTACAAGTGTTTCTGCACAGGATCCTGGATTATCAGTATTCAGATAGGGTACATTATCATATCGCTAGAAGCTGTATCTGTCTTACCTCATAATAGTCAATAAGTTAGGCTATTTCCCTTACGTATCATGCGAGAATGCGGGCATCGACTGCTACGGTAGATTGATATCGACCCCTTCAATTTCAGGAAAATCGATCATCAACTGTGAGAGACGGAGAAGATTCTCGATTAATGCCTCAACATCCGAAGGCTGTTCTCCTCGAAATCCCTTGAGGAGGTTGACAGCCTTTGATTCCGAGATCATCTCCTCTGCCTCGCACCGATTGATCGGAGCCACTCGGAGGGAGCTTTCTTTAAAGACCTCCACATAGATCCCTCCTAGACCAAAGAGCACGATGGGACCAAAGGAAGGATCTCGTTTCGCCCCTAGGATGACTTCTTTACCCTGCACGATCATCTTTTGGACGAGGATGCCGAATGGATCTCCCTTCGTCAGCCATTGAGAATGCCCCCGCCGACATCAGATTTATGATGGATTTTGAGAGAGATGATCTTGAGTGCAACGGGACCTTTCATTTCGTCCATTGCTTTTTTTACGTCCTCTTTTTGATGAACCACGTGATAATCGGCCACGGGAATCCCATAGGCCTGAACCACTTCAAAGGCCTCTGGGAGATGGAGATCCCTCTTCTCCCTTTTAGCCTTTTGAAGGAAATGCTTTACTCGGTCACGGTCAACCGAATAAGAAGGGGGTTTCTCCTTTGGAATGTTCTGCCTGCGATAATGCTCTCTCGAAACGGCTAAGGCGTCTAAGGCATCGTCAGGCTCTGTAAAGATGGGGTAGTCGAAAGCCCTTTTGATATAGGCCAGTTCTTCCTCTTCCGTGAAATAACAGAGGGCAACCGGTTTTCGGTAACGGAAAGAGAGTTCCTTTACCGCCTGAATCAATCTTCGAGAAGGTTCCTTCTCCTCACCCGTCGCCCCGTGCTGGAAGAGAATTCCATCGACGGCCTTAATTTTGAGGACCTGCTCAAGGATCTTTGTATAAAGATCGAAATCGAAGAGGTCCCCCAAATCGAGGGGATTGGTGGGCTGGATGACCTTTGCCCTGAAGTAGCCGTGGATTCGATCCTTATAATGTTTTGCCAGGGGAAAGAGGCGAAATCCATGGACCTCCGCAGAATCGGCAGCGATAATAGCGATACCTCCGGAGCGGGAGAGGACGACAAGGTTATCCCCTTTCATGTGTGGAAGGGAGAGGATTTTCACGGCATTGGTAAAGGACCGAAAGTCCTTTGTCCTGATTATGTCGGCCTGTTTTAGGGCTGCCTCCACAACCTGATCGTCGTTGGCAAGAGCCTCGGTATGAAGTTTTGCGATATGGCGGCTTCCTTCACCGGTATTGGCCTTATGGAGGATGATGGGCTTGGGTGTGGATCGGGCGATCTCCATCAATTCTCTCCCTTTTTCAAGGCTTTCCAGATAGAGACCGATGATTTCAGTCTGGGGGTCTTGGACGAGATAGTGGAGGTAGTCAATCTCATTGAGATCAAGTTTATTGCCCATGCTTACGATCTTTGAAATCCCCACATTAGCGCTGGCGAAAAGGTTGAAATAGGTGAAGGAGACTCCACCGCTCTGAGCCAAGATGGAGACTTTTCCCTTACGGATGGGGCCCCGCTTTAAATTGACAAAAGGAACGACAAAGCCGTTCTCGAAATTGGCAATTCCGATTCCATTGGGTCCGACGATTCGAATCCCCCATCTCTGAGCGATCTTGAGGGCCTCCTTTTCTAACCGGCCCCCTTCCTCGGAATACTCCCCAAATCCACCGGATTCGATGACGGCCCAGCGAATCTTTTTCCGGCCACAGGATTCTATTACCCCTGGCACCGTTTGGGCCGGGGTAAGGATTACCGCCACATCGATCCCTTCAGGAATGTCGTCCAGAGAAGAATAAATCTTTCTTCCAAAGAAAATTCCCTCTTTTCTGCCAACAAGGAGGATCTCTCCATGAAATTGAAATTCGAAGAGGTTCTCAACGATATTTCTGGCCAAATTCTCAGGTCTTTCTGAGACGCCGATCACAACCACCGATTTTGGATAGAAGAGGGTATCCATGTTTTACACTATGCCTCAACAATTTTTGGATAGAAGAGTTGATCCATGTTTTGCGCTATGCCTCTGCAATCTGCTGTGGGGAAACATCCGTTACGCTTCTCTCAACCATCTTGGACTTACTGAAATCTAATATAACCGATTTTGCACCAAAGCTCTTTGCTAACGTCTCCATGGTTTGTCGAGCTGATTTTTCGATTTCCGAACTCAATCGATTTATGAGCTGATCAGCCATTAAAGACGCTTGTTTAAGTGCTTCATCCATTAACCTGTTCTTTTCCTCTTCTTTGAAACTTGTTCCAAAAAATTCGCTAACAAGACCGGGCAAAAGCCAAGGCAGGAGCTTCGTCTTCTGTTCATCATAAAGGCTTATGCGTCTTATACTAATGTCATACAAACATTGTGGCATTTTTATCGTAAATGTACCTTCTCCCGCATCAGAAACGACAAAATCAGGGCTTTTGAGGTCATACCGGAAATTTATCTCAAATTCAAAAACCATGGCCATCTTCTTGTTTGAAACCAACCATGTGAGGTACCTTTTCCCCACATCGCCGAACCAATTCCTCGCTGCAGTCACAATCTCCTTGGTAAATGCCTTGAAAACAACCAATTCACCGACGGATTTCATATTCTCCATGAAAGCGTAAATCTTGTGCTCCGGGAGCCTGACCTTGGGACTTCTCTTGAAAAATATTCTCCTTATCGCTATTGCTCCTCCAGCACCCACAACGATACCGAGAACGAGTACGATTAGGGTAAATTCCATCTATTATCTCCTTATTATTTTGCCAGGGAAAAATCCAAAAGCCGCTAAGCCGTATTAGGAAACTTATTTTTAAACCCCGCTGCTGTCAAGTAATATCTTGATTTACTCCTTCTAGACTTCTGAACTTCTACCATGTTTCCCTTCCTAAAACCATGGAAGGAAGGCGGTTGAAGATGGTTAAAGAAAGAGAAAAACAGGGTATAAATAGAAGGGAAATCGGCGCTGTTGTATTGGCTTCGAAGAAAAAAACGTTTACTAGGGATCAATGGAAATAGTTTATGGATAATTGGTATATTGATATACCAGCTAAAAAATGAGATTTCTTTGGCTCGCATTCTGCTCACCACCGCGTGTCCGGGAAGCTCCGCCCTGTGGGCGGGGAACTTCACTAACCGCTGGTTCGGAGGATAAAGGTAACCGCGAAGAGCATCTGATGCGATTTATCATTGGGAGGGGGTACTGTGATGAAACATGGCCCTGAGAGGCGGTTGGTTTTCGTCGGGGGGGGACACGTTCACCTCCTCTCCTTGAAGAATGTGGACCATTTTATCCGGGCAGGGACAGAGGTTACCCTGATCGGCCCCGGACGATTTCACTACTATTCGGGAATGGGACCTGGCATGATTTCCCGCATCTACAAGCCCGATCAGGTGAGGTTCGACATTCAATCAATGGTGGAATCCCGAGGGGGAACATTTATCAAGGGTAAGGTGGTCTCCATCGACCCGGGCAAGAGAACCCTCTTGCTCCAAGGCGGGGAAAAGATCTCCTACGACCTCGTCTCTTTCAATATTGGAAGCTACGTCCCACTGGATCGAATTCCGGGTGCCGAAGGGGAAGCGATTCCCGTGAAGCCAATTGAAAACCTGGAATCGGCCCGAGAGGCGATTCTGAAGAAGTCTCGAGATGGGATTCCTCAGATTCTCCTTGTTGGCGCCGGGCCTGCAGGGGTAGAGCTTGCGGGAAATATCTGGAGGCTCGTCAGAAGCAACAATGCCGAAGCTAAGATCACCCTAGCGAATTCCAGAGATCGAATTCTCCCCGGTTTCCCCGAGAAAGCCGGCCGTTTAGCCCAGAAATCCCTTTCTCAGCGGGGGATACAGATCCTCCCTAACTTCCGCGTGGCTTCCATGGAAAGGGGACTGACCCGTTCCCAATCCGGGATAGAAGTCCCGTACGATGTTGCCATCCTGACCATCGGCATCATCCCCCAGCGGATCTTCGTCAACTCCGAGGTGGAAACATCGAAAGATGGAGCCCTCCTGGTGAACGCTCACCTCCAGAGCACGAGTCACCCCGATATTTTTGGAGGGGGGGATTGTATCACGATCAAGGAGAGGCCCCTGGATAGGGTAGGGGTACATGCCGTGCGGGAGGCGCCGATTCTCTTTCGGAATCTTCTGGCCATGATTAAGGGAGAACCTCTCAAGGCATTTAGGCCACAGAGACGATACCTGTTAATCTTAAACCTCGGGGACGGAACGGGAATCTTTATCTGGCGGACTTGGATCTGGAAAGGTCGGTTAGCCTTCACCTTCAAGAACTATTTGGATACGAGCTTTATGTCGAGGTTTCAGGTCTTGGGGGAAACGAGATAATCTGGAAAGTGGAATGGTCATGAAATTTTCGGATCTCTTTACCCACGTAAAAACCATTGATGCCGATGGGGCCAGGGAATGGATCGAGGAGAGGACCGATGGTTCGTACACTTTTTTGGATGTTCGGGAGCCTGAGGAATATGAGCAGGGACACCTTCCGGGAGCGCTGCTCATTCCACTCTCGGAACTTCCCGACCGGGTCTCCGAAATCGATCCTCGAAAACCCGTCCTGGCCTATTGAAAGGCCGGCGGCCGCAGCCGGTCGGCTGCAAAGCTTCTATCGAACCAGGGAATCGATGCCACCTCCATGAAGGGGGGGATTGACGCCTGGAATGGCCTCGTTTCAAGAGCGGAGGTCGACCAGGGGATTTATCTCATTGAAGGAGATGAAGGTCCTGAGGAGGTGATATCATTGGCCTATGGCTTGGAAGAGGGGGCTCATCAATTTTATCGGGGTCTCTCTAAACGGTCAACCGATGCTAAGACAAGGGAACTCTTCGAGAAGCTATCCAAGGCCGAAATTCAGCACAAGCAAAATCTCTGGGAGAACTATAAGAGATTGACAGGAGGCGGTATAACTCGAGAGGCCTTTGAATCCGGTATCGTCCTCAGGACCATGGAAGGAGGGAAGACCGCAGACCAAGTGCTGGCAGAATATCCGGATTGGATTCAAGAACCTCGCGAATCCCTTCAACTGGCCATGTCCCTGGAGACCGATGCCCTGGACCTCTATCTCAGAATGGCCATGAAAAGCCAGCATGAGGAGACGAAGGCCATTTTTTATCAACTCTCGGATGAGGAGAAGGCACACCTCCGGATGCTGGGAGAACTCCTTAGACGAAAAATACCCGGTGGATAACGCGCGGTTTCACGGTTAGTAATCATACCTTGGTAATCACCGATCATTGGGAACACGCCCATTATTTCACATATCGAAATCGCACGATTTACGGGTTGTCGGAGCCGTTTGAAGGTCCCTGGGGCTTCCTGTTACATTATTAATACATGCATTAAGAAAAGGAAGTCTCATAGCTGGGGCAAGGAATAGATCGAGAGGGGGATGGACCTTGCTGAAGCTCTTCAATTCCCTCGGGAAAAGCATCGAACCATTTCGGCCGGTAGACGAGAAGGTGGTTAACATATTCACCTGTGGACCATCGGTCTACCAAAGGTCTCATCTCGGAAACTTCAGAACCTTCTTATTTGAGGACGTCCTGGTCCGATATTTGGAGTATTCAGGCTATACGGTGAAGAGGGGGATGAATTTCACCGATATCGAGGACAAGGCGATCGCAGAGGCTGAAAAGAGGAAAATGAGCCTGATAGATCTTACGCGGGGAAATATCAAAGAATTCATAGGGGAAATGAACCTCCTGAGGATGAAGATACCGGATTACCTTCCCAAATCTTCTGAGGCCGTTGACCAGGCCGTGGAGATTATACGGCATCTCCTCGACCGGAAGACCGCATATCGGCATCGTGGAAATATCTACTTCGACCCTTTGAAGTTCCCTGGATTTGGAAGGATCTATGGACTTGACATGACCAAGTGGCCTGCCAAAAAGAGGCGATTTCATAGGGATACGTATCCGGGAATGCGGTGGAACCGGGGGGATTTTATCCTCTGGCATGAATGCAGAGGGGGAGATACGATTTGCTGGGATACGAGGATTGGAAAGGGCAGGCCATCCTGGAACATTCAAGATCCAAGTATGATCAGCAAGCACTTTGAGGAGACGCTCTCCATCTATTGTGGCGGGTTTGATAACCTCTTTCGACACCATGACTACACCCGGGCAATCCTTGAATCAATACGAGCATATCCCATGGCGAAGTTTTGGCTCCACTGTCATCACCTTCACGTGAATGGTCAAAAGATGTCGAAGAGCAAGGGAAACATTTACTATACGGATACGCTGCTGGAGCAAGGATACGATATCAGTGAGATACGGTTCTTCCTCATCCATGGCCATTATCGTGAAACGCTCAACTATTCGGATAAGAACATGCGCTCGGCAACGGATAAGCTGAGAGCGTTCAGGGAGATGGTCAACAAGGTAAAGGGTAGGGTAGACCAGGTGGCTGACCTTGATGGGAAGGTGACTCGGAAAATTAATGGGATCTTTTCGGAGAGGATGGATGACGACTTGGACGTAAGGGGAGCCTTTGATGGGTTGTATAGGGTATTATCCGAGCTTGAGCCTATGGAGTTGAAGCCCACCGAAGCTTCAGGAATCATGAAGAGCCTGAGGGAAATTGATGGGGTATTGAGGGTTATATTTTAGTCAAGAATCCGGGAATTGGAGTTTTCCGGGGATTCCTAGCTTTGAACTTTGACATTGAATCTCGTATCCGTGATGATGAGGATCGAAGACCGCGGACGGCAGACCGCGTTAGAGGATCGTGTTGGTGCTCGCATATTATGTGTCTGTGTTTCGTGTTCGTGTTCGTGAAACGTGTCCGTGTTTGTTTTTAGTATTAGCAATTTTTTATTGGCTATTTGACATTTGGAATTCTTTTGATTTGGCATTTGAACTTTGACTTTTGGCATTTCTCATTGGCTATTTGAATATCCATGATCCACGCCATTTTTATCCAACCAAGGGGTTTTCATCAGCCAATTCCCAGTTTAAAGAGGGTAATGCTCCCCAGGAAATAGAGGATGATTATAGAAATAGACCCCCAGCCAATTCGCCAGGGGACTTTCTTGGCTCTATAAATGAGATCCATGATGATGATGTTGGTCATTACGATTCCCAAAACAGCCGTTAAAATATGGTTTTGTGAGACATTGGCCAATATGGCCCCTTGGGTAAAAAAGATATCGGCCACGGGAATGATGGCGATGTTGAAGATATTGCTGCCCAGGAGGTTTCCAATGGCCATATCAAACGCCCCCATTCTGACCAGCGGAATTCCCACCGCGAGTTCAGGAAGCGATGTCACAATGGCGAGCATAAAGCTTCCAATAAAGGATTGACCCCAGCCCGTCGTTTGTGCAATGGCATCGGCCGTGATGGAAAGCCACATGCCAGCGCCTACGATGATAATAGCGGCAAGGGCAAATAAGAGGTAAATTGATCTCCCCATCGTATTTTTCTCCGATTCCTGGGCTTCAGAGGCACCCTTGAGCGATCCCAAGGTCTCATGGCGATAAAGGATTCTTATTCCCAGTGCATAGATAAGAATCAGGATGATGCTTTCTAGCCCTAAAAATCCCAGGTTAAAACTCAACCCAAGGCCAATGGAGAGAATGGCCAGCCCCGCAAGTAAAATTCCGAGGCTTGCGGCAAGAACATGGCTCAGGGAGAGCAGATCGAGAATAGCCCCTTTTCCCTGAACGATATCGAGGACGGCGATCAGCAAGAGGTTGAAGAGGTTACTGCCGAAGATGTTGCCTACGGCCAAATCAGGAGCCTCGACTATTGAGGAAGAGGTGATGCATACGGTCAATTCCGGGAGAGAGGTGATGGTCGAGAACAAGATAATCCCCATAAAAGTTTGGCCAAGTCCGGTTCTCTTTGCGATCTGGTTCCCATAGTGGGATAACTTGTACCCCGCAACTATGATAATACCAGCGGCTATGGCAAATTGGGCCCAAATCATCTCTGTCCCATGCGGTTAGTTGGAATTTACATGAACCCTACACCAGTTGGGGTACCCCGTCAACCCTGACTAATCTGAAAACCAGCACACCATCGAGGTGATCCATTTGGCGCGTCATCGGTTTCGATGCTTAGAAGGGGGGGATGGAGGACTGGAATTGTGGAATAGTGCTATGTTGAGATAATGAGATACTCGTTTTATTCGTCAGCATTCTATCATTCCAGTTCTCCAGCACATTACGCTCAGGGATAATAAAGTTCCATACATAGATATTAATTTATTATAAAAAATTAAATAGTTAATTTTAATTTCCTATAATAATTATGAAGTTTTTTTTGAGCTTTCATTGACAGGGATTAGTGAAAAATGCTTAGTTATAGTCATGGAATGTAACACCCCGAGCAACAAGAGGAAGGTTTACAATGAAAATCCTTGAGGCAACCAACCGTGCTCTCGGTAGCTGGTTCATCGATGATTTTCACGATACCGATAATCAAAAGGTCCGGATTCAGCACGGTTTGTTAGCCGGATGGGTTTCCATCTTCGCCACCCTCTCTCTGTTCATACTGAAGATGGTCCTCGGGTTAATGGCCGGATCGGTATCGGTGGTTGCGGATGCCTTTCACCTCCTTTCCCA
>SMTZ1_10006581_pt1 | contig 11683 bp, 11 predicted proteins | sample DeeMarSWOR136_30_FD_25667 | JGI IMG/M metagenome (IMG submission 25667) | reverse complement strand
GTGTCTTCCGCACCGGCCTCAGCAAGGTCGGGCTGCCAGGAGCGAAAGAGGGTCTGAGCAGCAAGGATCCGACCATTGCCGAACTGCTGAAACCATTGGGTTACGCCACCGGCCAGTTTGGTAAAAACCATCTCGGGGACAGGGATGAGCATCTGCCGTCAAATCATGGTTTTGACGAATTCCTGGGCAACCTCTACCACCTCAACGCCGAAGAGGAACCTGAGCATGAGGACTACCCCAAAGACCCCGAATTTAGGAAGAAATTTGGTCCACGTGGCGTGATTCATTCATATGCAGACGGCCGCATAGAAGATACAGGACCACTGACCAGGAAGCGCATGGAAACTGTAGACGATGAGACGGTAGAGGCAGCGCTGGACTTCATAGAGCGTCAACACAAGGCGAAAAAACCCTTCTTCGTCTGGTGGAACGGCACACGGATGCACTTCCGAACCCATGTAAAAGCAGAACTTCGCGGTATATCCGGCCAGGATGAGTATAGCGATGGTATGGTTGAGCACGACATGCACGTCGGCAAACTACTCAAGAAACTCGATGACCTCGGCATCGCCGACAACACTATCGTGTTCTATTCGACGGACAACGGGCCACACTACAATACCTGGCCTGACGCGGCGTCCACACCTTTCCGTGGTGAGAAGAACACCAACTGGGAAGGGGGCTGGCGTGTGCCTGCCATGGTGCGCTGGCCCGGCAAGATCAAGCCAGGTGAGGTTTCCAACGAGATCATGCACCATATGGACTGGTTGCCGACCTTTTTGGCCGCCGCAGGCGATGCTGACATTACAGAAAAACTCCTGAAAGGGCATAAGGCCGGCAGTAAGGAATATAAGGTCCATCTTGATGGTTACAACTTTCTACCGCATTTGACGGGTAAGGAGGAGAAGGGACCCCGAAACGAAATCTTCTACTTCTCCGATGATGGTGATCTAACGGCGTTACGCTACCAGGACTGGAAGCTCATCTTTATGGAGCAGCGAGTGGAAGCTACGTTCCAGGCCTGGCAAGAGCCTTTCGTGCCTTTGCGCGTGCCGTTGATCTTTAACCTGCGGCGTGATCCCTATGAGCGGGCCCAGCTCACCTCCAACACCTATTATGACTGGTTGCTCGATCGAGCTTACCTGCTGGTACCTGCGCAAGCGTATGTTGGAAAATTCTTGGAAACGTTCAAGGAATTTCCTCCCCGCCAGAAACCGGCAAGCTTCAGTCTTGATAAGGTTATGGAGACCCTGCAGTCGGCAGGTGGTTCGAAGTGATGGTGAAGTAGGTTGAAGAGTGTTAGTAAACACTATAAGGACCAAAAGCTGGCTCTATCAAATTGAAGAACCTGTAGTTAGGTAAATTGAACCATTAGTGTGCCCGCCTTATACGGCGGGCACACCTTATTCCAAACTAAAGTTTTAAGAAGTTTTCTCCTAACGACCTCCTGGAGGATAGTCAGAAAGAGCTCTCTATCCCGGCCGTTTTCAAAGATAGGGAGCTGGGCGTTGCCTCTAGAGGTGATGGGAAAGAGAGCCCCGGGAAATTCGATTCGAGGGGATCGTGCCATATCAAGGGATACGAGCAATAAAAAACTTATAATTTAAGACCTGCCCCCTATGCATTGATCCCAATGCATGAACAAGTACAGAAAGGAGGAACGGCACATGAACAGCGTATTTCATCGGATATTGCAGTGGTCGGTGGTCGTTCTCTTGGCCGTTTTTCTTCCGGTGGCCCCCGGTTGGGCACAGGACTTACTGCCCTCTTGGAACGACGGTCTGGCCAAAAAAACCATCGTTGAATTCGTCGGCAAGGTGACGAAGGAGGGCGGGCCGGACTTTGTGTCCCCCGGGGAGCGGGTTGCCGTATTTGATAATGACGGCACCCTTTGGTCCGAGAAACCCGTCTATTTCCAGCTTCTCTTTGCTATTGACAGGGTAAAATCGCTAGCGCCAAAACACCCTGAATGGAAGGATCAGCAGCCATTTAAGGCTTCGATTGAGAACGACTTGGAGGCGCTGTCTGCTACCGGAGAGGAAGGCTTGATCAAAATCCTCAAGGTGTCCCACGCAGGAATGACCACTACCGAATTCGAGAAAATCGTCAAGGATTGGATCACCACCGCTAAACACCCCCGCTTCAACCGCCTCTACACCGATCTTGTCTATCAGCCGATGCTGGAACTCCTTTCCTACCTACGGAATAATGGATTTAAGACCTTCATCGTATCTGGCGGTGGCATCGAATTCATGCGTCCATGGGTTCAAGAGGTGTATGGTATTCCACCTGAGCAAGTAGTAGGAAGCAGCATTAAGACCAGGTTTGAGCTACGCGACGGCGAACCAGTACTGGTTCGACTACCTGAGGTTGATTTTATCACTGATAAGGAGGGCAAGCCCATTGGTATTCATAAGTTCATCGGTCGCCGGCCCGTCGCAGCTTTCGGCAACTCTGATGGGGACCTTCAAATGCTTCAATGGACAGCGGCTGGAAACGGGCCACGATTCATGCTCCTCATTCACCATACCGATGCAGAACGCGAATGGGCCTACGACCGCAAATCAAAGATCGGCCGCCTCGACCAGGCCCTCGACGAGGCCAAGAAGCGCGGCTGGACGCTGGTAGACATGAAGCGCGACTGGCGCCGGGTCTTTCCCTTCGAGAAATGATCTGGTCCGCGGGAGTGGCGACTGTTCAAATCATCATTGGGGCGCGCGAGTTCAAAAAAAACAGGAGAGAAAAGTCTCGAAACTGAAGAAAGAGAAAGAAAGGGTTATCTATAAAAATTAAATATCGATGTTCGTGAATATACCAACAATTTTTTGGGTGATGTAATTCCGATAATTCCGGTACGTATTCAGGTCCCCTATTTGCCACCCTTTTCCCGCAATACCTGCTCTCCCATCTCCACACCGCGAAGAATGCTCTGATGTGTCAACGGAACCTTCGGAACTACGTCCCCTTTTGCTTTTGTTTCAAGATGAAGAGAAGACTACTTTGCCCAGTTTTCAATCTTAAGGGCGGGGATGCGACGGAACTCCCTCTCGTTGTTGGTGACAAGGATACAGTTGAGCGACAGCGCGTGTGCAGCGATGAGCATGTCCATGGAGCCGATTAGAGTCCCCTGTTTTTCCAGATAGAGCCGGACCTTTCCGTACTCCTGCGCGGCCATGTCATCGTAGGCAAGGATTTCGAGAGGGGCCAGGAATTCCAGGATGGCAAGCTTGTTTTGTTCCGGTCTTGAACTTTTAGCTGCGCCGTATTCTAACTCGCTCAAGGTAATGGATGAAACGCCGACGTCTGAGATGCGCGTGTGTCTCAGTCGCTCGATCACCTGTTGGGGCTTATTCTTGATGATGTAAATGCAGGTGTTCGTATCGAGCATGTAGGTGATCAAAGGCCATCCCTCGCCTTCAATTCGGGCTGTTCCCGAGTGTCCATGAAGTCGTGGGAGAAATGATCGAGGCTGTTGACGAGAGAGGACCAGGGGTCATCCTTTGGAATGAGTATGACTACTCCTTGGAGTTTTCTAATGTAGACCTCCTTCCCCGAGAACCGACAGTCTTTGGGTAGGCGTACGGCCTGACTGCGACCGTTCATGAAAAGGCGTGCTGTTCTCATCATCCACCTCCAATGACACACGGTTGATATGATGATATATACCATGGCATCTATCATAAGTCAAGAGAATTGCATCAATAAATTCAGATGGGCGGGAGAAGTTGCTCCAGAACCTGCATCCCCATTTTTGCATAAAGTCAAAGAGACCTCCGGTCGAGGCGTACCGGAATCGGTGGGACTTAGGGTTTGAAGGCCTTGAGTCTTAGCTCCTTGATGGGTTTGAAATGTCTGATGTTGCTGGAAACGAGCGTCATGTTGTTCTCTGCTGCGGTTGCGGCAATGATGGCATCACCAGCTCTCAGATCGTGAGAAAGGGCATATTCTTCGAGGTATATGAGAGCCCGATGACCGATGCTTTCAGAAAGGGGAAGCACCACAAAGCCGAAGGACGATAGGAAATCATTGATATAACGATGTTGATGCTTATTCTTCGCAGCCTGTAAGAGTTCCATGTAGGAATAGATCGACAGGTGTCTTTCCTCGGAACGGTCTATAAGACCGGCTGCTTTTCTGTTGCCCCGTTGTATCCAAATGAAGATATCCGTGTCAAATATCATCGAATCGAGACCCTCTGAGCTCGCCCATCTGTTGAGCAACGGACCTTGTCTCCTCTTCAGCCATGTTGAAAAAGGGATGGTCCTCTACCTTTATGGCTTTATCAGCACCCGCGGGCACGATGGTTCCTTTGATTCTACCGTGATAGGAGATAGTCACCTTTTCTCTTTTATCGAGCGCCTTCAGCACATCTTTCATCCTGTATCTCAGGTCAAGAACTGTCGCTTTCATACCTCTACCTCCAGATTATGTATACCTAATATATACATATTCTTCAATGGTGTCAACCGATTTTTCCGCGCCTTTATGGGGAATAGCGGACTATGAAGACCACCTATCCGATTACTGATCACGAAAAACCTGCAGGTGATTTCCAGGCGGAGTCACTCCTCTATCAGGACCTTCCCATTTTTAACCAAAACCGCTTGATCGGCGATCACCGTCGGTTTCAACATGAGACCGTCGAGATGTACGCTGCTTTCGACCTCGCCTCCCAGAGACCTGTTGTCTCCCAAGGCGAAGTGGACGGTACCGAGGAGCTTTTTGTCCTCTGCCAGGTTGCCGATCAAACGGGCATTGGGATTCGTCCCTATTGCAAATTCCGCGATGTTACGGGCCGTTTCATCTCGTTCGAAGATCTGTTCAACGGCATGAACCTCCTCAGCCTCCCCTTTCACGGAGATAACTCTCCCTCCCTCCACCTTGAGTTCGAGAGGCCTTTTCAACCTGCCAAGGCTGTCCATGGAATAGTCAAAGACAATAGCCCCATTCGTCGTCCCCTCTACTGGACACGTCGGGGCCTCACCCGGTGGCAATGCCGCAAAGCCATAATCTTCATGGAAATAGCCGTCAAGAGAAAAGGCCTTTCTATTGGTGACCTTGAAAGCCACCTCTGTTCCGGCAGGAGATGTTACCGAGATTTCGTCGGCTTCGGATAGAATCCGAGCGACTTTTTCAGTTCTTGCCTTTAAGCCCCGAAAATCGACGGTCATTGCTCCCTTTATCATCATATCCTCATCCACACCCCGCAGAATGGCGATCCTCGCCCCCGCTTCAAAAGCCTCCAAACGAGCCCTCGTATGGGTAATCGCATGGGTGGTGGGGGCGAAGACGACATGGGCTGCTTTCATTGCCGCGGCAATTGTTGCCGGCGGCTCATTCCCATGTTCCCCCGTCAAATGCATGAGTGCCATCACGGTTTGGGCTCCTAAAGCCCTGCATGCCATGGTAAAGGCCTTCCCCACGGTCATCTTAGCCACATCCGTGATCACCAGTACCTCATCCTTTTTTGTGACCCCCATAACCTCCCTTGCCAGTCTCTCCGCGACTTCGATAATCTCGAGTTCAAACATGCCTCACGCCTCCACCTTTTTGTGATTCTGCTTACTTCCCGTAAGAAACAAAGGAAGTTTCATTCATTGAAACAACGAATGGACTCAAAACGATAATGTGCCCTCTTTGCGTCTGTCAACGAAAAATCCCGGAAGTAGCCTGACTTTCTCGAAAACACCACCGTCCATGAGCGTGATCTGCTGGAGAAATGGGCTCCCTATTGAGGGTTAGCCATGAGAGGATATGTTACGTATAGAATCGCAATCATCACGTTTCGACCACCCTCTTACAAGGTTTCGTCTTGGACTATACGAAAACACAAAAGACCATTCTCTCGCCTGCGTTAATGGAATCCCATTGTTCAGTTCACTCTTTCTATCTGAACGAGACAACTATTGCAGGCGAAGGAGCCGCCAGGGGACATTGCATCTCTGGTGAGGACATTGACGCAGCCACCACGGTCCACCCCTTGAGAATCCGGGCTGAACCAAGCGCCAGCATCCAAGCTGGCCACGCCAGGCATGACACCATCTGTGACCCTGGCAACAGCGAGCACTTGACCGCGATCATTGAACACCCTGACCGTATCGCCATTCTTGATCCCACGGGGCCGGGCTTCAGACGGGCTGAGCCAAATCGCGTCGTCGGTCGACGACTTCAAGCCGGGGATGTTGTCGAGGAGGGAATTAACCCTCGGTTTCGCATGAGGGCTCACAAGCTGGATTGGATACTTGGTCGTAAGGGCGTCCTTTGGACCTTCCCAGGGTTCAATATACTTGGGGATTGGTGGAATCAGAGGATTATGCATCTCGGCCAATCTCTGGCTATAGATCTCAATTTTTCCCGAGGGAGTGGGGAAAGGGTGGTTGTCCGGGTCCTCGATCTGTTCACGAAAGGCGACCCAAGGGCTGTCGAGCTTTATCTCGTGGAAACCCTTGCGTTTGAAGGCCTCGTACTCCGGAAGGTCTGGTGTGGCGTCTACGAATTCCTTGAGCCACTCCTCGTCCGATTTCTCATTGTAATTGGGTATGCCAAGGCGCAAGGCTAGTTCAGTAAAGATGGCTAGATCCGGCCTGGTTTCGGGTACCGGTTCTATGACCTTGTTCATGTGAATGAAGTAAGGCCCGCCCATCCAGGGCTCTCCGATATCCTGGCTCTCAAAGAAATGGGTAGCCGGGAAAATGATGTCGGCATGCCTGGCGGTGGGAGTGAGAAAAAGTTCGTGGACCACTATGAACTCGGGTATTTTCAATGCCGCCACACCCTTGTTAGTATGCAGAAATTGGTTCAGCAGGTTGCAGCCGACGATGTAGAGCAGCTTGATGTCACCGGGATAGCCGCCGGATTTTCCCTTGATCAGTGCATCGTAAACTTCGGTCACATGCACAACAGGGCTAGGGTTCCTTGGCACTGGGAGGGATTTGCCAAGAACACCCAAGGGCATGAGCCCAGTTCCTCCGGCCACATGTCCACCCCTTATTCCAATATTCCCGGTCATGGCTGCCAAGGTATTGGCCGCCCTATGATATTGCTCTCCGAAAGCGGTGCGCCCGGGGGCCCAGCTTGCCCAAAGGGCTGCCGGCTTGAAGGTAGCGTAGTCTCGGGCAAGCTGCACGGTGGTTTCGGCAGGCACCCCAGTTATATCCTCGGCCCAACCGGGTGTTTTGGGGAGACCATCCTCTTTGCCCACCACATAATCCCTAAACCGTTCAAAGCCCACCGTATAAGCCTCGATAAAGCCATGATCGTAGAGATCTTCGGCGATCATGACGTAGGCCATGGCAATGAGCAGGGCCGCGTCCGTTCCCGGCTTAATTGGAGTCCATTGTTCTGCCAAGGATTTCGCCGAAGGGGTGCGCCTGGGATCGACGCAGATGATCTTGGCGCCAGCTTTTTTGGCCAATGTCAGGTAGGGGACGGTGTCAGGACCGAACCGAGTGACCAGCGGGTTCCAACCCCACATTATGATCAAGCGAGAGTACAGCAAGTTGTCGCGGCTGTCCCCGGTAAAGTCCGTTCCAAAGGTCGCCAGCGAAGCGAAGTGGGCCGCTTCAAAGGACTTGCTCCCCCAGACAGTGCATCCTCCGAAGAGGGAGAAGAAACGCCGGGCAGTTTTCCTCGTCCCGTGCAAGGGGCTCATCGAGCCGACGGAGTCGATAAGGAAGATGGAATCGACCCCGTACCGCCCCTTAGCTCTTTCAAGCTCCTGGGATACCGTTTCCAAAGCCTCCTTCCAAGGGATAGCCTCAAATTCCCCGCTGCCTCGCTCCCCCACCCTTTTGAGAGGCTGGGTGAGGCGGTCCGGTGCATATACCAGCTCTTTCTGGGCAATCCCTCGAGGACAAGCCTTTAAGCCCGGGCCGGGCCGATTGTCTGTTCCAATCCGGGTGACTTTTTCCTCGGAAACGTGAACCTTCAGCAGACAACGGCCTCCACAGTCGTAAGGGCAACAGGTGGTCACCACACGGCCTCGCTCATCTGAATCTTTTGTTGGGGGCATGCCTAAATCCTTATCGTTTGCAGGCAATTGGCTTCTGTTCTGCATTCATCAAGTAAGGTTTCTTGATCAGATTCTTCAGGATTGCTCGGCGTAACAGCTTCCAGCGAAACGAAGTGATCATGGAGGCGGGCAGGGCTCGAAAGGCCGACTTGGTAAGTTGTGTCCAGAACGCTCATGGAATGGTCCAATAGTCTCTTTGCACATTCTGTGGTGAGACACTGAAGAAAACGCTTTGGAGAAACACCGGCCCAACGCTGAAAAAGACGTTGAAAATGGAACGGACTTAGTCCAAGCGCGGATGCGACCTCACCGAGGGTCGGCTGTCCAGGAAAATTCCCCACGATGAACCGGATGGCAGCAACGACGCGCTCATAATCGCAGCCCATGGTTAACCCCCTCTTCCTATGACTTGATGAAAGGATAGCACTAAGGAATTGGCGCGGCCACCCGATTCTTGCGAAACAAGATGACATCGGGATGTGAACCGAGAATTTGAGCAGATCTCACCAGCCGAGCAAGGGAGATGAAAACTTCCGTAGGTCAGCTCTTGATTTTCGAAACTCTTCGCGGTTTCTTGTCTTGTGGGCACTCACCAACGACTAGATGACCGGTGGGGGACCCAGGCGCACTCTCGGTCGGAGCGGCATGACTCCCCCGAAAGGCTTCCAGAGCCCGCGGGTGGGCATGGAAATTGCTAGGAGGCATTGAAATGCCAAAACGCGCTGCCAGCGTCGCAATGCGGCTATCCACAGCTTGCGGTTAATGGCGATGATCGCCAAGAGATAAGTGGAGTTCATGGTGGCGGAAAGTCTCGTGAGTCACACAGGGGAACAGGTGGCCTTTCGCGAGGTCCAACCATTTCGAAAGACATGGGTTTTGGCCCTCGTCCTTCCGATAGCCGTGTTTCTCATCATCCTCTTCGGCTACGGAATGATCAAGCAACTCGTCATGGGTCAACCCTGGGGAGGCAAGCCCTTGCCCGATACCGCGCTGGCAATTGTAGGGCCCCTCGGGATTTTATTCGGGGTTGGCCTCGCTTGCCTTTTCTACGCGGCACAACTGGTAACCGAAGTACGAAGCGACGGGTTGTATATACGCTTCTTCCCATTGACCCACCAGGAAATACCCTTTGAGGATATCGTCAGCTGCGAAGTTCGGACCTACAGCCCCATCAGGGAATTCGGAGGGTGGGGGATCCGATACGGGAGAGGGACGAAGGCGTATAACGTGAGCGGCAATCGGGGCGTTCAGCTGAAGCTCGTAAATGGCAAGCGAGTCCTCATCGGGTCGCGGCGGCCCGAGGAACTCGCTCAGGCAATCCAGGCGGGGAAATCATGAAGGGAAGGTGCGGGTGGGGAACTACGGACCCGCTCTATATCGAATATCACGACAACGAATGGGGCGTTCCCGAGCACGACGACCGAAAGCTATTTGAATTCCTCGTCTTGGAGGGCATGCAGGCGGGATTGAGTTGGCTGACCATCCTCAGGAAACGCGACAACTACCGCAAGGCCTTTGACGACTTCGACGCGGGAAAGATCGCCCGATACGATGAGAGAAAGGTGGTGGAACTGCTTTCGAATAGGGGAATTGTGCGCAATAGGCTGAAGATCGAAGCGGCGATTCGAAACGCAAGAGCATTCCTGGCCGTGCAGAGGGAGTTCGGGAGTTTTGAGACCTATATTTGGCGATTTGTCGGCGGAAAACCGAGAAAAAATGCCTGGAAAACGGTGAAGGAGATTCCCTCCAAGACGGCGGAATCGGAGGCCATGAGCAAGGATTTGATCAACCGAGGCTTCAAATTCGTGGGCCCCACCATCTGCTACGCATTTATGCAGGCGGTCGGAATGGTGAATGATCATACCGTGGACTGTTTTCGATACCACGAGGTATTCCGATAAATAAAACGTGCGCCAGGAGCTTGAGTCATGGAAACGCAGGCAAAAGGCCGAGGGCTGACCAGAAGAAGGTTTATGAGAATCATTGCCTTTACACCTCTTTGGGCCATGACGACTGATGCCCGAAGCTGGGCAAAAACACGCAAAAGGAAACCGTGCCCACGAAGGGATCCCTTCAGGAACGCCCGCAAGCTGTTGCTTGAGGAGGGATTCGACAGTACCTATGTGGATACCCTCTTCTCGGACCCACGGATGAAGCTCTATCCCCGAATCAAGAAGGTAATGGACAGGCCATCCGAGGCGCTCACCTACGATAAATACAAAAAGCTTGTGGGGGTGAATAAGAAAACGGATGACGGCAAACGATTCATGCGCAAACACGCGGATGAGCTCGCCAGGGCGGAGCAAAAATACGGCGTTGATAAGCACTACATCGTCGCCATAATCGGCGTGGAGTCGGACTATGGGAGAAACGCCGGCAAGTATAACCCGGTTGGAGTCTTCGTGACCATGATCGAGAAGATCCCCCGGAAGAGAAGCTTTGGCGAGCGCGAGCTCGTGGAGCTCCTGGGTTTCTGCCAGAAGTACGATGTTGACCCCCATTCGTTTAAGGGTTCTTATTCCGGGGCCATCGGTTTCGCGCAGTTCCTCCCATCAGTGCTCAACAAGCTCTACGTGGACGCTGACGGAGATGGGAAGCTGAATCCCACGGACTTCTCGGATGCCATTCACTCGGTTGCCAATTACCTCAAGAATCACAGAGGATATGGCTCCGGGTGGACTCAAGGCACCAAGGCCATGCCTGACAATAAGAATTGGCGTGCACTCCTCGCCTATAACAGCCACCCCAACTATGCCCGCGCCGTTACCGAAATTGCGGAAGGCATCCACCAATAGGGCCCGTCATCCGCGCTAAACTCGCAAACCCCTATGGACACCTCCCTGGGCTTCCGGTATAGTGAACCTCCAGGCGATGCCCTTTGGGGGGTATTTCTTCCGTGAAGCCCATCGGAGAGAGGAACCTCATCTTGATCGGGATGCCCGGGGCGGGCAAGAGCACGGTGGGAAAGCACTTGGCCCGGGCCCTCTCCCTTCCCTTTCTGGACACGGACCAGTTGATAGAGGAACGATGTGGGTGTTCCCTCCAGGAGATCATCGATTCGGAGGGATTGGAGGCCTTCCGCCACAAGGAGGCCGAGACGATCCTCTCCCTCGATCTGTCACGACACGTGATTTCCACCGGGGGAAGCGTGGTGTACTACCCGAGGGCCATGGCCCATTTGCTGGCCATTGGGTGGCTCCTCTGGTTGGACCTCCCCCTTGAGGAAGTGGAGAGGCGGTTGGCCAATGGACCGGAGAATCGGGGACTTGTCCGGACCCCCGACCAGAGTATTACCGACCTCTATCACCAAAGAAGGCCCCTCTACGAGCGTTACGCACAGATCAGGGTTGAGGCCCATGGCAAGACGGATCAGCAGGTGGTCCGGGAAATACTGGAATGGCTGCATCTCCACGAATCGGCTCAGGGGGGTTGAAGCGGGGGGGCAAGGAAGTCCCCCGAACGAAAAGGGAAGAGGCTGGGGAATATGAGGCTAAAGGAAAAGGTTGCGATTATAACGGGTGCTGGTAGGGGCCTCGGCAGGGCATCCGCTCTAGAAATGGCGAAAGAGGGGGCATCGGTGGTTATCCTCAGCAGGACAACGGCCGAAATCGAGGCTACCTCGAGGATGGTAGAGGAGGTCGGTGGGAGGGTCTTGCCCCTTACAGGGGACAT